>WNGK01007452.1_pt1 | contig 21224 bp, 17 predicted proteins | sample 5400601 | NCBI WGS metagenome assembly WNGK01 (sample SAMN13153376, study PRJNA577476) | soil metagenome | isolation source: 60 cm soil or saprolite under Garry oak tree replicate 1 | place: USA:California | collected 2016-06-15
ACGGTGAAGGAGCTGTTCCACGCGAGCGCCGAGGGCCGCCGGGCGCACATGGTCTCCGTGATCGGGATCGCGGGGATCGGCAAATCGCGGCTGTCCTGGGAGTTCTTCAAGTACGTCGACGGCTTGGCCGACCAGGTCTACTGGCATCGGGGCCGATGCCTCGCCTATGGCGACGGCGTGACGTACTGGGCCCTCGCGGAGATCGTTCGCGGCCGGGCGGGGATCGTGGAGGGGGAGGATCCGGCCTCGGCCCGGGCCAAGCTTCGCCGGACGATCGAGGAATTCCTGGCCGAACCCGAGGAGCGCGCCTGGGTCGATGCGAGGCTCGCCCAGCTGCTGGCCCTCGAAGAACGCACCGCCCCGGATCCGGAGGATCTGTTCGGCGCGTGGCGACGGTTCTTCGAGCGGATGGCCGAGCACGACCCGGTCGCCCTGGTCTTCGAGGACCTCCAATGGGCTGACCCGTCCCTGCTCGACTTCATCGAATATCTACTGAACTGGTCGCGCGGCCACCCGATCTTCGTGATGGCGCTGGCTCGGCCGGAGGTCGCAGAGCGGTTCCCGCAATGGGCGGCGGCCCGGCGGGGCGTCTCGACGATGTACCTCGAGCCGTTGGAGCGTGAGGATATGGAGCGGTTGCTGGACGGCTTGGTCCCCGGCCTCCCCGAGGCCGTCCGCGGTCAGATCCTCGATCGGGCCGAGGGTGTGCCCCTCTATGCGATGGAGACCGTCCGGATGTTGCTGGACCGAGGACTGGTCGTCCAGGACGAGAGCGCGTATCGGCTCGCCGGGCCCATCGAAGACCTCGCGATCCCCGAAACGCTGCACGCCCTCATCGCCGCTCGTCTGGATGGCCTGCCCGCCGAGTCGCGTTCGCTGCTACAGGACGCGGCGGTGATCGGCAAGACCTTCAGCGTCCCGGTCCTCGCCGCGGTGAGCGGCCGGGACACTCAATTGATCGAACCGGATCTCCAATCACTCGTCCGCAAGGAGGTCCTCGGAATCCAGGCGGACCCACGCTCGCCCGAGCGTGGGCAGTACGTCTTCCTCCAGGACCTGGTCCGAAGGGTCGCCTACGAGACGCTCTCGAGACGAGACCGCAAGGTCCGCCACCTCGCGGTTGCCGGGTTCCTCGACCAGCAGAGGGGTGGCGACGAGATCGAGATCATCGAAGTGCTGGCCGCCCATCACCTCGAGGCCTATCGGGCCGCCCCCGACGCCCCCGACGCGCCTTCCATCAAGGCCCATGCCCGCGAGGCACTCATCCGCGCGGCCACGCGCTCGGAGTCGCTCGCAGCACGCCGGGCCGCCCTGGGGTACTTCGAGCAGGCGATCGAATTGACCGAGGTGCCCGCGGAGCGGGTCGAGCTGTTCGCCCGGGCCGGCCAGATGGCGTTCGACGCTGGCTTGGTCGATCGCGGACGCGAGCTGTTCGACGCCGGCATCGACATCGCCCGTCGATCTGGGGATGACCTCGCCGAGGCCCGGATCGAGATGAAGCGGGCATTCATGGCCACGGCGGATGGGCGCCTGGAGGAGTCGCTCGAGCGCTTGACCCGTGCCTACGACGTCCTGGCGAAGCATCCTCCGGGGGCCGACCTGGCGGAAGCCGCCGCCGAGAAGGCGCGGCTCGTCTACTTCGTCGGCCGCCCCAAGGAAGCGATGGAGGCGATCGAGGTGGCCCTCCCCATCGCCGAAGACCTGTTCCTGCCGGAGGTCCTCGCTCAGGCTCTCAACACCAAGAGCCTCATCATGCGAACCCAGGGACGGGTGCAGGAGGCCATCGCGCTGCTCCGGCACGCCCTGCGGTTCGCTCTGGAGCACGAGGCGACGGGGGCAGCCCTTCGCGCCTACAACAACCTCGCGAGCGTCCTGTGGGTCGAGAGCGCGCCCGCCGAGGAGCTCCAGCTGATCGACGACGGCCTGGCGCTCGCCCGACGGATGGGCCACAAGGGATGGGAGACGAAGTTCCTCTCGAACCGGGTGCCGAACCTCGTGTGGCTGGGACGGTGGGACGAGGCGATCGCCGCGGCGGAGGAGGCTCAGCTGGATGCCGAGACGGCGAACCTGGCCGCGATGACGATGGAGCGGATCGTCATGGCCCTGCCCTACGCCGTGCGCCTGCAGTTCGAGGAGGCCGAAGCGGCCCTGTCTGAGGAGATCATGGAAGCGAGCGATGACATCCAGGCCGTGCTCCAGCTGGGGGTCATGCGGGCCTATGTGCGGTTCTACCAGGGGCGCCACGAGGAAGCGGTTACCTCAGCGGAGCTGGCCATCGGGAGGCGTGAGCAGGTCGGCGCGACCGGCGGGGTCGATGTCGCCTACGCCCTGGCTGTCGACGCGGCGCTCGCCATGGAAGACCTCGAGCGAGCGTCGCGGTTGCTGGCCGGGATGGAGACCATCCGGCCGGGGGAGCTCTCGCCATACGCCAGCGCCGAGATGTCGAGGGTCAGTGCCAAGCTCGATGCGGCTCGAGGCGGGGACGTGGGCGTCCAGGCACGATTCGAGGAAGCCGTCGCCGGCTTCCGGTCGATCGGGATGCGCTACCACCTGGGGGTCGCCCTGGCCGAGTACGGACAGTGGCTGGCCGCGCAGGGCCGGCATCAGGAGGCTGCTGGTCCGCTCTCTGAAGCCAGCGCGATCTTCGAAGATCTCCGGGCGAGTTGGTGGCTCGACCGGCTCGGCGTGGTCGAGCCTCGACATGCTGAGGCCACCTAGCAGGACGGCCAGCTTGCGTCCGGACGATCAACCTCGGCACGACGGCGGGACATACTTAGACTTGGGACCCTCGATCACGAGGGAATCTCGGTTGGATCGGCCCTCGGTGGGAGGTGGCGCGATGGCAGCAGGACGGGAGCCGCAGGTCTCCGAAGCCCAGATCGCCGTGCACTGGCGCGAAGAGGATCTCTACTACCCCCCGGCCAAATTCATCGGGCAGGCGAACGCGGCCGACCCGAAGATCTTCGAACGTTTCAGCGAGGAGCACTTCCCCGACTGCTTCAAGGAGTACGCGGACCTGCTCGACTGGGATGCGTACTGGCACACCACGCTCGACACCAGCAACCCACCGTTCTGGAGATGGTTCGTCGGCGGCCGCCTGAACGCCTCGTACAACTGCGTCGACCGGCACCTGTCGACGGACCGGAACAAAGCGGCGTTGATCTGGGTGCCCGAGCCGGAGGCGGAGGAGACCAAGGTCATCACCTACCAGGAGCTCTACGCGCGAGTGAACGAGTTCGCCGCGGTGCTCCGGGACTCCTGCGGCCTGAAGGTCGGGGACCGGGTGACCTTCCATCTGCCGATGGTCCCGGAGCTGCCCGTCTCGATGCTGGCATGCGCCCGCCTCGGGGTGATCCATTCCGAGGTGTTCGGCGGGTTCAGCGGGGCGGCGTGCGGCGAGCGGATCGCCGACTCGGGCAGCCACGTCCTTATCACGATGGACGGCTACTATCGGAACGGCGAGCTGATCGACCACAAGGCGAAGGCCGACGAGGCGCTGAGCCGGGCACGCGAGCTTGGCACGGAGGTCGACCGGGTTCTGGTGTGGCGCCGGCATCCCGGCGAGTACGCCTCGAAGAGCCCGATGGTGCCCGACCGGGACGAGTTCGTGGACGAGATCCTGCCCCAGTACCGGGGCGCCGTGGTCGAACCGGTGTCCATGCCCGCCGAGGCTCCCCTGTTCCTGATGTACACCAGCGGCACGACCGGACGGCCGAAGGGTGCCCAGCACAGCACGGGGGGATACCTCGCCTACGTCGCCGGAACGTCGAAGTACTACCAGGACATCCACCCGGAGGACACCTACTGGTGCCTCGCCGACATCGGGTGGATCACCGGGCACTCCTACATCGTGTACGGGCCGTTGTCGCTCGGCACGACGACCGTGATGTACGAAGGGGTCCCCACCTATCCGGACCCCGGCCGCACCTGGCGAATCGCCGAGCGGCTCGGGGTGAACATCTTCCACACGGCGCCCACGACGATCCGCATGCTGCGCAAGCTCGGTCCGGACGAACCGAAGAAGTACGCGTACCGCTTCAAGCACATGACGACGGTCGGAGAGCCGATCGAGCCGGACGTGTGGCGATGGTACTTCGAGGTCGTCGGGAAGGGCGAGGCGGCCATCGTCGACACCTGGTGGCAGACGGAGAACGGCGGCTTCCTCGGCAGCACCCTTCCCGCGCTGCAGCCGATGAAGCCCGGGAGTTGCGGTCCGGGGGTCCTCGGGGTGTACCCGGTGATCTACGACGAAGACGGCGAGGTGGTGGAGGCCGGGAGCGGCCGGGCAGGCAACATCTGCATCCGCAACCCGTGGCCAGGCATCTTCCAGACGGTCTGGGGCCAGCCGGAGCGGTTCCTGGAGATCTACTACCAGAAGTACTGCCGGGACAAGGACAGCAAGGACTGGCGCGACTGGCCCTACTTCGCCGGGGACGGCGCCGTGCAGGCGGCCGACGGCTACTTCCGGATCCTCGGCCGGGTGGACGACGTGATCAACGTCGCCGGGCACCGGCTCGGGACCAAGGAGCTCGAGTCCGCGAGCATCACGGTCGAGGAGGTGGCGGAGGCCGCCGCCATCCCGGTGATGGACGAGGTCCGGGGCCGGGCCGTGGAGATGTACGTCTCGCTGAAGCCTGGGTTCACCCCGGGCCCCGACGTCGAGGAGAAGGTGGCCAGAGCCATCGAGACCGAGATCGGCAAGATCGCCAGGCCGAAGAACATCTGGATCGTGGAGGACATGCCCAAGACCCGCTCGGGCAAGATCATGCGCAGGGTCATCGCGGGCATCTCCAACTTCGCCGACGTCGGTGACACCTCGACGCTGGCCAACCCGGAGGTGGTCGACGAGATCCGCCACCAGGTCCAAGCCGAGAAGGTGGCCCGCGGGGAGGTGCCACGCGATCTCTCGGCGCAGGAGCTCGAGGAGATCAAGGCATTCGGTCGAGCTGAGTAGCCCGCATGGACCCAGAGGTCAGAGGAACGACCGTCGCCAACCCGTCCTGGTGCGGTAGTGGAGGTGAACCATGCCGTTGCCGAAGCGGCGTTCGTCCAGCAGTTCGAGCTCCAGGCGGACATCGTCGGGGAGGGACCGCGTACCGCCTCCCACCACGATGGGCGCGACGAACAGGTGGCACTCGTCGACCAACCCGGCCGTGATGGCCTGGGCGGCGAGGTCGGGACCGCCCACGCTGATGTCACGCTCCGCTCGCGCTTTCATCCGCCTGACCGCTTCAGGGTCGAACGCTCGCTCGATCCGCGTACTGGCGCTGGACACCGTCTCCAGCGTCCTGGAGTACACGATCTTGTCGGCCGCCTGCCATATCTGCGCGAAGTCCTGCACGAAGGGCGGCTGGTCGGCGAGAGGCATGGTCTCCCAGGCGACCATCACCTCGTACATCCGGCGCCCGTAGAGGTAGGTGCCGACCGGCCGCTCGAGGTCGTTGACGAACGTGTGCACCTCCTCGTCAGGCACAGCCCAGTCGAAGTTGCCGGCCTCGTCCGCCACGTAGCCGTCGAGCGACGTGATCGCCGAGTAGATCAGCCTGGCCACGACGAGCCTCCCTCCTGCTGCGCAGGGTACGTGACGTCATCGCCGAGCGGGCTGGTGGCCGCGCCGAGCTCCGCCAATCGCCGTTCGAGCAAGCGCCGCTCGGCGTCGTCGTGGACCAGCGGCAGCGCACGGCGGTAGGCCTCGCGAGCTTCCGCAGTGCGACCGAGGCGGCGCAACAGCTCGCCCCGCGTCGAGTGCAGGTAGCGGTAGTCCTCGAGGTCGAGGCGATCGACGATGCCGAGCCCCGCCTCGGGACCCTCGGATTCCGCGACCGCCACGGCCCGGTTCAGCTCCACGACCGGGGAGCCGGTGAGGAGGGACAGCTCGCCGTAGAGGGCGGCGATCTGGGGCCAGTCGCGCGGCTCGTCGGCGTGCAGGGACGCGATCGCCGCCTGCACGACGTACGGGCCGCGCCCGTGCAGGGCGAGGGCCCGGTCGAGCACCGCCCGCCCGTCGGCGATCTGTGCCGTGTCCCACAGGGAACGGTCCTGGTCGGCGAGCAGGACCAGGTCGCCACCCCGGAACCGCGCCTCGCGGCGGGCGTCGAGCAGCAGCATCATCGCCAGCAGGCCGTGCACCTCCGGCTCGTCGGGCATCAGCTCGGCCAGCGCTCGCCCGAGGAGGAGCGCTTCGGCCGCCAGCTCGCCGCGACCCCCGTAGCCCTCGTTGAAGATCAGGTAGACGACCGCGAGCACGGCGACGAGCCGATCGGGCAGCAAGTGGTCGGGAGGCACCCGGAACGGGATCCCTGCGGCTTTGATCTTGCGCTTCGCCCGTACCAGCCGCTGGGCCATCGTCGTCTCCGGGACCAGGAAGGCACGGGCGATCTCGCCGGTGCTCAGGCCGCCCAGCGTCCGCAGGGTGAGCGCGACCTGCGCCTCGGTGACGAGCGCCGGATGGCAGCAGGTGAAGACGAGCTCGAGTCGCTCGTCTGGGAACGTCGTCGGGTCCACTTCGTCCTCCACCGCCTCGGGCACCCGGAGCAGGCGGGTCTTCGCGGCCAGCGTGCGATCGCGGCGGATGCGGTTGATGGCTCGGTTGCGGGCCGTCGTCACCAGCCACGCGCCCGGGTTGGCGGGGACCCCGTCTCGCGGCCAGCGCTCCGCGGCGATGGCGAAGGCCTCCTGCGCGGCTTCCTCGGCGAGGTCGAAGTCGCCGAGGAAGCCGATCAGGGAAGCGAGGACACGTCCCCACTGGTCGCGGAAGACCTGTTCGAGGATCGCTACCACTCCACGATCGGACGCACCTCGACGGCGCCGCCCAGGCGTGCCGCCGGGATCCGCGAGGCCAGCTCGATCGCAGCGTCGAGGTCGTCGGCCTCGAACAGGAGGTAGCCGCCGATCGATTCCTTGATCTCGACGAACGGGCCGTCGGTGATCAGCGTCTTGCCGTCCTGCACCCGCACGGTGGTCGCCGTCTCGGGAGCGTCCAGCCCCAGGCCAGGGGTGACGCCCGGGGTCCCGTTGATCGCCTGGTAGTCGGCGTAGACGGCCTTCTGCTCGTCCTCCGATAGGGTCGCCCACGCCTCCGGCGACCGCGGCGTCGGGGAGTCGCCTTGATGGATCAGCAGCATGTACTTCATGGCTCCCTCCTTCTCGGGATGGTCGCCTATGAGACAAACAGGGAGCGACGGGATCGACAGACCCCGCTGAAAAAAGCTGGATCCTTCCCCGTTGGACGACGCTGCTCGGTTCTACTCCGCGTTCGGATCGGTGGTCCAGAGCCCGATCCGGTTGCCCTCGGTGTCCTCACAGGTCGCGAACCAGCCCATCTTCGGGACGGCTGCCTTCTCCTGGATGACCTTGCCGCCCGCCGCCACCACGCTCTCCGTGGCGTCCTCGATCGAGTCGACGCTCATGGTGAGCGACGTGCCGGATCCCTCACCGCGCTGGAAGAGCGCTCCGTTGATGCCCGGCTCGCTGTCCCCGGTGGTCACCATCCCGTAGTACTGGGGCGCCCCCGGGTACCGGTCGAAGCTCCACCCGAACACGGTGGAGTAGAACTCCTCCGCCCGATCCGGGTCATCGACCGGGATCTCGAAATGCGTGGGTCGCGATGGCATGCCTTCCTCCTCCTCGAGTCGGGACCAGGGTCGCTACCCTACCGCGCCGGAGCCGCCGCGGGCGCTCGCCGATCGTCCCGGTCAGGCCGACGCGCTTCGCCCGCGTTCCTGCATGACCCAGCTGTTGCCGTCGGGGTCGCTGAAGTCAGCGAACGAGTTGTAGTCTCTGCGCTCCGGGTCCGGGCCCGGCACCCACTCGCCCGACTCGACATGCCGGATCTCGCCGACCTCCACCCCGCGTTCGACGAGCTCGGCACGCGCAGCCTCGATGTCGGAGACCACCAGGTGTGTGCCCCGAACCGAGCCCGGCGCGGCATCCGTGATCCCCGTGCCGATGGCGATCGAACACGCCGAGCCCAGCGGCGTCATCTGCACGACGCGGATCGTGTCGCCGACGCGGGTGTCGACGTCCAGGTCGAAGCCGGCCCTCTCCATGTAGAAGGTCTTGGCGCGGTCCACGTCCGAGACGGGGATCAGCAGGAGTTCGAGCTTGAAGTCGATGATGCAGCCTCCTTCGTGTTCGTCGGTCTCTGTGACCTGAGCACGAGACCGGACTGCTCGTCCGTGCCCGCCCCTCGGTTGGACGCGAGGAGTCTAGTCGGCAGGCTGCTCGGCACGATGGCCTCTTGACAATCGTGGCACCCGGGCCTATCCTGCGCCAAACGCTGTTCGGTAATACCGAACAGAACACGAAGGCCGGCGCAGCCGGCTGGGGAGGCCACGAGGGCCCCGCCAGGGGGTCTCGACCCGGAAAGGGGGTGAGGGCGGTCCGCGGACCGAGCGCCCGCTGAGGGGCTCGGGTCTCGCGCGACGCGCGTCGCATGGAAGAGAACTCCTTCCGTCAGAAGCTCCTCGCGGAGGTGTTCGGGACGGGTTTCCTGGTGTTCATCGGGGTGGGATCCGTCCCGGCCACACTGCTGCTCGACGGGGCGGGGAAGACCCACCCGTTCACCATGGCGGACCTCGGCATGATCTCGTTCGCCTTCGCACTGATCGTGATCGCGATGGTCTACGCCATCGGCCACATCTCCGGATGCCATATCAACCCCGCGGTGACGGTGGCGCTGGCGGTGACCGGGAAGTTCCCGTGGCGGCACGTGCCCGCGTACGTCGGGGCGCAGGTCACCGGGGCCATCCTGGGGAGCCTCGCGATCATCGGGGTCCTCGGCAAGGTCGCCGGGAAGACGCTCGGGCTGGGCGTGGCCGCCTTCCACCCGGGCGTCGGATACGGCCAGGCCACGTTCGCCGAGCTCATCGGCACGTTCCTCCTGGTGTTCACCGTGTTCGGCGTGATCGACCGGCGAGCGCCGGCCGGTTGGGCGGGACTGGCCATCGGCTTCGTGGTCTTCGCGGCCATCATCGTGGTGGCCCCGGCCACCTCGGCCTCGATCAACCCGGCCCGGACGCTCGGTCCCATGATCGTGCTCCAAGGGGCGGGCGGCTCGGTGGCCTGGTCGCAGATCTGGGCCTACTTCGGCGGTGAGTTCGCCGGCGGCGTGCTGGCCGGCCTGGCCTACTCGGCGCTGGCCGCGACCCGAACGCATCCTGCCGCGGAGCTCGAGCTCACCCTGCGGGAAGCCGCGACCGACGCGGTCAGGTGAGCCGAACCCCGGGACGACCCGAGTGCAAAGGAGAGCGACATGAAGAAGCTCATCAACGCCCCCGAGGACGTGGTCAAGGACGCGCTCCGAGGCATGGCGGCGGCGCACCCGGACCTCCTTCGGGTGGATGTGGAGAACCAGATCGTCTACCGGACCGACGCGCCGGTATCCGGCAAGGTGGCGCTCGTGTCGGGCGGCGGCTCGGGGCACGAGCCCATGCACGGGGGCTACGTGGGCCGGGGCATGCTCGACGCGGCCTGCCCGGGCGCTGTGTTCACCTCCCCGGTCCCCGATCAGATGCTCGAGGCGACCAAGGGCGTCGACGGCGGGGCCGGGGTCGTGCACATCGTGAAGAACTACACGGGCGACGTCATGAACTTCCAGCTGGCCGCGGAGCTGGCCCAGGATGAGGGCCTCAAGGTGGAGTCGGTCCTTGTGAACGACGACGTGGCCGTCGAAGACAGCCTGTACACGGCGGGACGCCGCGGGACCGGAGCCACGCCGCTGGTCGAGAAGATCGCCGGAGGGCTGGCGGAGAGCGGCGCCGACACCACGCCGGCCGCCGGCACCCCGACGTTCCAGCTCTGCGACGACGAGATCGAGCTCGGCGTCGGCATCCACGGCGAGCCGGGTCGGACCCGTCGGAAGATCGGCCCCGCCTCCGAGCTCGCCGAGATCGCGGCGAAGGCGATCCTCGACGACTACCCGTTCGACCGGGGCGACCCCGCGCTCGTGTTCGTGAACGGCATGGGCGGCACGCCGCTCATCGAGCTGTACGTGGTCTTCTCCGAGGTCGCCAGGATCCTCCAGGGGAAGGGAGTGAAGATCGCCCGCAGCCTGGTCGGGAGCCACGTGACAAGCCTGGACATGACCGGCTATTCGCTGACCCTCCTGAAGCTCGACGACGAGCTGACCGCGCTCTGGGACGCGCCCGTCCTGACGCCGGCGCTACGATGGGGCGCCTAGTCACCGATCGGGAGGGGTCGATCACCGTGGGCGCGGAGGGTTCAGCAGTCGCGCTGGACGCCGCGTTCGTTCGACGGTGGATCGATGAGATCGCACGAAGCGTCGAGGAAGAGCGGGACCATCTCACCCAGCTCGACTCCGCCATCGGGGACGCTGATCACGGGGTCAACCTCTCTCGCGGGTTCACCGCGGTCGTCGCGAAGCTCGACACCGCCGGCCCGGAACTGGCGCCGGGCCAGGTCCTGACGACCGTCGGGGCCACCCTGATCTCGACGGTCGGTGGAGCGTCGGGGCCCTTGTACGGCACGGCGTTCCGCGGCGCCGGCAAGGCCCTGGGCGAGGATGGTTCGTTCGACGCCGAAGGCCTGCTGGCTGCGCTTCGGGCCGCCTTGGACGCAGTGCAGAAGCTCGGCGCTGCCGCTGAGGGCGACAAGACCATGGTCGACGCCTTGGCGCCCGCGGTGGCCGCGTTCGAGCGCGAGGTACGGATCGGACACGACGTCACCGCCGCCATCCGTCGGGCCAGCGAGGCCGCCGAAGAAGGGATGCGCCAGACGATCCCGATGCAGGCCAGGAAAGGCAGGGCTTCGTACCTCGGGCCTCGCAGCGTCGGCCATCAGGACCCGGGAGCCACGTCTACCGCGCTGGTCTTCCAGGCGCTCGAGCGGGCGGCGGGAAGCCAGGTGACATGACCCGCAGGGTCTTCCGCGGCGTCCCAGCCTCAGCGGGGGTCGCAGCGGGGACGGCGGTGGTGCTGCGATCCGCCGGGCCGCCTTCGAGGAGGGCCGGAGAAGGGGAGCCCTTCGATCCGATCAAGGCGGCCCTCGGAGCGGAACGGGCCCTGGACCAGGTGGCCGACGAGCTCTCCCTCATGGCCGCGAGGCTGCGCACGGAGGGCCACGCCGCCGAAGCCGACATCGTGGAGGTCGGCGCGCTGATCGCCGCGGACCCGGTGCTCCGATCGGACGCCCGGGCGGCGCTGGCCGGCGGACTGGATGCGGCCGATGCGGTGTTGGCCGTGGCCGACCAGCACGCGGCGGTGATGGAAGGCCTGGACGATCCGACCCTTCGGGAACGCGCCGCCGACATCCGGCAGGTCGGACGGCGGGCCGCCGCCATCCTCGGCGGGGACGGCCCAGACGCTGCCCTCCGTGACGGGGAGGGTCCCTACGTCCTGGTCGCGGAGGAGCTCGGACCGGCCGACGTGCTCGGCCTTCTGGGAGGTGCATACGCGGGGGGCGCGGCGGCGCGGGGCGGTCCGAACTCCCACGCCGCCATCGTGGCCAGGACGCTCCGTTTGCCGCTGGTCCTCGGCCTCCCGCGAGAGGCGGTGTGCGTGGCTCCCGGCACCCACGTGGTCGTGGACGGCGACTCGGGGACGCTGGTGGCCGAGCCGTCCACGGGTGAGCTGGACTCGGCGCGCCGGAGCATGGCGACGGCCGTTCGACGCCGTTCGGCCCTGGCCACGGAGCGACACCTGCCCGCCGTCACCGCCGACGGGGTCTCCGTGCAGCTCCTCTGCAACGTGGCGTCGGAGGAGGAGGTGTGGGCCGGGATCGAGGCAGGCGCCGAGGGCGTGGGTCTGCTCAGGACGGAGCTGCCGTTCCTGGAGGCCACCGAGTGGCCTGACGAAGCCGCCCATCACGCCATGCTCGCGCCGATCCTCGCGGCGCTGACCGGGCGCGAGGCCGTCGTCCGGCTACTGGATTTCGGCGGAGACAAGGTGCCTCCCTTCCTGGCCGCCCAGGTGCGGGGTGCGGATCGTGGTTTGCCGACCTTCCTGCGCGCCCCCGACGCGTTGGGAGCGCAGATCCGAGCGGCCCTCCGGGCCGGCCGGGACGCCGGGGCGAGGCTGAAGATCCTCGTTCCCATGGTCACGTCGCTGCGGGAGGTTGGCCTGGCCCGCCGGATCGTGGATGACTCCGCGCGCACGGTCGGGACCGAGTCAAGCCCCCTCGGCGTCATGGTCGAGGTCCCGTCCGCGGCGCTGCTGGCCGACCGGCTGGCGAAGGAGGTCGATTTCCTCTCCATCGGGACCAACGATCTGACCCAGCATGCCCTGGGCGTCTCCCGGGCCGATCCCTCGACCCTGCCGGCGCTGGCGGCCCATCCGTCGATCCTGTCGCTGATCGGCCGGGTGGCTCGGGCCGGCGAGGAGAACGCGCGCTCGGTCCGGGTCTGCGGGGAAGCCGGCGCCGACCCGCTGGTCATGCCGCTGCTGCTTGGCCTGGGGATCGAAGCACTGTCCGTGGCCCCCTCGCGTGTGGACGAGACGCGAGCGCGGATCCGCCGCCTGTCGTTCGCGGAGTGCCGGGAGGTGGCCCGAAAGGCGGTCACGCTCGGATCGATCGAAGACGTCTGGGGGCTGGTTCGGGATCGAGCCTGGCCCGAGCTGCCCTGACTCCAGCATCAGTCGAGGGCGGGCTCGGGCCTCTCTGCGGCGGCAGGAGGCGCCACCGTCTCGATGGCCGTGATCGCCTCCAGCATCCGGCTGAGACGCTCGACGGCGACTTCGGCGTCCCGCCCGGTGGCCCGCACGGTCACCTCCGTGCCCTCCGTCGCGCCCAGCGCCATGACGAGCAGCACGCTGCGGGCGTCGACCTCCTTCGCGGGGGTGGCGAGGGTCACCTTCGACTCGAAGCCGGCCGCCGTGCGGCTGAGGAGCCCCGCCGGCCTGGCGTGCAGGTCGGCTGGAACACGGACGGTGCGCTCAGAGCTTGGGGACATCTCTCGCCGCCCGTGCCGCTTCGGCCACCTCATCGAGCGATGCGCCCGACGCCGCCGTCACCGCCGCGGCCACGGCGCCCTCCACGAACGGCGCGTCGACCAAGACGCGGTTGTTGCCCGGCATCTGCTGGAGGAGGGCCCGAACGGTCAGTACCGAGCTGCCCAGGTCCGGGATGATCACGATGCCCTGGCCGGCGTCCGCCCGCTCGATGGCCGTGGTCACCCGGGCCGGATCGGTGCCCAGCCCCCCGACGGGGTCGCCCGCCGCGATGGCCACGGGCACCTCGGCGGAGCCGATCTGGGCGAGCAATTCCGCCAGGCCTTCCGCCAACTTTGGGCTGTGGGACACGAGTACAATACCAACCGGTGCCATCGGCCGGAGCTTAACATTGACGAACGCTGTTCGGCAATACCGAATGGAGAAAGTACCGTGATCCAGTCCGTGGAGCGCGCAGCGGTCATCCTGAAGGAGCTCGGCTCCGAAGGCGGACGCCTGGGAGTGACCGAGCTCTCCGAACGGCTCGGTCTGGCCAAAGCCACGATCTACGGTCTGCTGCGCGCCTTGGAGGCTCACCAGATGGTGGAGCAGGATGCCGAAACGGGCAAGTACCGTCTGGGCCCCGCGCTGCTTCAGCTCGGCAACGCCTTCCTGGACAACAACGAGCTGCGGTCGCGGTCGCTGCTCTGGGCGGAGAACCTGGCAACGCGGGCGCAGGAGGCGGTGCTGGTCGGTGTCCTGTACGGCTCGAACGTGCTGGTGGTGCACCACGTATTCCGACCCGACAACTCGGTACAGCTGCTCGAGGTGGGCGCGGCCATCCCGTGGCATGCCTGCGCCTTGGGCAAGTCCATCGTGGCCTTCCTTGATGAGCCGGCCCGAGCGGAGGCGCTGGCGACGGAGCGCCCGCGATTGACCGGGAAGACGGTCGTCGAGGCGAAGGCGCTGAAGGCGGAGCTCGAACGGGTCCGCCGCGACGCGCTGGCGCTCGAGGATCAGGAGACCATCCTCGGCGACGCCGGGATCGCCGCCCCGGTCTTCGACAACCGCGGAGAGGTCGTGGGGGCCATCGGGGTCACGGGTCCGGTCGAGCGCCTGCTCCCGACCAGCGGGTCGCCGCCGGCCGCCCAGCTCGTCCGGGAAGCGGCCCGCGCCCTTTCGAGAGAGCTGGGGGCCGGCCGACTCGCCGGAACGCGTTCCGGCGCCTGAAATCCCGCGGATCGAAGGGTCTCGACGGCTGGAGGTCCGAGACCACGACATCGGCGGCACTGGGATGATGGGGCGCGATGAGGTGACGGACGAGGTCGAGATCGCGCTTCTCACCGACCCCCCCGCATCGTGACCGGTCTCATCAAGTCCGCGCCGTCGCACCTCTACCCCGAGGCGCCAATGGAAAAGGTCTGAGCGAGGGGAGGAAGCAGGCGATGAGCACCGGGGGACCCTCCAAGGAGCGGGTCGTCCGCATGCACGACGTCATGGCCGGCTACGTCGAGCGCGGAGACGTGCCCGGCATCGTCACGCTGGTCAGCCGGGGGGGCGAGTCGCACGTCGATGCGATCGGCATGAAGGCCATGGGCGGCAGCGACCCGATCCGACGCGACACCATCTTCCGTATCTCCTCGATGACCAAGCCGATCACGGCCGTGGCGACGATGATCCTGGTCGAGGATCGCCGGCTGCGGCTGGGCGAGCCGGTGGATCGGCTGCTCCCCGAGCTCGCCGACCGAAAGGTGCTGAAACGGCTCGACGGGCCGCTGGAGGACACCGTGCCCGCGAACCGGCCGATCTCCGTGCGGGACCTGCTCACCTTCCGCATGGGCTTCGGTCTGGTCATGGCGCCGCCGGACGCGTATCCGATCCTGAAGGCCGCGAGCGAGCAGCAGATCGGCATGGGGCCGCCGAACCCATCGACGATGCCTGCTCCGGATGAGTGGATCCGGCGTTTGGGGAACCTGCCGCTCATGCACCAGCCGGGGGAGAGGTGGATGTACAACACCGGGGCCGATGTGTTGGGCGTGCTGATCGCGCGTGCCTCCGGCCAGCCGCTGGAGACGTTCTTCCGCGAACGTATCTTCGAGCCGCTCGGCATGAGGGATACCGGTTTCAGCGTGCCCGAGACCAAGCTCGACCGGCTCGCGACAAGCTATCGGACCGATCTCGAAACTGGGGCGGTGGAGGTTCATGACGACGCCGAGGGGAGCGGGTGGAGCCGTCCCCCGAAGTTCCCGTCCGGCGCCGCGGGCTTGGTCTCGACCATCGACGACTACTTCGCCTTCGGCCGGATGATGCTGAACAAGGGGGAGCATGGCGACGAGCGCGTCCTGTCGAGGCTCTCGGTCCAGACCATGACGACCGATCAGCTGACGTCCGAGCAGAAGGCGGCGTCCGACTTCGTCCCCGGCTACTTCGACAGCCACGGCTGGGGGTTCGGCGTGTCGGTGGTCACCAGGCGCGATGGCGTGGCGGCGGTCCCCGGAAGGTTCGGCTGGGACGGCGGCTTGGGCACCTCCTGGTATTCGGATCCCAGGGAGGACATGGTCGGGATCCTGATGACCCAGCGCGCCTGGACCTCCCCCAGCCCTCCGGACGTCTGCCTCGATTTCTGGACCTCCGCCTACCAGGCCATCGACGACTGAGGGGACAAACCGATCACCTCGACGACTTGGCGAACCGGTCGGTTGCCGCGACCAGGCGCTCGGTCATCTCGTCGCCACCGGTGTGACCGGTGCCGACCAGCTCGAGCTCGGCGTCCGGCCACGCCTTCGCAAGCTCCCACGCGGTGACCGCCGGGCCGCCGAGGTCGAGGCGACCGTGGACCAGGACGCCGGGGATACCGGCGAGACGGTGCGCGTCGCGCAGCAGGATGCCGTCTTCGAGCCAGGCGTGGTGATGGAAGTAGTGGGTGACGATCCTGGCGAAGGCCATCCGGAACCGCGGGTCGTCGTAGCGGGGGTTGTGCTGGTGGTCCGGTTCCAGTGAGACCACCGCGTCTTCCCAGGTGCACCAGTCGCGCGCGGCCTTCTCGCGGACGGCAGGATCCGGGTGGTTGAGCAGTCGGTAGTAGGCGGCGACGAGGTCGCCATCGCGCTCCGCCGCCGGAACGCCTTCGCGGAAGCGTGCCCACTCCTCGGGGAAGAAGCGACCGACGCCCTGGTAGAGCCAATGGATGTCGGCGGGGCGCGTCATGGTGACCGATGCGAGGACGACCTCGGCGACGCGCTCGGGATGCCGCTCGGCGTACGCGAGTGCGAGGGTTGCTCCCCACGAGCCACCCCAGACCAGCCAGCGCTCGACGCCCAGATGCTCCCGGAGGAGCTCGACGTCCGCGATCAGGTGGTGAGTGGTGTTGGTCGACAGGTCGACCGTGGGGTCACCGGCGTGGGGCACGCTCCGTCCCGCTCCGCGCTGGTCGAACAGCACGATCCGGTACGCGGCGGGATCGAAGCACCGGCGAAGCCCCGGGGTGCACCCCGACCCGGGGCCGCCGTGCAGGACCACCGCCGGCTTCCCGTTCGGGCTGCCGCAGACCTCCCAGTACAGGCGCTGGCCGTCTCCCACGTCGAGCATCCCGTGCTCGTATGGTTCGATCTCCGGATAACGCTCCGCCATCCCCCACACTTCCGTTCGTGGCCACCGTCACGAACCATCGTCGAGCTTGTCACGCCGACGCCCGTGTCTCCAAGATGAACATGCGGTGCGTTGTGATGCTCGGCGAGTGGTTCCGAGCACGGTCACTCCAGCGCGAACGATCCTGGGACGATCTCGCCTGCCGGTTCGTACGTACCGATCACGACTCCAGTGGTGGAGACCTTGCTGTCCACGAGCTTCATCGCTGAAGGGATGGCGCCGTCCGAGAACAAGCGTTTCCCCGACCCGATGACGAGGGGGAAGACCCACAACCGGTACTGGTCGACCAGGTTGTGACGCAAGAGCGTCTGGATCAGGTTCCCGCTGCCGTGCACCTGCAGCTCCGGACCGTCGTCCTTCTTGAGCGCCGCGATGCCTCCGGCAGCGTCCCCCTCCATCAGGACGGAGGGGCCCCACTCCAGCGTGGGATGACTCCGCGATGCGACGTACTTGGTGGCGTCGTTCAATGGCTTGGCGCCGGCATCGTCTGAGGCGTGCGGCCAATATGCGGCGAAGATGTCGTAGGTCTTGCGTCCGAGGATGAGGTCGAACGGGCTGCTCATCGCCTCGCCCATGACCTGACCCATCTGCTCGTCCCAATAGTTCACCGACCAGCCACCGTGCGCGAAGCCGCCGCTGTCGTCCTCTGCAGGTCCGCCCGGTGCCTGCATGACGCCGTCGAGGGTCAAGAAGGTGCTTACGATCAGCTTTCTCATCTCTGGTGTCCTTTCGATCGGATCCCGGCTTGAGTTGAGCCGCCGCATGAGTGAAGCCCACCGCATGATAAGACCGCCCAGCGGAGCAAGGCTCATCGCGAGCGCAGAGGCGATGAGAGTTCGAAAGGTGCTCCCCACCGGTTTCGGGACCGGTGCGATGGCTGCCGAACCCGGCGAGGGCGAAACAGCTCTCGCCGGCACACTCGTTTTGAAGTTCGGGGACGCTCGTGGTGCCCCGATGTTGACTTGCCGGGCTTTGCTGGGCAGCGCGGGCCGTGCCGAGCTGGTCCCGAGGGTGCTGGCACACCCCGGCCCAGGAAGTTTACGCACGGAGAGCTGCAGGTCGGCCACCTTGGCTGTCCCGCTGCGACGTGCAAACATGCGGGCGATGTCGAGCGGGATCGACCAGCGAGCCGGTGCCGCCTGGCGGCGGAAGGTGGTTGTCGCCCGGGCCATCCTTGGGCTGACGATCCTCGCAGTGACTGCCGGCGTCACGTTCGCGATCCTGGGTGCCCGCCTCGGGAACGGTGGGGTCGTCTTCGCGACGGGGGTCCTGTCGGTCCTTCCCTTCGTGGTCGCCTTCGTGGCCTTCCCGGTCGTGGGCTACCTGCTCGCATCGCGCCGCCCGGAGAATGCCATCAGTTGGCTGCTCGCGGGTGTCGGCGTCGCGTTCGCCATGGACATCCTGATGAGCTCGTACTCGACCTACGCGCTCTACGGCGGGGTTGGCGGCCGTGGCCTGGGACGCCTGGTCGCGGCGATCGAGGCGCCCATGTGGGTACCCATCGTCGGCCTCCCGGCCACGTTTCTGATCCTGATCTTCCCCGACGGACATCTGCCGTCGCCTCGTTGGCGGTGGTTCGCGCGCGTCCTGGGTGGCGCGCTCGCGCTGGTCTACTTGGCGATCCTGTTCGGGCCGGGGAAGCTGGACAACAGCGCTGTCCCCGGCATGGAGAACCCGCTCGGCATCGAGTCGCTCCACCCGGTCCTGCCGTTCGTACTCGGCCTGATCGCCCTGCTCCCCGTCGGCATCGTCGCTTCGCTCGTCGCTCTGGTCCGGCGCTTTCGCCGCTCGGCCGGCATCGAGAGACTTCAGCTGAGGTGGCTCGTAACTGCCGCGGGCGTGGTGGCCGTGCTCTACGCGATCGCCTTGCCGGTTGGTCTGGTCACGGGGTGGAACAACCTCGCACCGGGTTGGGTCCAGGTCCTCGAGTCCGTGGCGATCGTCTCCTTCGCTCTGATCCCAATCGCCATCGGCGTCTCCATCCTCCGGTATCGCCTCCTCGACATCGACATCGTGATCAAGCGCGCTGTCCTGTTCGGAGCGCTCGCCATCTTCATCACCGCCGTGTACGTCGCTGTCGTCATCGGGGTCGGAGCGCTGGTGGGAAGCCGGGCGGATCCCGTCCTCTCCGCCGCCGCGGCCGCGGTCGTCGCGCTGGCATTCCAGCCCGTGCGGCGACGTGCCCAGCGATTGGCCGACCGGCTCGTCTACGGCGAGCGGGCGACGCCCTACGAGGTCCTGTCCGAGTTCTCCGAGCGCCTCGGGAACACCTACGCGAGCGAGGAGTTGCTGCCGAGGATGGCTCGGGCGCTCGCAGAGGGAACGGGGGCGGCGCGGGCGGACGTGTGGGTACGCAGCGGCGACCATCTCCGGTCGGAAGCCGCGTGGCCGGCGGCTGCGGAGTCGGTCGAGACCGTCCCCATCTCCTCGATCGAGCAGCGCTCGTCGGCGACGACGTCGATGCTCGAGCCGGTCCGTCATGACGGGGAACTCCTGGGCGCGTTGTCCGTCAGGAAGAAGCCGGGGGACCCGGTCACTCCCACCGAGGAACGACTCGTGCGCGACCTTGCGGCGCAGGCGGGGCTGGTGATGCGGAACGTGGCGCTGACCGAGCAGTTGATGGAGCACATCAGGCAGCTGCGAGCCTCGCGGCAGCGCTTGGTCACGGCGCAGGACGAGGAGCGGCGAAAGCTCGAGCGGAACCTCCACGACGGCGCGCAGCAGCAGATCGTGGCGCTCTCTGTGAAGCTGCGCTTGCTCGAGCAGTTCATCGAGCGAGACGCGGAAAAGGCGAAGTCGATGGCCGGGGCCCTGCAAGCCGACGTCGCCGGCGCTCTCGAGGAGCTGCGCGACTTCGCCCGGGGGATCTATCCGCCGCTGCTCGCCGACCAGGGGCTGGTGGCGGCGTTGGGGTCCCAATCCCGGCGGTCAGTGGTTCCCGTCGCCATCGAGGGTGATGGCATCGGCCGGTTCCCCCGTGAGGTCGAAGCCGCCGTCTACTTCTCATGCCTCGAGGCGCTGCAAAACGTCTCGAAGTATGCAGAGGCATCCAAAGTCACCCTCCGCCTCTCTTGCGGCGACGGCCGCCTCCGGTTCGAGGTCGAAGACGACGGTGTGGGGTTCGAGGCCGACCGGATGACCTACGGCACCGGGATCCAAGGCATCGCCGACCGGCTCTCAGCGCTCGGCGGGGAGATGCGCATCCGGTCGACACCGGGAGCCGGGACGAGCGTGGTGGGGGAGCTTCCGATCCTGGAGGTGCCCGATCGAAGTCATCCGCGGAGTGTGGGATGAGAGCAGGTGCGCGGTTGGCTGGGCGCTGCCTGAGCAGGCCGGCGACTCGAAGGGATGCGGCGCCTCCAAGGTTCTCGCGGCGCGATGAAGCCACAGCCCTGGTAGCGGAGGCGAAAGGGAATCCAACCCGGCTGCAAGCTCTCGCCGGCACACCGGTTTTGAAGTCCGGGGGCGGTCCTGTTGGAGTGCACAAGACCACTTGTTCCTCCTCTTCGGGCTCCGCGTCTATCATCACCGCATGAGGGTTCAGTGGGCCATCCGAAACTGGTGGCCGATCCTCGCATTCGTTGCGATCGCTCTCGCGGCCCAAACGGTGTTCACGAGCAACGTCGATGCCAATGGACAGCACGCGGAGGATCATCTCCGGTCCGCCACCGCTCCATTCGCGATAGCCTTCCTGATCGCACTCATCGCGTGGGCGGCGCCCAAGGCTCGACGACATGTCGACGTTTGGGCGGCGGCTGCGATCCTCGGTGTGGCGGCTTGTCTCGTTCTCCTGGGCAACCTGCGTGTCATCCACGCCATCGCCGGTGATGCTTGGACTGATACACAGGCGAACATCCTTGGACCCGCCCGACCCGGTTTCGCCTCGGGTCACTCCGTCGCTGCGTTCGGCGAGTGGGCTACCCTCGCAGCGGTGATCCTGCTCACCGTCGTGCTGCTGATGCGAGGGGTTGTTCGGCGAGGGCCCGCCATCGCCGCCGTTGTGATGAGCCTCGTGGTTCCAGCGCACCTGATCCCGGGTGCCGGGATCCTCGTTCTCGCGGGGGACGTCTGTTTCCAGAGAGCGCGTCGTTTGAAGGATCCGCCGGAGCCCGCGGCCGGGCTGTCAGGACGTCGATGTCATCGCCTTGACCGGATCCGTCGTTGGTCAGCGTCTGTCGACCACGATCCGGAGGCGCCGATACCGCTTCTAGCGGAGGCGGACGGGAATCGAACCCGGCTGCCAGCTCTCGCCGGCACACCGGTTTTGAGGTTCGGGGACGATCGTGTGCTGACTCTTGTCCAGCGGGGGCGATTGGTCGACCGGTTCTGCGTAGCCCTCGAGAGGGATGTGGCGAGAGCGATACGCCTGATGAGGTATATGGAGAAGCCAACAGCGAAAGCCGAAGTCATGCAGATCCTTGAGGACTCGCTCACGTCCAAGGGTATCGAGCAGTGGCTTCGTGCCGCGAATCGGTTGCTCGACGGCCGACGGCCGATCGACCTCATCGACGGGCTGCCGAGCACGACCCCCCGGGAATTGGAAGAGAGAGGAGCCGGGGCCATCCGGCTCCTCTCTACGGTTCGACGCGACGGCGGGATTCCTGTTAGGCGAACGCCACGGTCTTCGCGCCGGAGATCACCTCCTCGACGACCTTTGCCGCGCCGACGATCGTGGAGCCCTTCGCGAGCTGG
>WNGK01002509.1_pt1 | contig 21222 bp, 19 predicted proteins | sample 5400601 | NCBI WGS metagenome assembly WNGK01 (sample SAMN13153376, study PRJNA577476) | soil metagenome | isolation source: 60 cm soil or saprolite under Garry oak tree replicate 1 | place: USA:California | collected 2016-06-15
ACATCGATCTTGGCAACGGTGAGCACAAGCAATCCGTGACTCAGGGGAGCAGCCGAGCCGCAGCTATCCTGAGCACGCTGGGCATCAAGGACCTGAATCCGGTCCCCGGAAAAACGCAGCACCAGGCGGCCTAGTGACATATCGAAGAGCTCGGTTCCTTATTTTCAATGAGCTACAGCCCGAAAGTGCAAACATGGGCTAGATAACAGACACTTTTGCGTTAGCCTGCTATTGCATGAAGACCTTCCCGAACAACAGTAGGAATCCTGCACCCGTCGAACTGGGTAGGCGTGGCGGATTGGCCCGTGCCAAGGCACTGTCTGCCAAAAAATGCAAGGAAATCGCAACCAAAGCCGCAAAAGCAGCTACTGAAGCGCGCAGGAGGAAGGCGAAAGAGAAGGTCAACGGGGTGAACGTCAGCAACAGCAACCCGTTGGTGGTCACCTCGAAGTTGTCGCTGCTGCGCGTGTGTCAGTCGGAAGGATGATGCGAACCTATCAGAAGGCACACCCACATGCTACGGCTGCACGGTAGCAAATTGGCTCGCCACCGTTCTTATCTTCCCAAAAAGAAAAGGCCGAACCATGAGTCCGGCCTGAAGTTGCACATCTGAGGGACAGCACCGCGGCGTCGCTCGTGAGGGTCCGAATGTCGGGTTGTCCGACGCTAACCCATGAGCGCCTCTTCCGGGGCTCCCAGATATCAAACACTAGCTATTAACGATTCCAATGACTGTTCAAATTTATACATTTTAGAAAATAAGAACCCCGAACCGATCACCTGAGGATTCCACCGGGCAGGCGTAAATCAAGAAGGGATGATGCGGGCGTACCGGACGGCGCATCCACACGCTTCCTTGACGAGCGAAGTACAACTTTTGGGGAATTTACATCCACAACCTGAATAGCTCATTCTGGCAGGAGTTGGATTCCTCCACCATCTTTGCTGCCCTTCGGGTATTTGCTCGAATGCTAGAGGTCACCGCGCTGGTATCTGTCGCGTTCGTTTTTGCATCACTTCTTCAGGGTGAATGTACGAAGAAATTGGCAGAGCTAATCTCCCGAAAGCGCTAGTCTTTGCGGCTGCTACATAAGTTTCGGTTGGTCGCGATTCCGTTCTGATGCTATGCTTCGGGGCAGCAGCATTCCATTTTCCGAGGACGAAGATGTCTTCCCAGCAGTTGCAGTCGTGGTTCTTGGGCTCTGTAGTCGGGGCATTTGCTTTAATCGGTCTTGGCCTCCTCCGCAGCCAGCTAAGGACTCCCAGAAATGCCCTGCTACGGAAAAGGAAAAGGGGCCGATTCGTGAAATTCCTTACCGGCTAGGGCAGCTCACCATTTCCAATGGCCCAGGGGTCTGAACTTCTTCCCGCATTGCGGACATTCCAGGTGCTCGCCATCCACGCGCTTGCAGTCTGCAAACGGCCTCTTGGAATCGCAATGCGGAACAGGTGGTCAGTTGTAATTCGTTGATCCTGTCCCTATTGAGTTTGCGGGCGGCTGGGCATTGCGGTGGCACTTCTGCGAACGCTTAAATCCCCACCGTCCAGGTAGCAAACTGGTAGCACGGCGGGATAGAAAAGCTTGAAAAGATGGTCGGGGAGAGAGGATTTGAACCTCCGACCCCCTGGTCCCGAACCAGGTGCTCTACCAGGCTGAGCCACTCCCCGATGAAAGCTCCCGCGCGTGGTACTTGCCGCAGGAGTGACAATCTCACTAGATTATAGCATCGCGAATCTCAGCACTCTGTCAGACTTGGGGTCGCCATTGCTTCGGCATCGCCGGCGCGTCTGACCGGTTCCCAAGACATTGCAGAGTTCCGATCCCTCAACACAAACGCCGACCAGATAGAAGCGACGACCTGAGAGGAAGTGCTCTATATCACCTGCCACCATCAACATTGCACCCGACATTGCTATACTTGATTTGCTTGGACTGCTTTGTTCAATGATCGCGTTCACTTCAACGATTCTATACACGCCCGTCGAACGGATTGAGCGACCGCTGGTACTGGTCGAGCACGGTTCGATTGTGAGGCTGGGCTGCCGGGATGGCCTAGAAGTCCCACATTCTGCCCAGTTCGTGAACTTTGGCGAATGCGTGATGGGTCCCGGATTGGTGGATATCCACGTGCATGGCAGCGCCGGTCACGACGTAATGCGCGCGGACGAAGCTGGACGGGACAAGTTTGAAAGATTTTTAACTCGCCATGGCGTCACCAGCTATTATCCCACCACGGTCGCAGCGCCTTTGGATGCTACCCTGACTGCTCTAGAGCACTTGGCCGATGCGGTGGAGTCCGCCGACGGGGATGGCCGCGCCTGTCCTCTCGGTATTCATCTCGAAGGCCCGTTTCTGAGCCATGCGCGTCGCGGAGTACATCTTCCGGATGACCTGATCGTTCCTGATCTCAAGACCTTTGAAAAATTCTGGCAGGCGGCGCGAGGCCGTATACGCGTTATGACCATAGCGCCAGAGCTGGACAACGCTGTCGAGGTGATCTCTGCAGCAGTGAAGCGCGGGGTCTGCGTCAGTCTCGGGCACTCCGACGCGGATCTCGGCGCTACGCGCGACGCGGTCGCCGCCGGCGCACGGCACTCAACACACACTTTCAATGCGATGCGTCCTCTGGACCATCGCCGGCCCGGACTTCTCGGGGAGATTCTCACGAATGAGAACGTAACGGCAGACGTAATTGCTGACGGTATCCACGTCGATCCGTCAATGGTTCACCTTTTATCAAATGTAAAGGGGCCCGAGAAGCTCGTTCTCATCACTGACGCAATTTCCGCAGCCGGGATGCCGGACGGCCGCTACGCGCTCGGATCGCTGGAAGTGGACGTCAAAGACGGACGGTGCACGTTGAATGGAACACTCGCGGGGAGCACTCTCACCATGGACTGCGCGCTGCGCAATCTGATGGAATTCGGGCGCTGCGACCTTCAGCAGTCACTGCGGGCTGCGAGCATGAATCCGGCTCGAGTCGCCGGCGCGCAAAGAAAGGGAGTTCTGGAGCCGGGCGCGGATGCCGACCTAGTAGTGCTAACACCCAGTGGGCAGGTTGTAGCGACAGTCATCAAGGGCACAGTGGTGCAGTAAAACGAACTAAGGAGAGCCATGGCGGACAAGAACGGTTTCCCGCATTTCATGCTCAAAGAGATTTTCGAGCAGCCGAAGGCGTTGCGAGACACGATCAGCCCCCGCATTTCCCTCGAAGATTTGCAAGTGCGGATCGCCGACGAAATCCGCATTCCGGTGGAGGAACTGCGTGCGCTCCGCAGAATCAATATTGTGGCTTCGGGAACAAGCCGCCATGCGGGAATGGCCGGGCAATTCATGTTCCAAGAACTGGTCCAACTTCCGGTGGAAGTTGATTATGCCAGCGAGTTCGAGTATCGAAATCCGCTGATTGGAGGCGGAGAACTCACCATCGTCATCACCCAGTCGGGCGAAACTGCGGACACTACTGCCGCACAGCGCGAAGCGAAGAAAAAAGGCTCTCGCACCATTGCGATTTCGAATGTCATGGACTCAACCATCGCCCGCGAAGCCGACGGCGTGCTCTACACGCATGCCGGGCCAGAGATCAGCATCGCTTCTACCAAGGCCTTCTCGGCGCAGATGGCAGTCTTGTTTTTATTCGCCGCTTATCTCGCGCAAGTTCGTGAAGCGCTATCCAAAGAAATTCTGCGCAAATGGCTGGAAGAGCTGATCGCCCTACCAGAAAAAGCCGAGAGTGTGCTCAAGGGCGCGCCGGAATGCCAGCGGCTTGCCGATCGTTTTCACAAATTCGATGACTTTCTGTTTCTTGGGCGGGCGATTCATTATCCGATTGCAATGGATGGAGCGCTGAAGCTGAAAGAGGTCTCGTACATTCACGCCGAAGGTTACCCCACCGGCGAGACCAAACACGGGCCCAACGCGCTGATCGATGAACATCTGCCGGTCGTGATCCTTGCGACTTGCGACCGGAACGATCCGGGGTCAGTGCTGCGATACGAGAAAAACGCAGCAAACATTCGAGGGTTTAAGCAGCAATCAGCGCGGGTGATTGCGATCGCAACCGAAGGTGACACAGATTTGCAAGGCCTTGCAGATCACATAATCTTCATTCCCAAAGCTCCGGAATTGCTGTCGCCGATCCTGGAGATCGTTCCGCTCCAGCTGTTTGCCTACTATATGGCGGTGCGCAAAGGTTTGGATGTGGATCGGCCGAGAAACCTAGTCAAGTCGGTCATGTTGGAATAGGTCTGGCGGATGGCCCTAGTTGGGCTTGCGGTTTTTTCCGTCCACGAAATGCCGGAGCACCGCTGCTTCGGTCAGCGACTTGTATTTTTCGACGAATGCCCCTTCTCTCGCGCCCTGCAGCTTTGCAGGATTCTGCCGTGGTTGGTCCTGAACGTCGGAGTCCGTAGTCATCACTTGCACATAAAACCAAAGAAAGTGGCGCATTTGATCGAGCGCTGATTTCAGCATTTCCAGCGATTCGATTTCGGGCAGCTGCGCCAAGGCTTCCATCAATTCCGGATCGCCCGGAGCTTGCATCGCCGCACAATTCAGCTCTCGTTGAATGACGCGCAGGTCTTCTGTAACGCGCAACATGCGAACATGAACGTCGTCGAGGTAGTTGTCTTTAGCCACTCTCTCCGCTGCTTTCTGAAGACGATCCAACATCTCATTCAGCAGGGAAAGCCAGAAGATGTCCCATGTCCATGCGCTTTCGTAATTCCAGCGTAAGAGATCAACGCCGAAGACAATCAGGCGAGAACATTGCCGATGCGAATTTGCGGGACTTCTACCAAACGTGCGCCAATACTGGGGTTTTCGATTGCCGATACCAGAGTGCGAGTCATTTGATCGAGAGTAACAAGGCCGAGTCTTCTAGCTCCGTCGCGGGTTGAAGGAATGCGCTCGAAAAGCCAGTACATCGGTAACAAGACGTAAGGCCAGCGGTGGCCTGGGCCGAGAACGTACCAGGGCCGGACGATGGTAACGTTCATTCCACTGCTCCTGAGCGCAGCTTCGCCCTCCGCCCGCACGCTGATGTAGCTCTTCATGACCGGCGCTGGCTGGGCGACGCTCAGATAAATGAAATGCTGAACTCCGCTTGGTTTTGCTGCCTCCATGGCTCCGAGCGCAGACGCACGATCAATGGCCTGAAATTCGGCTGCTTTCCTGGGATTGGGATGAGAAACGCCGACCAGTTGTACAAATGTGTGCGATGGGCGGATGCTGCCAGCGTAGGTGACAGGATCGGTAGCATCTCCCTGGATAGGTTCGCAGCCGGAGGGGAGTTTCTTTTCACTTCCCGGGCGCACCAAGGCACGGACCGTGTGACCTCGCTTCACCAGTTCGCGAAGCAGCGGAACTCCCAGATGTCCAGTCCCACCTGCAACGAAGACAGAGAAGGTTGGCGCGACCATTCACCTAGATTACGCAAAAACGACGAGCTTGGATTCTCACTTGCCTTCGTAGCTAACGCGCCAGATGGAGCCCGAGCCGTCGTCGCTGACCAGCAGCGAACCATCTTTCGCAACCGCAATTCCAACAGGACGGCCCCAGACTTTTCCCTCATCAGTCACGAAGCCTGTAACAAAATCCTGGTACTCGCCGCTGGCTTTTCCCTGCTGGTGCAGTGGAATGCGCACGATTTCATACCCTGTGCGCTGGGCGCGGTTCCATGAGCCATGCAGCGCCAGAAACATGTCGCCCCGATATTCTGAAGGAAATTGGTTGCCGTTGTAGAAAGCGAACCCGAGCGGCGCACTATGGGGCTGGATCAGCACATCGGGGGTAATCATCTTCGCGCGCAAATCAGGATGGCTGTCCTTCAGGCGCGGATCGTGGTTTCTCCCGATGTAGTACCAGGGCCAGCCATAAAAGCCTCCGTCTTGGACATGCGTGGTGTAATCCGGAACAAGATTTTCGCCGAGCAAGTCGCGCTCATTCACCGCAGTCCATAGCTCGCCAGTATTAGGCTCAATGGCAAGACCGACTGGGTTGCGAATGCCCGACGCAAAAACCCGCAGGCCCGAACCATCCGGATTGCATTCAAGGATATTGGCGCGGTGAAACTCAGACTTATGGTCGTCCGGATCGTCGATGTTCGACTTCGATCCCACTGAGATGTACAGTTTTTTGCCGTCCGGCGAGAAAGCCAGGTCTCGCGTGCTATGGCCGCCGCGAGTGCTTTTAGCGCCAGGGAATATCTCTTCAACTATTGTCTGAGCTTGACCTCGGGGCTTCATGTCCCCGCTTCGATAAGGGAAGCGCACTACCGAATCCGTGTCGCCGATATACACCCATTCAGGATTTGACCCGGGCGGATAGAACGCGATTCCAAACGGCTGCCTGAGCCCGGTCGCGAATGTCCCGGTCTGCTTCGGTTTGCCATCTTTCGTGACTCCGCGCAAGACTTTGATTTCCCCTTGGTCCATCTGGGCTAGGAAGATGTCGCCATTGGGAGCCGCACGCAGTTCGCGCGGGTTGTCGAGACCGCTGGCGAACAGATTTAATTTGAAACCGGGCACAGCCTTTGGCACCGCATTTTCTGGGCGGAGCTCGGGTTCAGGCGAGGCGACTCCAGAGGGCGTTGCGTTGGGACCGGGCAGATCAGTGACGGTGATCTTGTGAGTCGTGCCTGGACTCTCAGCACGGTAATCATAGAAAGGGTACCCCGAATCTCCGGCGGAGAGAATTATCGGCAAAGCAGCGACAATTCCGAGCAGCAAGAGGCGATAGCTAGTATTCCGTTTCATGTCTCACCTGCGGCGTGGATTGTACCCAAATCGTAAAGATGAGATTTGGACGATATCGGTGCCATTAATTATGCGTGATCTGCCAATGCGTTACGGGCGCTGCCAGATTCGGCTGCAGGTAGCCCTGCCGGAACCAGGGGCATCGATCGCAGACGCAGTCCAGTCGCGCTGAAGACCGCATTGGCAACCGCCGGAGCGATCCCTGTGAGCGGCGTTTCTCCCGCACCCATCGACGGCTGGTCTTTGCGGTCGATCAGCACAACTTCAATTTGAGGGAGATCGCTGAATCGCGGAACACGATATTCTGCAAGATGCGGATTCAGAATCCGTCCGTTCTCGAAATGAATTGCCTCGAACAGCGCTCCGCCCAGGCCCTGGACAACGGCGCCGGTAATCTGATTTCGCAGCCCTTGCGGATTCACAACTGCGCCACAATCGAATGCTTCGACGACGCGCGTGACTTTCACAGTACCACGCTCAATCGCGACTTCTGCGGAGGTCGCGACGTGTCCGCCTTTCTCGATTCCACCTGCGATTCCGAAGCCGCGAGTTGGAGAGCTCTTCTGCTTTCCCCAGCCGAATTTATCAGCCGCCGCCTGGAATGCAGCCCGCAAGCGTTCGTTCTTCAGGTTCTTCAGACGAAATTCCAGAGGATCTATTTTCAGTTCGTGCGCCAGTTCATCCATGTGCGACTCGCGCGCGAAATGATTCGCGGCCGCGGCCAGCGAGCGGTAGGAGCCCTGCCTTAGCGGAGTATCGGATGGATGAAACGCGATGTGCTGATGGGGAACCTCATACGGCGTGCGCATCGCAGCGGGGCCGGAATTGTAGTTGTCGAACTCCCAAAAGAGCAGCGTGCCGTCTCCCTTCGCGCCGCTCTTTATATCAATGACTCCGGCGGGACGAAAGTAAGCCCAGGTGAATTCCTCTTCGCGTGTCCAGACGAGCTTCACCGGTTTGCCGGCCGCCTTGGCTAAGCGCGCAGCTTCTACCGCCACCTCGCCGGTGTGTTTGCCACCGTAAGCGGAGCCGGTGTCGGGAACAATGACGCGGACACCACTCTCCGAAAGGTGAAATGCCTCTACTAGCTCATCGCGAACTGCGAATGGACGTTGCGTGCCCGTCCACACGGTGAGCTTACCGTCTTTCCATTCCGCAACCGCGGCGCGTGGCTCCAGAGGAACATGTGCGATGTAAGCGACCGTATACGTCTGCGCGATTTGTTTATCTGCTTCCGCTCGTGCCTGTTCGACCGAACCCATGACGAGCTGGTCATTGTGTTCAATTCCCTTCTCCTCGACCGGGTGTTGTTTCAGATAGGTGAACAACTCCGCGTCAGAAATTTGCGGAAGTGCATCCCACTGCGCGTGAATGGCCGACGAAGCGCGCTCGGCTGCGCTTAAGCTGGCCGTGGAAGCGCCTACGAAATCTCCGTCATGTACGACGCTAGTGCCTGGGACCTTCTCTGCCTGCGAGGTATCCCACGAAACTAATTTGGCGTGGAATGCGTTCGGACGGACTACTTTTCCGTGCAGCATTCCTGGCAGGCTCAAGTCAGAGGTGTATTTGTGAGCGCCCGTGACAAAGTCCTGCCCATCTTTTTTCGGAGCCGGCAAACCTGCAATTCTCCAGTCCTTTGGAGGAACGAGCGCGGGACTATCGGCAATCGTTTTGGCGAGTTTCTGACCGCGAGTGAGCTCCGCGTACGAAATTGTGCGGCCCGATTTCGGGTCGCGAACCCTACCTTGATCAAGAATGAGGGCGGCTTCAGTCAGGTGCCATTTTTCAGCAGCGATCTGCGCCAAAATCGCGCGGGCACTGGCCGCCACCTTGCGCAGTTGCAGTCCCATGGTCGGAGTGGTGCGGCTGCCGAACGTGCCCAGGTCATACGGAGTCAGTTCGGTGTCTCCCATGACCATTCGCAACGATGAAAGAGGAACGCGAAGTTCTTCAGCAACCTGCTGAGCCAAAGAGGTGCGGATGTTTTGCCCAACCTCGACTTTGCCGCTGAAGACCGTGACTTGCCCGTCTTCGCCGATGAGCAGCCAGGAATCGAGCGTATTCGGCAACTCGTGACCATGTGCTCCCGCGCCAGATTCCTGCGCATGACTCACCGCGGCACAAACCAGCAGGCCGCCTCCCATGATTTTGAAGAAGTCACGGCGATCAACTTCGAAAGGGTGAAGCAGTCGCGGAAATAAATCGTGCTGCAGCAATTCTGGGTCGGTCGCGATCTTACGCATTCTTCTGACTCCGGCGAAGCGCAGCCGCCCGATGAACGGCTTCCAGAATTCGGGCGTAAACTCCGCACCGGCACACGTTGCCATCCATGTGGCGAATGATCTCTTGTTGGCTGGGATTTGGATTGCGCTCCAGCAGCGCAGTGGCGGAAAGGACCATCCCCGGCGTGCAGTAGCCGCATTGGAACGCTTCAGTCTCGAGAAACGCCTGCTGGACGGGATGCAGGCGGTCGCCGCGCCGCAAACCCTCGACTGTCGTAATTTTCTTTCCAGCTACGGAAGTAACCTGCATTCGGCAGGAGCGGGCAGCCGAACCCTCAATCAGCACGGTGCAGGCACCACACTGCCCTTCCCCGCACCCGTACTTCGTTCCAGTAAGTTCAAGGTTGTTGCGGAGAACACTAAGCAACGTTTCTTCCGGCGCGACGTCAACATTGTGTTCAATACCGTTGACCAGGAGCGTGAAGGCCATCTGCCCTCCGTACATCGAGGAGTATTAGCGGAACTCTCCGTCAGGCCGCATTCTCATCTTCATGTGGATCGGGTATTGAGGATGGCGGATCGCTGGCCGGGAAGCTGTCCTCAATAGTCCTGTCGAGGCTTTCATCTTCCTCGTTCTCCGGCTTGCGCTTTATTCTCTCTGGGTGCTCGGCGCCCTTCGGTTCCGGCGAGTGCGGATGCTTTTTCATTCCTGCCTCCATTGTGGAAATTATGCCTCGGTAGCTTGGATGACTGTTCGCAGGAATTGGTCAACCAAGGCAAAGGTGTTCCTCAGTTGAAAAGACAGGGAAAACGGAAATAGCCGGCCTAGCTCTTGCTTTCGGTGTCGCTTGATGCCGGCGTGGAAGGCGGATTTGACACCTGCTCAGAGGGTTTGTCACTCATGCCTTCCTTGAGGGCACGGAAGCCATCCCCGATTCCCTTCCCCAACTCAGGCAGCTTCTTCGGCCCAAAAATCAGCAATGCAATAAAGAAGATGACCAGCAAGTGCATGGGTTGAAAGAGACCTTCCATAGGGAACCTCCGCAGAAATACCTATTGAGACCTTACTGTAGGTATAGTCCAGCGTCAACTGACGCGGGCACAAGCTCCGGCCTCGAAATCCGCCCAAGACCTGAGAATGCCATTTGCCGAATCCGCCCGATTTCGCCTTCCGGCTGTACTATTTCTAACAACTCCATATTACTTACGTGACCTACCCCTGGTTACGATGTCCATCTATGTTGCTGGGAGCAGATGAGTTCCGGCTGATTCAGCCGGGGACGGAGTCTCCCCAGTGCGCAGTAAGATCATTCTCTTTCTGTTTGTGGCAATCACGATCGTTCCCCTTTCTTTTGCTCGTGAAGCACCGACTGTGGATTGCCCGCATTTGATGGCTTGGATGGCCGGAGCTGCCTCCAGCCACAGCGTCATCGGAATCATCAAGCTTCGCGGGACCGCGCTAAACCTCATTGCCCTAGATGAACTCCGATCCGCTAGTGCAAGTGCCGATTTGCTGCACGCGATCATCCCTAACCCCGCACATTCCACGAATGTTCCTTGTCCCATCCGGCTGGTTCGAGCGTCGATGCTCATGCGCCAGAAGCAATATGCGGAAGCTGGCGAACTCATTAGTACTGCGCTCGAAACTGACACGCACAATGGCGCGCTTCATTTTGCGCTCGGATATGTCAAGCAGCAGCAGGGTGATTGGGACGGCGCTTTCGACGAGTACAGCATCTCCAAAGAAGCTGAGCCTGACTTCCCTCCCGTCCACGACCGGCTGGCGCTGGTCTTTTATCACGGGGACGACGGCGATAACGCAATTGCCGAAGCCCGGACCGCGTTGAGCATGGACTTTGAGGATGCCGAAGCCTATCGCATGCTCGGGCTCGGACACTATGTGAACGAGCAGTACGGCGCTGCTATGAACGCGTTCCAAGAATCACTAGCCAGAGACCCGAATAACGCCAATGTCTATTACGAAATGGGGCTGGTAGCCCGTCAGCAGAAATCAGAAGAGCAAGCCGAAAGCCTATTCCGCAAAGCCCTCGAACTGAACCCGCAACTATGGCCGGCCCACAGCAGTCTGGGCTCTTTGCTGGGACAACAGAAGCAGGTTGATGAGGCTGTTCTGGAATTGAAAACGGCCCGGCAACTTGCTCCGAACGAACCGTCTGTTCGTGAAGCACTCGGCAACATCTACTACCTAAGAGGCGACTACGCACTTGCGATTCGGGAATACCGGGAGCTGTTCCAGCTGCACCCAAACTGGAAGCATGGGCACGACTCCCTGGCTCGGGCCTACATGGCGGCTAACGATTATTCCTCAGCGATTGCGGAGCTTCAAATTGCGGTGCAGCACAATCCCAGTGCAGCCGCACAGCATCGGGCTTTAGGACAGCTACTGCTGGCATCTGAGAAGCACAACGAAGCCATCCGCGAGCTGCGCATTGCGGTAGAGCTAGAGCCGGAATCCGCGTCGGCCCATTTTTATTTGGGAACTGCTCTGCTCGAGACCAGGCAGTCCGCGCCTGCACTCAAAGAATTTCAAGAAGCGGTGCGTTTGGAGCCCTCGGCTGAGCACCACTACGCACTTGCCGCGTGTCTGATAAGCGTGGGCCGCGAAAGCGACGCGCTGGCGGAGATGCAAGTGGCAACTCGTTTGGATCCCGAGAAACAGCTGTATCACGCGCGTGAGCAGGAACTGCTTCGACTGATGCAGTCAGCAGGTTCGCGCTAGCAACCAGATTTTGAGCATGGGGTTTGAATCGAGTTTTAAGGAGCGGAACCATAAAATTGGTCCGGATACAGACTATGAGCACAAATTCATTTATGAATTCAGCTAGCGGGCACGGAGCAGCGGCCGCGGCACCGGCGAGGCAAGTCGGGCACTTTCAATCGGATTCTCAGACCGACAAGCGCACCGGATATGGGCTGCCATGCGCTCACTGCAAAACTTATTACACGGCTGATCTTCCCGCTTGCCCGGTTTGCAAGAGCCCGCAGCGAGTTTCCGCCGTCGAGCCGCTGGCCCAGATTTCCCCGGCCGAACAACTGCCTGATCCCGCACAGCTGGAAGAGGAACGGGAGCGTTTTCTACAGGAATTCAACGCGCAGGTAGTCGCTGCGCCTTTGCCCCCGGAATCGGCGACTCCCGCGATGCACTGTAATCGCCAGGAGAACCACGCCAACGCGCCCGTGCCAGCCACTATTTGCCAGGGCTGCTTTGATCAGCTGCAAGAGCGGGTGGATGTTCTCGAGGCTGCGATGCACATGGACATCCGTGAGGCGGCGCAGATTGTTTATGACGCAGTTTGGGCTGATCCCTCAGATCCGAGTAAGACTTACCAGAATGCCGCACAGGCCCTGCTCATTGAGTTGCGGCGCAGGTCATCGATTCCACAAATCTTTGGACAACTGACGCCGCCGGTAAATTAGAGGACTCGCTTCAAGCAAGCGATTCCGTCGCACCGTGACTCCAGCGCGAAAACAGGGTAGGATCGCTATATAGCACCGCGAGCTACTATACGTTCGCGGACAATTCCTGCCACTGGAGCTCGCATTTGCCTGTCGGCACCAATAGCCTGCCTGCGTACCGGAAAATTCAAAATGCGGTCCAGCGCCAGATTGAATCCGGACGTCTACGTCCCGGTGATGCGGTGGACTCCGAGCGGGCCTTGGCCCGGCTCCATCGTGTAAGCCTTATGACGGCGCGCCACGCGCTGGCGGCGCTCGAGCGCGAAGGACTGGTGCAACGCCGTCGTGGCGCAGGCACTTTTGTGGCTCCTCCAAAGATTCATTTCAACAAACTCGTGAGCTTTACCGAGCAGATGGCGGCTAGAAATCTGCCCGCGCGCTCGAAGATCCTGCATTTTGATTTGGTCGACGGAGAACAGGAAGTGGCTGCAAGACTTGCGCTGCCCTCCGAAGCGCGTCTGCTTAAAATTGAGCGCCTGAGGCTCGGCGCCGATGATCCGTTCGCCCTTGAGATTTGCTTTTTGCCTGCTGCTGATTTTCCCGGGCTCACGCGCGCACATGCCGAACGTGGGTCCCTCTTTTCAGTTCTGCAGCAAAAATATGAGGTGGCACTCTCGTATGCGGACGAAGAGGTCGACGCCACAGCCGCGGACCGAAGGACCGCTCAATTGCTCCAGATTGTCCAGGGTTCGCCTCTTCTCAGGATCCGGCAGGTCCTCTATTCGACCAAAGCAAAGCCGGTGATTTATGTTACTGGGCTTTACCCATCGGACCGGCACACGCTTCTGATACGTAGATATCGTTAGCGACAGAAATGGACCTCGGGAATACTTCGATCTGGCATAGGATGGGCCGCACGCCCAAATTCGAAAGTCAACCCAGGAGGATGCATGCCTCTCTCCCTGACTGATTGGATCGTAATCATCGGCTATCTGCTGGTTAACCTCGCCATTGGCATCTACTACAGGCGGCGGGCAAGCGGGAACACTGAGGAATTTTTCGTTTCCGGACGCGATGTTTCCTGGTGGCTGGCGGGCACTTCAATGGTAGCCACAACCTTCGCTGCGGATACGCCCTTGTTTGTCTGCGGAGTGGTTGCGCGCCAGGGGATTGCCGGGAACTGGATTTGGTGGGGCTTCTGCGTTGGCGGCATGCTGACGGTGTTCTTTTTTGCGCGTTACTGGCGGCGGGCAGAAATCCTGACCGACGTGCAATTCTGCGAAATTCGTTATGGCGGAAAACCCGCAGCATTTCTCCGCGGATTCAAGGCCATTTACCTAGGGCTGTTCATGAACTGCTTCATCCTGGGCTGGGTGACGCGGGCGATGGTCAACATTATTGTTGTCGTTCTTGGGCCCGTCATTGCCGAGGGTCGCATACTTCACCTCGGAATTCTGGGGCAACACACGCTGGGCGATCCTCGCAATACCGCGCTGGCTATATGCATCTTTGTGATTATTCCCTTCACCGGCATTTACACCTTCATCGGTGGACTGTGGGGTGTGCTGGTCACCGATTTGTTTCAGTTTGCCCTCAAGATGACCATGATCATTGTGCTGGCGTGGGTAGCTGTGGCGAAAATTGGCGGAATGCACTCACTTCAGGCGCATCTGCAAACCATCCAAAACAATGTTCAGGCAACTGGAGTCTCAACCTCCAATCCCACCGCTTTTCTCCCTGACTTCCATCTGGGATGGACCAGCGATGCAGTTTGGACCCTGCCTGTCCTGACCTTCATCGTGTATCTGGGAATGCAATGGTGGCTCGCCTGGTATCCGGGCGCCGAACCGGGCGGGGGTGGGTATGTTGCCCAACGCATGTTCAGCGCAAAGAACGAGAAGCACTCACTGGGCGCGACGCTGTGGTTCAACATTGCCCATTACGCGTTGCGTCCCTGGCCGTGGATCATTACGGCACTGGTTGCCGTCGTAGTTTACTCGCCAAACGGTGGCATTCATCCCAGCGCTGCCTTCGCGGAGAATCCTGAGCAGGGATACGTGATGGTGCTGCGGGATTATTTGCCGCCTGCATTGCGCGGGTTAATGGTGGCGGCATTTCTGGCTGCGTTCATGTCTACGGTGGGAACACAGCTGAATTGGGGTTGTTCGTATCTGGTGAATGATCTTTATAAGCGTTTCATGGTGCGGAACTCAAACGAACAGCACTATGTGTTCATCAGCCGGGTTTTCACCGTTCTGCTGGTGCTGGTCAGCGGATATACCGCGGCGCAATTGAAATCGATCGGTGCCGGATGGGAACTGGTGCTGGGCGTTGGATTCGGGACCGGCGCCGTTTACATTCTGCGCTGGTACTGGTCGCGGATAAACGCGTGGAGCGAAATTTCAGCGATGCTGGCGGCAGCAGCAGTGACCATTGGGCTTAATGGCGTCGCGTTCACGGGCAACGATGCGCTGGTTTATGCCAAGAAAACTTTGATCACCGGCGGGATCACGACTATCGCCTGGCTGGTCGTGACGTTTTTGACGCCCGCCGAATCGAACCAGACTCTGGTTGCTTTCTACAGACGCGTACATCCGACCGTGTACGGATGGCGCACGGTCGCCAAACTCGTTCCTGAACTCCCAGAAATTAAGGATGTAGCAGGCAACGCATTTAACTGGCTGATGGGCGTGGTCCTAGTCTATAGCTGCCTATTCGGCATCGGCAAGGTTGTTTTTGGTCAGTGGCTGGAAGGCGTGCTGCTACTGGCTCTGGCCGGTCTCGCCGGTTATCTGATTTTCTGGGACCTGTCTCGTCGGGGGTGGGAGACTTTTTCTGGGACAGTAGTTTCATCCGCTCGGCCTGAAGCCGCCAGCGCAGATTGATATCTCATTCTATTTAACCCTATTTGAGCCTCCGATCTGGCGCCGGATATTGAAACCAGCCTTTGTCCGATTCGGGAATCGTCTCTCTCGTAGTAAGGGAAACACGTTACCTTCGTACACAGACCCAGGATTCCGTTTGTGGGATGATTTTGGCATGCTCCGTCGAGTTCCTCGGCGCCTTGCCGCGCTGCTGGCTCTGGTGTGCGTTCTTGCGGGATGCCGTCGTTCCCAAGAGCGGAGCGTCTCCGTGTCCGACATCATGAAAGCTGATCCTTCACTACGGGGTCAACTGGTTAGCACTTCTGCCGTCGTTACTTACAGCGATTCCGATTGGCAAATACTCTTCGTTCAAGACCAGGGACTCGGCATGTATATGGGGCTACCTCGCGGCTCCAACGCAGAAATCGGCGATCGAGTACAAATCGTTGGAAAAATTTCTTCCCCCGGAAATGGGCTGGAAACCCCAACCGTTTCGATTCTCAGCCGGAATAACTCACTTCCGCCGCCGCAATTTGTTGGCGATTATTCCACATTGCTTGGATTCCTGTCGCAGTTGGTTGAGGTCCGGGGGACTGTCCGCTGGACAGGACTGAAGAACGGTCGCCCGTCGATCCAGCTCTATTCAGGAGAAAAACCACTGCGGGTTTTCCTGCGCCAGGCGCTTCTTGAGGACCTGCCATCGATCGGGTCGAAGGTAAAACTCGCCGGAGTTGCAGCGGCTGATGTAGATGATCGCCAGGTCCTGCCTACGGTACATTTGTGCACCCCTTCGGTGCAGTACGTCAAGGTCGTCAAACCAGGCCCTGCGGATCCGTTTGCGCTGCCGCTCAGAACCGTGTCGGATTTAAGCAGTGTTTCCGCCGGCGCTTTCGTGCACATTGCCGGGCGCATTCTGGCACAAGAAAAAGGAGCCGTGGTCACTGATGAAAAAACATTCTTGCCGATCAGTTTTCCCGACTCTGAGCCAGCTGCGACCGGCATGGACGATATAGCGGGGTTCTGGACCGGACATGGTTTGGAAGACGCGATGGCCCGGCCATTGAGCCACCATCTGGCCCGCAACGGGGACATTCTCCATGTTGCGGACTTGAAGCATTTGAACGTGGAGGCCGCGACCCGCCGCCGCGTCAGCATTCGTGGAGTGGTCATCTACGTTGATCCCGCATGGGGGCTGCTGTTTGTCCAGGATGACACGGCTGCCACTTATGTCGACTCCCACAATATCGCCATCCGCCTTCGGCCAGGCGACATGGTCGATGTAAGCGGAGTGAGCGCGCCCGGCGGATTTGCGCCCATCATTGCCGAACCGTCAGTGGGATTTGTCAGGAGAACACGTCTTCCTGATCCGGTCAGGATCGAACTGCTTCAGGGCAACCTGGACTCGGCGGATTCCAAATGGTGCAGTTTTCACGGCGTAGTTCACAGGGCAAGAGAACAGGACGGCCACACTATCCTCAAAGTGGGTACGGGCCAGACCGAACTCAATATCCAACTTCCCATGCTTATCCGGGATGCGAAACTGATCGATAAAGAGGTCACCGCCACGGGTGTGCTGGGGACACTCTTCAATGACCGGAGGCAGGCGGTCGGACATCAGATGTTTGTGACTTCACCAGAATTTCTCGCGGTGACACAGGCAGCACCAAGCCAGAGCGCCCCAGTCACGATCGATTCTCTGCAGCGCTACAACCCGCAGAATGACGAACGCCACAGCGTCATCGTAAAAGGCACAGCAATAGTCAAGCTCGCCGCCAACATGATCTTTGTTCAGGACAAGACCGGCGGCATCCAAGTACGTGGCGCCGAACCATTCAAGGTCAATGATGGCGACAACGTTTCTGTGCGCGGATTCCTCACCACCGGGGAATACTCTCCGGTGCTGGAAGATGCGGTAGTCGATGTGATTTCTCATGGCAGCATGCCCCAGCCTCAGGCTATCTCCGTGAAATCCGCTTTGGAAGGAATCCACGATTCTCACTATGTTTCCATGCGCTCTTCCCTGGCAGCTGTGCGAGCGTCTGCTGATGGAACAATCCTGGTTCTCAATGACAAGGGGACATTTTTCGAAGCGTTCGGCCCTTCCAGCGGCAGGTTAAGCTCGCTGCGTACCGGCAGTGACATCGAGCTACGCGGAGTGTGCCGAGTCTCTGTCGATCGCACAAGTTTTGTTTCTGTCAATGGTTTCAGCCTGGCATTTGACTCGCCACAGGCAGTTACTGTGATCAAACTCGGGCCTTGGTGGAACACAGAAAAAGTTGCGTGGGCGCTTTTGGCCATCGCGGTGATTGCCATGGCCGCCTCATTGTGGGTCATCCTGCTCCGCGAGAAAGTAGCGATCAAAACTGGGGAGTTGCAATCGTCAATCGGGGAAAAGAAACGAGCTCAGCAATTTGATATAGCCAGAAACGAGGTGCTCGAGGCCATCGCACGCAACGCCCCGCCGCCCGAGAGCATGGAACGTCTGGCGCTGGCCGTCGAGGAACAGATTGAAGGTTCTATTTGCGCCATCGCCATGGCTCCCGATGGCAAGTCGTTCTTGAATGGCAAACCCTCAGCCGTCCTCATTGCGCCGCATTTTCCCGATGAGCTGCAGCAGGAGATGTTGCCCACACTTTCATCTGTACTGGTCAATTCCGGAATTCCGGAACTGACGCGGAGGGACTGAGGAACGACACCGACCTCGTCGCCCGCCTGCTGGAGGTAACCAGACATGCCGGTGTGGATTTCAAGGACGGCGAAGTTGTAATCGGATTTTCTGGAGCGGGAGAGTTGGCAGGATTGCTGATGGTCTTCTTCAGGGACAGTCCAACTCCTGAAGCTGATAGTGCGACTCGCGTTCTGCAGTCGGCCTCCCGCCTGGTGTCGCTGGCTAGAGACCACTGGCACATGCATGAACGGTTGGTCTTTGATGCCCGTCACGACGCTCTAACCCGCCTGCCCAACCGCACGCTCGCCGAAGACCGGCTGGAGCAAGCTCTGGCGCGGGCGCAACGCCGGAAGGAACTCTTTGCCGTGCTCTGCATTGACCTCGACGGGTTCAAGAACGTCAACGACAGTCTCGGCCACCAGGCCGGAGATGAACTCCTGCGAATCGTCGCAACCCGGCTCCGCGCCCGCATTCGGCATTCCGATACCTTGGCCCGAATTGGTGGCGATGAGTTCCTTGCAGTTATCGAAGACTGTTCCAGCGATTCGGCGGCCCGGTCGGTTGGAGAATCTCTGATTTCCGCGTTGCAGGAACCAGTCGCACTCGACGGCCAAACAGTTTCCATCTCCGGCAGCATTGGTATTGCCATATACCCGACGAATGGCAGGCACGCCACTGAACTCAAACGCAATGCCGACCAGGCCATGTATCGGGCAAAAGCCAGCGGCAGAGGCCAGATTTGCTTTTGGTCGGGAGATGCAGCCAACGAGAAGAAGGCACTAGAGAAGTCCTCTTCGCCGGCATGAGAAATACGCCTGTCTAAGTAAAAGAGCGGGCGCTTCCGCCCGCCCTTTTATTTCCCTCCGCGAAGTTACGGCCAGATGCCGCGCGTTCGCATGGCATTGGCGACCCGATCAATTGCCAGGATGTATGCGCCGGTTCGCATCTCGACGTTGTGCTTTGTAGCCGTCGCGTGAACATCGACGAAGGCCTTCTTCATTACGCGTTCTAACCGGCGATTGACGTCGTCTTCGTCCCAGAACAACTCCTGTAGGTCCTGCACCCACTCGAAGTAGGAGACGGTAACGCCGCCAGCGTTTGCCAGTACGTCAGGAATGACCAGTATGCCGCGGTTGTGCAAGACGAGATCGGCGTCAGGAGTAGTAGGACCGTTCGCGGCCTCCGCTACAATTCGAGCTTGCACGCGCTCGGCGTTCTGGAGGGTGATCTGGTTCTCAAGTGCCGCGGGGATCAGGATGTCGCACGACAACTCGAGCACCGCTTCGCTGGTAATCGGTTCCGCACCCGGGAAGTTCGTAACCGAGCCAGTCTTGGCTTTGTGCGCGAGTAATTCGGCTATGTTCAAGCCCTCACGATTTACGATACCGCCGTGAGAATCGCTGATGGCAATGATCTTCGATCCCTCTTGCGAGAGGAGTTGAGCTGCGATACTGCCGGCATTGCCAAACCCCTGGATAGCAACCGTCGCGCCGCTCAGTTTTATGCCAATGACCTCGCATGCAGCGCGAATTACAAACAGGCAACCGCGAGCTGTGGCTTCGTTCCGGCCCAACGATCCGCCGAGGAACAGCGGCTTGCCGGTTACTACGCCTGGCGCGTTGCTGCCGTGGGTCATGCTGTATGTATCCATGATCCATGCCATTACTTGCGCATCGGTATATACGTCCGGCGCTGGGATGTCCTTGTCCGGTCCAATGAGCGGAGAGATTTCATATGCATACCGGCGTGTCAGCCGCTCGAGTTCGTTACGGGAGAGCTTGTGGGGATCGCAAACAATGCCGCCTTTTGCGCCTCCGAATGGGATATTAACGATCGCGCATTTCCAGGTCATCCATGTGGCTAGGGCCTTGACTTCGTCGAAAGTAACGTTGGGATGATAGCGAATGCCTCCCTTGCATGGACCGCGGGCGCTGTTATCACTGGAAGTGACAGAGACAATGCCCTGCGCGGACGCCGCAAGACTTCGCACAGGTCGGGTTCAAGGCCGCATTTTTCAGCGGCATAATCGAACTGGCGCATGGCGATTCGGAAAGAGTTGAGGTCTTCTTTAATAGGAGTAGCAGGAACGGGAAGCTGAACAGTCGACATGGACTCTCCTTTTCGCCCGTTTAGTTCAAGCCACGTCGGTGAGCTCCATATCCAGCAGCCGCAACTCTTCGCCGCCGATCATTTCGGTATGCGGATTACCACACTCGGAGCATGGGGATTCCGCGCCTGAAGCCTCGAAGTTGTTGCCACAATTCTGGCAACGATGCCTTACCGGCAATACCTTGACCGACAGCTGGGCGCCTTCGGCCACGGTGCCGTGAGCCGCGGAGGCGAAAATCGCCTGCAGTCGATCAATGTCGAGCACTCGGCGTCCGCCAATAGCGAGATGCACGGTAGAGATTCGAGTTGCTGAGTTGCGATAGGCTGCTTCGTCTACCGCAGCCAGGACCTGACTTGCGAGTTCGTGCTCATCCATGCCCCACCTCCAGAACGGAGCTCGAACGGGGCTTGCGTGAGGGGATTCGGGCTAGGCCCCGGCCCTCACTTCCGGAAGCCACCAGAGTTGTACACCCGGTATAAGAGCAGAGTCAATACAGGGAAAGAACTAGCTGCCAAGTGCTTGACCTTGCCCGGAATGCAGTTCGACGGCGGCCTGGGCGCGGTCTTTCTTCGAGAAGCGGCACCGCGCGAAGCGGACTTTGCGGGGCACGGCGCTGGCTCGTTTAATGCGTCCGGTTCGCGGGCCATCGAGCGCGGCATGGAGGGCGCCCGTCTTTGGTCAAGCAGCCATCAATGTTCGCCCGTTTTTAGAGATTTCTGCAACTGTCTTTGACACTCTCTCGGATTTGTCTTTCAGCGCCAAGTCAGCCTGGGAGACAATACCCATCACGCGTCCGTTCGCATCTACGATAGGAATCCGTCTCACCTGGTGTTCCTGCATCAAGCGCTCGCAGTGCTCCACATTTTCGCCTTCGCGGCACGACACGGGGCCTGGGCTGACGAATTTTTCGATGGTCGTGGTTTTCGCATTGAGGCCTCCGGAAACCACAGAACAGCACAGGTCGCGATCGGTAATCATGCCGATCAGTTTGCGCGATTGCTGATCTTCCACTACCGGCATCGACCCAACATTACGCTCGCACATGATCCTAGTGTAGTGTCTGCGAAATAACTAAGCAGTCATCGCTTCCGCTTCTTGGACTTGGGGCTGGTGCAGCCGGGCCGGATCTGTTCCAAAGTCCGCCGACAGCGAGTGAGCTTTTCCTGAATGGATTCGACGGTCGCG
>WNGK01002188.1_pt1 | contig 21219 bp, 14 predicted proteins | sample 5400601 | NCBI WGS metagenome assembly WNGK01 (sample SAMN13153376, study PRJNA577476) | soil metagenome | isolation source: 60 cm soil or saprolite under Garry oak tree replicate 1 | place: USA:California | collected 2016-06-15
GCGACATTCGTTAGTGACGAACAGTTCACACTTGACGAATTGTTATCGGCTGTTACACTTTCCAACAAGTATCTTTAATTCCTCTCCTCAATGTCTACATCTCACACCACAACTCTTTCCAGTGAAATCATCGAGCAGAAGATCTATCTGATTCGTGGTCACAAGGTCATGCTTGATTCGGATCTTGCTCTCCTCTACCACGACGGGCGCGACATGGCCCGGTGGGGAGCAGTTCGTGGTTCGGTGATCCTTCACGGTCAGAAGCACCCTCTTGAACGACCTCGCATTCGCGGCAGCAATGGCGATGAGAAGTTGGAAAGCTATGAGTTATTCCGGCGCGAAGAAGAAATGCAACGCCGCGTGTGGTCGCGTGTGATGCGCGGTCTGACCATGCGCGGGTACGATGCCGGCGAAACCTTCCGCTTCGCGACATTCAATATTGCCGGACCGCCTGATGCGACACTTCTTCCAGTCACGCAAGCCGGCGAGCTAATCGATTGCCGCTCTGGCGGATTACGGCTCGCGATTCACTCGGGCTCACATCAGGGCGGTCGCTTCGGTCTGCGGAGCTTTAGGAATGCCACGAGATTGGTGACTCAGCCAGCATTCGCGGCCAGAAACGGAACGCTCTACCTAGCCTGGAATAACTCGACGAGCACAATATTCGGAGATCCAAACTCCAATTCTACGATTCTGTTTATGCGTTCAATCGATGGAGGAAACACCTGGTCAAACGCCGTTGAGGTGAATCCCGCGGTGGCCAGTGACACGCAACACGTACTTCCTTCATTGGCCATCGATAGCGATCCCAACGACGTTCACATCGGCTACTACACTCAACATAATGACCGTACGCTCGATGTGGATCCGACTCCGGTCAGCAGTCTGGGTTTCACCCAATCGGGTCTTGCGATCTGCAATCCGAACAACTCGCCGGTCAACCTAACATTCCAGTTACATGATTCGTCCGGGCTGGTCGTCGCATCCGCGACGAAGACTTTGCCCGCCCTTGGCCATATGGCGCAGTTCTTCACTGATTTGTTCGGCGGTTTCGATCAGTTCGAAGGAACCGTAGAGGTCACAAGCAGCGGAGGCCCTGTCAGTGGCGTCGCTCTCCGTTATGACAATCCCGGCGGAACAGTGTTCGCCACGAATCCAGTCATCCCGTTACCTTAACCGAGTGTTAGAGACTCCTAACCTGTCTTCAATCGTGTGCCCTGGATGAAGTGCCGCATAAGTTTGAGCGAGGCTGATATGCGGATATTGATCTGCAATTTCCTCTGCGGTCAATCCTTGCTGATAACAGGTCGTCAACCGCAACTCGTTTGCGTATCCCACAAAAGTTACCGTCCCGGGCGGGTTCTACACGCAGTCCACGTATGACTTCAACACTGGATTGGTGAAGCAGACGACCGACTCGCTCACGCGCACCACAACGACAAGCTACGATCTGATGAACCGGACGACCCAGATCAACTATCCCGATGCTGGCCAGACGAACTACACCTACGATGATGTGACGCCAACGACACAGGAAACCAAGAAGGTCGATGCCGCTGGCAACGTTGGCCGCGTCACCTATACCTTCGATAAACTTTACCGCGTGATCCAAAAAAAGACGGCCGATCCTGCAGGAGACATCTTCGTCGATACGCAATATGACGACAAAGGGCGGAAATGGAAGGTGTCCAATCCGTACCGAAGCGGAGAAAGCGTGATCTGGACGACCTCCACATATGATGCTCTGGACCGGCCATCGGTCACCACGAACCAGGACGGTTCGACTGTACAATACGTATACTCCAATAATCAGACCACGGTCACCAATGAGGCTGGCAACCAGCGACGGTACACCTACGATCGATTCGGACAGATGACGAAGGTCGAGGAACCAAACCCGACGCTCGCTACGCCGATGGTGACGAGCTATACTTACAACGTCCTCGGCAAAATGGCACAGTCCAATCAGGGCAGTCAGACTCGCGCGTGGGCGTTTGATTCCTTGGGGCGGATGACGAGCCAAACGCTGCCGGAATCGGGAACAACTTCGTTCACGTACAACAGCGACGATCTGATGCTCACTAAGACCGACGCGAGGAACATCACGACGACCTACGCATACAACAGTGTCCATAAGCCGACTAGCCAAGCCTACTCGGACAGTACACCCTTGGTGACGTTTCAGTACGACACAGCCAATCGGCGCAGTCAGATGACGGATGGGCTTGGCACCGTCACATACCAATACGATACGAGAGACCGGCTGACGCAGGAGCAGCGCACGCTAACCGGCATCACGGGAACATTCACAACCTCGCACGTTTACAACTTCAAGGGCGACCTGACGCAGATGACCTACCCCAGTGGCCGCGTTGTCAACTTCAACTACGCGACCGGCGGCGGCTGCTGTAATTCTCGGTTGGCTTCTGTGGTGGACCAGACGACGAACACAACAGTAGCTGGTTCTTTAGCCTACAACGCCGCCGGTGAGACAACCAGTCGGACACTGGGCAATGGCGTGATAGAAACATTCGGCTACAATAACCGTCTACAGGAGGCTACGATCACAGCAACTCTATCGGGCCGACGCTGATGAACTTCGCCTACGATTACGGCACCAGCACAACCAACACGGCCCGCGTGCTATCGCGCACCGATGCAATTCAACCGGAGCACAGTGCGAAGTACACATATGATCCCATCTATCGCCTGGGTCAAGTTGTCTCTGGCGACGCGAGCACCAGTTGGGGGATTACTTGGACATTCGACGCGTGGGGCAACCGGCTGACGCAAACACCACAAGGACTCGCGACAACGAAAGTTGGGACACAAACGCTGGGGTACTCCAATAACCGGATGACCGGCTTCACGAATTTGACCTACGACGCGGCCGGCAATCTAACCAACGAAGGAACGGGCGGCCACAACTACACATTCAACGCCGAAAGCCGGATTACCCAGGTGGACGTCGGCGGCGCGGCCGTCTACGGCTATGACGGCGAGGGCCGGAGAATGAAGAAGACTGTCGGCAGTGAAACGACGTATTACTTCTACGGCGTCGGCGGGCTCCTATGCGAATTCACGACGACCAACACGGGCGCGACCCAGGCCAGTAGCACGAACCGGACAACATATCGCACGTCCGATAACCTTGCGACCCCGGTTCTACTGTGTAGGTTGACGGAGAACGTGACAAAAGCCGGTATTGATAACAAACGGGAACAAGTGGTTCGTTGACAGAGAACGTGACAATTCCCGACACGATTAATGGCAAGATCCTATGTTTCTGACACTGTTGTTGGCAAAATCCTACGGCTTGTCCGCAACGATGCTTGCTAACGGCAATCGTGCCACAACCTCTCTTCGAAGAAAGAGTGCGTGACCTTTCCCCTTCTCCAGTAACCGCACAGCAAGAAACGGCGTGCCTGTCTTTTTCAGGTGGTAAGCGAGCCATTGGGTTCTTAGATTGAAACGCGTGCCGACGACTGTGGCCGAGACATACTGGTCTGCAAAACGGCGGACATCAGCAGCGGGTACCAGCTTGGACAGACCGAAGCGGTTTTCGGTTGCGATCAGAATGCCGTGTGCCACCATCCCGCGGATTACAGCCGGTTTAACTTCCAACACATCGGACGCTTCCCGGTAGTTCAGAAAGCCTTCAGGAGGCGTTTCGACGTTGGGTGCCGGCCGGTACTTGCGCAGATCTTCGGAAAGGAACAAGTACCCGGTGATCCCCGGAAAGCGCTCGGTGTAACCAACGGGTTGGAGATCGCCGTCAACTACAGCGCGGATGACAGCCGCAAGCCCCGAACCGCGGCCGAGATAGTTCTTCACCGCATGGCGCAATGCGATGATGTCAGTTGGCCTCGAGTATATCTTCACGGCAACGGCGTGCTTTTCGAACGCATGCTTGATCTTCATCACGTCTTCCCGCAGAAAAAAGTGATCACCATCGGGGAAGTTCTGTGCAGGGCCCTTGACCCAAGGGATGAGTCCTGCGGAAGCAACTTGCATTATGGTGGAATGGCGCAAGCCCAACGTCCGCATGGCCTCCGGCCGAACCATGTAACAAGCGAGTTCCGCGTCGCGGGCCGCCATCCAGTGGTTGAAGGATTCCCGCCGAATCCAACATTCCGTGCGGCCGTTTCGTCCCAGGCTCAAGAATCTGCCTTGGATGTGGCCCCGGCGGACAAGGTCCACAATCCGCTGGCTGGCGGTCCGTGCGGTTTTCTCGGCCTCGTCGGCCGTCATCCATTGAGCGTTCCGGCGCGTAGCGGGCAAAAAATATCGATGCTGACCGCGGATGAATCCGTCCCAATCCTCCATAACGAACCGTTCGAAGGCATCGTGCAGGAATCCGAACTCGCTGCGCGGAAGGACGCGAAACAGGTGACGATAAAAATTTCCGAAGATGGTCCGAAAGGTGAGAGCGGCCGGATCTTCAGGCGCTGGCACGACCGACCTCAGACGTTCGCACAGCGGTGCCGGCCAGTCTCTCAGCAGCATGACGGCCGTGCGATTGATATCGATCGCGGCAGCAAGATCCGTGCCCGAAAAAGGCTGTTGCTTCCGGAGTCGCTCCCCTACGGAGCCGAGGAACAGGATTAGCTTCAATAGAGAACCGAGTTGTATGTCGAACATTTCGGGTGGAAACCGGTAATCGGCGAGGTCACGTTCAACCGCCGCAACGATCGGGAAGCCCGCTGCGCGATGCATCACAGTGTGGATCGCCACGAGATCACGGTCGGCCGTTTCGGGAATGAGATTTCGAAAGTCGAACCCGCAACGGCAGCGGTGTATGGCCCGGCGCTGCCAATCCAGTTTTCTCTTGCAGGTGGGGCAAAGATTGACCAGAAGGCAGCGGTGGATGGGGCATGCTACAACGAGACCGAGATCCCAGACCGCCCACCAGATCAGGCGCTCCCGAAGGCAGGCGGGGCATAGACGTGGGCGCCTGTAATTCAGGTCGTCTGCGCTCACCCGCTTACCGTAGAACAATCGTTGTTGGAAACGACTGCGCTCCTTATCAATGGGGCGATAACACATCGCCCGCCACTCCTCAGGCGCAAGGCGCAGGGCATAAGCCATCTGCTCGACTCTGTCTTCTCGATCTAAACCGGCCGGAGGTAAGCCGGCGATTTGCGCCAGGGATAAAGGGCCGCAGTAACTGTGCTCCTGAGCGACACGACATAGGTAACCGCGCGGACTCTCGCCAACCAGCGGATCCACACGAAAGAGAACCCGGCCGCCGGGAGCGATCGGTATGTTCATGCACGCAGTTCCACGAGGTCACTGCGATGATTGCCAGCGACGTGCGGAGCACATGCGCTTGTGCCCGGCAGTGTCAGGGGCGGTGCGGTATCGCCATCAAAGTTCTCGGTAAACGGATTGGGATGATCCAGCCGTTCCGACCACACATGCTCTCGAAACGACTGCGACAGCGTGCGGAGGGTGACCTGCCGCTGTGGGTGAGCATGGGCAATCCGGGCGGCGCCGCGGATGATTTTCATCGTGTAGCCGATGAGGCCGTACGACGCATAGTGCATACGGAAAGCCATATCGATATCGGACAGGTTGGGCATGTCGTATTCGGGAAGCTGCTCCTCAACGGCACGGAGGAAAGCCCGATATGTTGTCCGATCCTCTTTGACGTCCCACCGGAAAGCTCCCACACGAAGCGTCGCGCCAAAACGACGACGCAGTTGTTCATTCTGTCGGAGCACCTCCAAACACCGTGGTAATCCGGCGACGACGATTGCGAGTTTGGCTTCCTCGACTTGTTCTTTCAGCCAATCGGCAACATCGTTCACGATGCTGGCCTGCCGGACATCGACGAAGTGCTGGAACTCATCGAGCGCCAGCAGGCGTACATGGCAGCGCTTGAGCGACTCGCGCAAGCGAATGCTTTTGCTGACTGTGTTACCCCGCGCCCACAGCGGATCGCCCAGTTGGTATAGCAATGTTTCCGCAAAACTCTTCACGGTAGGTCGCGCCGGCACCTTGGCGGCCAACACCGGCACTTCGACGCCCCAGCTGTGGTCCACGCGTGGATGAAGGCTGGCGAAGTAAGAGATGATGGTGGTCTTGCCGCTCCCGCTTTCGCCAACAATAGGGCAGCAGTCCGGTTCGGCTGTAACGTCGTGGCTGTCAAAGCATGCCTGGATTCGCGCAATAGCGGTTTTGAACAACGGATACTTGACCAGTAAACGTTCGGATCGATCCATCGATTCCCTCGCCGCAGTCATTGGCGCGATTCACCGGTTTCGGCAATGGAAGTGTCTGTGCCGTCAACGGTGTCACGAGCCGGCGACAGAGGTAAGTCGAAGCCGGCTTCAAAAACGGGCAGCACCTCTACATCGCTAAAGGCGCTGGCCTCAGCAATGCGCTTGCCTTCCAAGGTATGGCCGGCAACGTGGGTTTGCTTCTTAGAATCGTCCGGCCTCGCCTCCGGTAATGTCGGAGTGATCACGGCTGAGATCGTCGTATTGGAGTGATCTTCCATAAAACGCGCATGGCGTTTCCGGCCACGGGTGGACTTGCGATTGAAGTCGCGCTCCACGAGTCGACGGATCTCCGCCTTTGCTTCGGCCAACGCCACGACGTCTGTCCGTGCATTGAGTTGACGCTGCGCGTAGCGGCGGATTACCTTGTGCTGCCAGAGAGACACTCGTTTGGCGTAGGTCTGGTCCACCGCAGGGATCGAGAGGTAGGTTTCCTTCAACGGATCGAATACATGGAGTTGGGCGAGGTCGCCGGGGTCGAACGTCAACTCGACCTTGACTCCTGGCCCTGTCCGCCGCCGCAATTCGCCGAGTTCCGGGCTGTTGTACTTCAGGCCCTCCAACTCGATGCCGTAATGAAACACGACGCGTTGAGCCGTCATTCCGAGCACGACATCCAGTTCGCTGGCGCTCATCGGCAGTGGCGGCGGTAAAGCGGTAATTTCCATTTGCCATCGATGCGCCGGTGTGTCCTTGATGCCCCGATGAGGTGTTTCGAGGTAGATGTCGATGATCCACTTGTGAAGCATCTCGCGGAACGTGCTGAGCAGAACGACAGCATGCCGGCTGGGATCATAATCATCGCGTTCGAAGATATTGCTGAACGTGGTTCCAGGAGTGCCGTGCATTAAATCGTGATTCATGGTGCCCTGGAATCGTTCAATCTTTCCCTTGTACCAGGGGACAAGGACTTTAGCATATTGGATGTCGGCCCCGATTTGAAGACATGCACGTTCGAAGTGACTGGAATGGAACTCGGGCGGATTGTCTACAACCACGAGTTCCGGCACGCCGTAGCATTCCCACCGGTTCTTGATCGATGGGAACTCACGTTGGACATATGTCTTGGGCAGGATCGCGTGTTTGAGGCATCGCATCACGGATAAGCAACTCGGCGGTTCGAAACCCATGTAGAAGCCCATGGGGCAACGCGTGTGCTCATCTAGAGCCGACGTGATCGTCGGCCGCCCCAACGGCAACATGCTGTCGTCGTCCACAACGATCATGTCGCTAGGCGTGTGATCCATCGATACGCGTTGAAGAGCGCGGGATGTTTCCGGGCCAGCGCCAGATATCCGGAATTCCATTTCTGCGCGGCGTTTACCATAGCGCGCCACCATGGCCTCGTAGGGCGGCCTTCGCGCTATCTCACGATAGACCATTCTTTGATTTGGGACGGGGAGTGAATCATTCTCCGGCCGGAACTTGTTTCGATCGGAAACGCGGCGGACGATTTCCAGATGCACTTCGGGAACTCGCTTGCGCTCCGCCGTCATGTATAACTCCTCGATGACTTGTTCGACGATGGCCTGGATCTCCGGATGCATGCGGGTGCCGCGTGTCCCACGATCGGAGGTTCTGGAGATGATCGCGCGAATGTCCCGGCCTGCGCTTTGCCATCTCCCGTAGTCCCGAGCCAGCGTTCGCCAACTCGGTGGCTTCATGTCGTGGACTTGCTCCGATATCGACCGGATGAGCGGCTCCATGGTTTTCCGAGTAATCGCCATGGGTTGATGCCGGTCGATCTCCTTCAGGTATTGCAGACGGATTTGCGTCAAACGGACCAACTCCGGCGGGTACGAGGAAAGATCACGAGCCAGATTACCGGCGGCTTTGTCGATAGTGGACGGCTGCTGGTCGTCAGCGTTGCGATCGAACGTCACTTCATTTCGAGTGAACCGGTCGAGCAGATCCTGCTCGGCAAACGTGCACCATTCTCCGGTTATTGCATTTTGCAGCTGCCATTGATCCGCGTTCAGCTTTTGGCGGATGACGAACTTCGTTGCTCCAATCCGGAGACAACATCCGGGTCTTAGTCCATTCAGCGGCATTTGGTCTCCAGTAAAGATGTGGGCGAAACTGTCAGAGGCGGGGCAGGCCATCTCTGAGGTCCAATCGGCACAATACTCACCTTGGAATCCAGACCGAGAGGCTCCCACCAATTAATGTGTAGCGTGCCGTCGAGCACCAGTCGGAGCACGGTTTGCACTGACGCCTTGAACGTTTCCGAAAGCGCACTCAAGCGCAATTCCGGTGTGGATGAAAACACCCGCCGAAGCCGTTCGTGCTCCGACGGCGGAACGGCAACGCAACGATACCTCAATACGAGATTGGCATTGGTGAGCCGTGGCTCCGCGCAAATCTCGGATTTCTTCCAGAGCCGGAAGTGATAGCCATGTTCGGCCAGCAATCCATTGATGAGCGCAAAGCGCGGCTGATTCTCGGGCAACTCTGCCTCGGCATCGTCCTTGACCTCGACGACCTGCTTATGGGTGCCCCAGATTACCAGAATGTCCGGCGTGTACCGGTGCTTTGCGCCTTCGTGATGGTACTTGAGAATAAACGGCTGCTCCTGCCATGCATCCGCTCGCGCGGTGGCCAGCAAGATCTGGAAGGCTTTGAGTTCGTTTTGGGATTCGACGTGGCGCGACCGGCCATGTACAACATCCGCCACCTTGCCCTGCACGCCGGACTTTGAACGGCTTACCGGCTCCCGCGCCCTTCGCAATTGATCAACGCGTATGGGTTCAGTCGTTCCCTTGCCGACGCTGAAACTCAATTGACTGCAGCTTTGTTCCTCAAACAGGTTCGGCATCGATCTCCAAGTTGGACATCTCTACTGCTTCGTTACTCAAAGGCTATTCCTTATATAGGACAACTGACATCCTGAAAAAGGAAGTATACCGCCACGCGGATTTGTGTCAACACCAAAAGGATGGTAATATCCTATAAAAGGATGATACTGCACCATGCCGAACATCTACGAACAGATCGGCAATCAGATTCGCGAACTGAGAACTACTCTCCGAGGCGAGGGAATCAGTCAGGAGGAACTGGCTCAGGCCGTGAAAACTACGGCCAACACGATCTCTCGCTGGGAGACCGCTACATACAAACCGTCCATTTCCGAACTGGAGACGCTGGCCCGATTCTTTGGCGTGTCGATTACTGTTTTCTTTCCTCAAGCTCAACCGAAGTCACGGGATTCACGGGCGAGTGCCCTTCTCAGTGCTGCGGCCGACCTGGAGGACGACGATCTCGAAGAAGTGGCTCTGTATGCCCGCTTCAGACGAGCACAAAGACGAAAAAAGAAGAAGAGATGACCTTGCCGCTGCGCGTTTGACACGCGAATACCTAAGTACACGGTTCCATCATCCGTCAACGTAAGTTTGTGACACGATCAGCCACTTCTCCGGTTAACCGACATAACTGGCCAATCATGATGCCCGCGCGGGCGTAACTCAAGCAGATCGAGAGATTTAGGGGCGCGTGCACAGATTGGACCAGTTATGTCGAAAATAACCGGCCAAACTGCTTGGTTATTAAGGCGTTTACGTGCGTTTAAGGTGCAAGCAGATTTGGACCGGTTATTTTTCACTACACGGCAGGAATTCCGGCATCGCACCAATGACGTATTGAAACCAGAATTTCCTTGGGCAGATGAGACACGTCTGGATTTGAGACTTCGAAATCCGCGGCATCGAGGCAGGTCAGCACTGTACGATGCCGGCAGCATTGACACGCACAGTGGCAACCCATAGCATGTGCCGCTAAGAACTAGGAAAATGACCTGATCGTGATTTGTCTCTTCGGCTTGAACGTTATCCGATTGAGAGGAGGATCTATGAAACGCACCTGGATCGCTTTGCTTGTTGTGCTGGTGGGATCCGCTATGACCTGTGCAAGCCTGCGGGCACAGGCGACAGCCCAGATCAGCGGCGCCGTTCGAGATCAGAGCGGGGCGGTGCTGCCTGCCGTGGAGGTGACGGCAACGCAAACGGACACGGGCATCGTTCGAACGGCTGTTACGAATGAGACCGGGTCCTACGTACTGCCGAACCTGGCGGTGGGCCCCTTCCGCCTTGAAGCAGCATTGCCGGGATTTCGTACGTTTGTACAGACCGGAATTGTCCTGCAGGTCAACAGCAACCCCGTGATCAACCCTGTTCTGGAGGTCGGTCAGGTCACCGAACAGGTTGAGGTCCAGGCCAATGCTTCACTCGTGGACACGCGAAGCACGGCAGTGGGTCAGGTTATGGAGAATGAGCGAATTTTGGAGTTGCCTCTGCAGGGGCGGCAGGTCACCGACCTGATTACGCTCTCGGGCGCTGCGGTCGAGACGGGCAAATCCGCCCCCGAGGGCTGGAATAAGGGAACAACTGCCGGTACGTTCATCTCCGTAGCCGGTGGACAGAATTTCGGAGTGATGTATGCCCTTGATGGGGCGATGCACAACAACGGCTATGACGGGACCTCGATGCCAATGCCGTTTCCGGATGCCCTGCAGGAGTTCAAGGTGGAGGCCAGCGGTATGGGCGCTGCGGGCGGAACCAGGGGATCCGGCGGCCAGGTCAACGCGGTAACGAAGTCGGGCACCAATGAGTTCCACGGCAACGCGTTTGAATTTGTGCGCAACTACGCTTTCAACGCCCGAAACTTCTTTGCCTTGAAGAGAGACAATTTGAAGCGCAACCAGTTCGGCGGGACGCTGGGCGGACCGATTTCGAAGAATAAGCTCTTTTTCTTCGCCGGCTATCAGGGCACGAAAACCAGCTCGAACCCGAGTGACAAGATCGACTACATTCCGACAGCAGCGATGATGGCCGGTGACTGGACAACTTTCGCCTCTCCGGCTTGCAATGCCGGCGGGCAGATCAACTTGCCCCTGCCATTCGTCAACAATCACATCGATCCCGCCCTCTACAGCAGACCGGCGGTGGCCATCGCGTCCAAACTTCCGAAGCCTCAGGATGACTGCGGAAAGATCGTTTACTCTGTCCCGGATAAACCCAACGAGTATCAGATTGTCGGCAAGGCCGACTATCAGAAGAGCGATAAACATTCCATCTTCGGGCGGTACGTTGTGACGAGCTACAAATCGCCGCACCCTTACACCCTGACAAACGGATTCCTCCTGGCGCTGGAGCCCATGGACAATGGCGGTAACAGCAACCTTGCCCAGTCGTATGCATTGGGCAGTACTTATCTGATCAGGCCCAACACCGTTAATTCCTTTCGTGTAACGGCGAATCGAACCGTAATTGGCCGCCCCGGCGTGAAGTTCTTTTCCGCACCTGATCTTGGCATCAAAGCCTTCAGTTATACCGAGGGCAGCATGCAGGTAAGCGTGACCGGCGGATTCGGCTTTGGTGCTCGAACGTATCCCAATCATATCGTAACGGACGCGTATCAGATCTCCGACGATCTCAACCTTGTTCACGGAAACCATCAGCTGACGTTCGGTGGGAACTTCGCGAACTGGAGGACCTATCAGCGTGACCATACCAGTGACCAGGGAGTTTATACGTTCACTGGTCAGGCGACCGGTTTGGGAATGGCCGACTTCCTGACCGGAAGACTGACAAGCCTGAATCAGTTGTCGCCCGTGCAGTGGACCAGTCGTCAGTGGTACCTAGCCTCATATGTGCAGGACGTTTGGAAAGCGACGCCAAATCTTACGCTCAACGGTGGAATACGCTGGGAACCATACTTGCCGCTGGCGATCGGTTTCGGTCAGGGATCGAAGCTGCGCGAAGGCGCGATGTACCATTTCAGCGATGAGAGGTTCAGCAAAGGGATCAGGAGCACGGTGTATCCGAGTGCGCCGGTCGGCCTCCTCTATCCGGGGGATTCGGGCTACCCCACACCTGGACCCAATTTCAGGAAATGGGCCTTATTCGCGCCACGTGTGGGACTCGCCTGGGATGTGCGAGGTGATGGCCGGACGTCGGTTCGCGCCTCCTTCGGAATCGCCTATGACTTTAGTGGGTCGCTCAGTTTTGGCGGGAGCTCCAGTGCGCCTCCGTGGGGTTTTGGGACGACTGTTCAAAGCGTGTCCTTTGAGGATCCATGGAGGGACAACCCTGGCGGCAATCCGTTTCCATACGTTCGGTTGTCGAAGTGGCCCACGCTTTCCCAGTATTACTTCCTCGAGCGCCTTGATGCGATGCAGCCCACGGTTCAGACATGGAACCTCAGCATTCAAAGGCAGCTCCCGGGGAGTTTTCTCTTAACCAGTAGCTATTTGGGAAATCACGCGATCCACTTGTGGGTAGGAGGGAACATCAATCGCGCTGTCTACTTCCCCGGGGCTCCCGTTAACGGAATCTGCACGGCCGAGGGCTATGTGTTCCGAACCAGCGGAACCACGTGCTCCACGACCGCAAACACAGACCAGCGCAGGAGGTTGCTCCTTCAGAATCCCCAGGAGGGCCAGTATTACGGAAACATGGCGACGAGAGAAGATTCGGGCACGCTGAGCTACAACGGCCTGCTCATTTCGATTCAGCGCCGTGCCGTCCGTGGGGTGAACATCGCCGGGAATTACACCTGGTCCCACTGCCTCGGCGATGCGGCCACGGCAAACGCGACGGGGAGAGGCGGAGCTGGATATCTCGATCCCAATAACCGGGCCTTCGATCGTGGCAATTGCGGTAGTAATGGTTCCGGTACGGGTTCCGGTCTGGACCGGCGTCACGTCTTCAATGTGACAGCGGTCGCTTCAACGCCGCAGTTTGCGAACCCGACGCTGCACATGCTGGGCACCGGCTGGCAATTATCGACCATATATAGACAGTCATCGGGAACTTACCTGACCATCAGCACCGGTCTGGATCGCGTGTTATCCGGACAGAGCGCTAATCAGCGGCCGAACCAGGTACTTGAAAATCCATTCCTTGATCGGAATTCACTGAACTACCTGAATCCCAGGGCCTTTGCACAGCCCGCTATGGGCACGATTGGAAACATGAGGCCGGCGAACATTGTGGGTCCGGGAACCTGGCAGTTGGATTTGGGACTGTCGAGAATCTTCAAGCCTCGGGAAGCCCAGAAGCTGGAATTTCGAGCGGAGGCGTTCAACGTGACAAACAGCCTTAGAAAAGGAAATCCAAACATCACACTGAATAGCAACACCTTTGGCCAGATCACCACTTCGTCGGATGCCAGAATCATGCAATTCGCGTTGAAGTATTCGTTCTAGAAATATGACAAGAGACTGAATGTAAACCGATCCTCCAGCGTTCAAAAACCTGGCCGTTGCCACCAAGTGGGCCAAATCAAGACGGGCTCCATGTCCACGACTGATCGCGTCGCAAAATACAACCAACTCCTTCGCATCTCCGAACGCCTCGGCGAACGAGGCAAGGTTCCGCCGCTGAATCCTCATGACGAGGGCGTTGGGAGTATTCCAATCGCCTTCTTCAGGTTGTCGTACGGCACAGCGCCAGAACTGTGCGTGGGGGCAATCCTTTCCACGTTGAGATTCAGCTGCGTGACATTCCTATACAGGTCGATCCCGTACTCGGGCGTGCGCGCGGGGTCTCTGGGATCATCGCCTGCAGGCGGGTTATACCCGTCGCCGTAGTACAAGAGTCTTTCTCCCGGAAGATAGGCGATGAGAGTGGCGACGTTGTGCCCGCTATTCTGGAGATGGTACAACTCCAGGCGTCGCGAGCCGTCGGTAATAACCTTCTTGTCGCTCACTGTTTCGAAAGTTGCCGGCTTTGGAGATTTTGCTAACAAATCGGGAGCTACTGTCCGCGGGCGGGCCCATACCTGTTCGAAGAAAGCCTTATTCTGTTCGTGAGTGATGACCGTAGCGCCCTGGGCCACATACGTGCGAAGCCCGCCAGCATGGTCGTAGTGCGCATGGGTGTTAACGACGTATTTGATCGGCTTGTTCGGTATCGCCTTGTGCACTGCCTCGTTGACGGCCAGTGATCGCGCTTCCCCATTGGGGCCTTCCACCATCACGACGTAGTCCCTGAACTCCACAGCCCAACTACTGGCGCCGCTCGCGTTCAAGTACCACACTCCATCGGAAAGCTTAGTCACGTTCACGTTGGGCGTCGCCGGCAGGTCCCGCGCCTGCGGGACGTTTGCGGGCACCTCTACTGAGACGGAGACGTTCGGCTTCACCTCCTGGATGGTCACATCCAAAGTTGGGAAGCCATCCTGTGTCTCCACAATGTGCGTCGGGAATTTAACGCCACCATAATCCGCATAGTCGGAGTAGGTGATCTCCACCGGCGAGTCACCAACCACTTCGTTTGTGTCCAGGTAACGCACTCGCTCAACGAGGTTCTGATCGTTGAGGGTCAGCGTGACGTCTCTGTCTTCAATCTTGAAAGTCGCGACTTTCCCATCGACCGTCGCCCCACTGGCGATGGCGGCTTTGATCACACCATGCGGCGTCAGCCACAGCCGGCGCAAGCGTTCGCTGACGGCTCCAGGATTGGCAACCGGCTGGGCGCCGGCTTCGGTCCAGGCATACGCGCGCGACCCCGATGTAGATGCTTTCGGGATGCCGCTCACGACCTGAACCGTTCGCTGTTCACCCGCAACAGGCTGTGCCGCGCCGCCGCGAGGCGGGTTTTCGCCTTGCGCGCGGACAGCTTCAAGCCGCATCGCCGGCGTTTGATAATTGATCTCTACTTTGTAGGTTCTCTCGACGAAGCGCGGCCAGCGCTCCCCCGGAACGAACGCCTGTCCGAAGCCGAACACGGATCCGCTGCCCGCGTACTGGATCGAATTCAGATTCGTGGCTCCCATGGCATTGGCGGCTTCGGTGATCACAGTTCTCTGCGCGCAGCCGGGTATCGCCACCACGACCATTCCGACAATTACTCCCCAGAGCATCCGCATACGAGGCTCCCTTCAAAGAAATCGATCGCTAGCCCGGATTTCTCAAGTCCCTCTCCCTCTGGGAGAGGGTGCCGTGAAGCGGGTGAGGGTTAACAAAGTGCATTCTTATCGACCCTCACCCGGCCTTCGGCCACCCTCTCCCAGAGGGAGAGGGACCCGCCCTCGGCAAGTTGCCCAAGATCCCTGTGAGAAATGCGTGCCTAGTTCTTGTCTTGACGGCTGAGTCTAACACCAGGTGTTGGCTTTAGAATAGTCCGGCCATGGCAAGACAAATTAGGGCATCAACTACATGACTCACCAACATTAGGACACTACCTAACAGCGTGCTTTGTTGACAGGAATTCGAAGTTGGTATTAACTCCGCAAAGTTGTTCGCTCACGACTCGTTTCCAAAAAGGAGGCTTATGCATGTAGTAAGAACTCGCGGAAGAAGCCTAGTCCTTGCGGCAATGCTAGGACTTGCAGGAATCTTATCTTTCTCCCTGATAGAGAGGCCGGAATTCAGGCGACCCGCGGGTGTTCCTCAATTGGTTTCCGTTCGGCAGTTACCGACGTCCGCAAACGTGTGCGAGCCCGGCTACGAAGCGTTGCCGGAACAACGCAGTCTGCTCGACAGGTTTGGTGAAGCATCGGTATATGCCGGTTCGCAGGAATCCGGCCAAACGGGTGTTATAACTCGTCCGCCGACACGCACGATTCGGGATATGGATCCGATTTACAGCTCTGTTGCGGTGGATTTGAATTTTGATGAAGTTGTCCTCATGGACAACAACAACTGGGCTCTTCGGATATTCAACCGGCTCGACAATACCCCTCCGGGCGTTCCGTTCACGCAACCGAAGCGGGTCATTCAAGGGCCGGAGACCGACATCCAATATAACAACGGGATTTACATTGACCCGAAGAATGGTGACATCTATTCGGTAGAGACGGACACGGGAGACGAGGTTGTCGTGTTTCCTCGCGAGGCGAATGGAAACGTAAAGCCGGCCCGCATCCTGAAAACGCCTCATCGCGGCTTCTCGTTGGCGGTGGACGAAGAAAGGCAGGAGCTTTACGTTGGTGTCCAACACCCTCCCGAAGTGGCGGTTTACCGGAAAGGAGCTTCCGGTAATGAGAAACCGCTGCGCAGCCTGCAGGGGGAAAGCACTCGTTTATCGGACGTTCATGGCGTAGTCCTCGATCAGAAGAAGCAGTTGATGTTGGTTACCAATTGGGGGCACGTCAGTGACGCCAAGATTGCCGGCACCGGCAGATTCGAAGACCCGTCGATCACGGTCTATCCCATGGGAGCCTCCGGCGACACTTCTCCCATACGTGTGATTCAGGGTTCGAGAACGCAGTTGAACTGGCCCGCACAAATGGCCCTCGACCCCGACACCGGCGATATATACGTCGCTAACGACATCGGCCATTCGGTACTCGTCTTCAAGGAAACCGACCAGGGCAATTCCGCGCCGACACGAGTGATCAAGGGCAACCGGACGGCCCTGTTGAATCCTTCCGGTGTCTTTGTTGACAAGAAGCATAATGAGCTGTGGGTTGCGAGCTTTGGTAACTCTTCCGCTGCCGTGTACCCGCTGGACGCGAACGGTAACGTTGCGCCGATCCGCACGATCCGCAGCGCGCCCGAGGGCAAGGTCTCGTTGAAGTTCGGCAAAGTGGAGGCGCTGGCGTATGACGCCGGGCGAGAGCAAGTCTGGGTGCCTAACTGAGTGACCCATCCGCAGATTGCGGCCTTCGCCCGGGTGGCGAAGGAGAATGAGCCTCCAGTACGAACGCTCGAGGGTCACAAGACACTGATCAGCAGGACCATGCACGGTTTTTCGTATGATCCGATCCACGATGAAATTGTTGTGAACAGTCCTTTATCACAGGCCATCCTGACATTCCGCGGCGATGCTAACGGAGAACAACCGCCGATCCGTGTCATCCAGGGGCCGAAGACCAGGATATTAGGAGCCGATACCGGCGCTCTGAATACGGTGACGGCGGATCCCGACCACAATGAGATCTTTCTCCCTGTCGGTACCGGTCTTAGAGGCCGTGGCACGGGTGGCGTGCAAGGGGTTTACGTGTTTGATCGCCTGGCCAACGGAGACGTCGCGCCGAAGCGAGTTCTGGCCGGTCCGGACACGCTGATCAACTCGGCGACTCCTCAGGTGGCTATTGACTCGATGCGGAACCTCCTGATTGTGAAAAGCAGTGGCGCCCTATTGATTTTCAATCGGGAGGCAGACGGAAACACCAAGCCTTTACGCGTCATTAAGGGACCAAAGACCGGCGGATTCGGAGGCGGCCAAATTGCGGTCTATCCCGAAAAGGGTTGGATTCTGACCAATTCGAGAGATGATTGGGCCGTCTGGAATGTCAACGATAATGGCGACGTTGCGCCCCGCTGGAAAATTCCGGTTAAAGAGCTCACCGGAGGAGGAAGACAGAACGCTGGAATCGCTGTGATTCCGAAATACAAAGAGATCATGATCGCCAGCTCTCAAATGAACAAGGTGGTCACCTTCTACTTCCCCGAAATGTTCGAGTAAATCGGAGGTGGGGGCAGGGCACTGACGGGGTGGGTTGATCAAAACATCTCTTGAACCAACCACCCTGTCCGCGCCAAAAGGTACACTCGAAACACTCTACCTAATCAACGCGTCGCGCCGTCAAAGAATTCGTACTCATCTCCTACGTCCAACGAATCGGTATTTCCATTTTCGCAATGTACTCTTGCATACGCGCCTGCGAACTTCAAAAGTCATGATTTAATGTTCGCGAATCGCGAGGACAAGGAAGGTTCAGACGAATGAACTGGAGGTCCGCGGGGGACAGAAGTATGGGGTGCCCCCCTACGTTCCAAATTTAGCCGGCACTAACGCTCACTGCATCATCACTTCCGTTCAATTCTCCGATTGGTCATAGCTGCTCTAGACTCGGCCACAGAACGATGGATCGCTCATCGGAACGGCTATGACGCCATGGTGTAAGGACAGCTTCCGAGTCTGTTTTCGACTCTTGATTACGGTTGCCACTCTCGTGTCGGTGACAGCGGTTCTGACAGCGAGGGGATCTATCTGTGAACCCATTGGTCAACAAAATATCATTGTGCTGCTGATCCAGAATCCTGGCGCTCCGGCTCCCGCCTTAACGAGTGCCGACTATTATGCGGGCTTCTTTGGTCCAGAACTCTCGTTATCGGAATATTGGCGTGCTGCATCTTATGGCGCAACCTGGGCGCGTGGAGAGGTTCGTGGTTGGTACACCCTAGACGCTACTTATGAGTGCTCAAACATTGACGGCATTCGAGCTGCGGCTATACGTGCTGCCAGCGATGTCGATTTCACGCGTTATTCGCGAATATTTATTGTCTTGGCCGGATTTACCAATTGTTCACGTGGTGGGAGAGCAACGATGTCTTGTGATCCGCTCATTACTCCTGCCGGCATCACGTTTAGTGCTTCTACAGCCTGGATTCTCGATAGAACCTATATCAGAGATGAATTATATCTGGCTGCGCACGAAGGTGGTCACAACTTTGGCTTGATGCATGCCCAAGGACGTCGATTCAAAAATACGATGCTGGGCGCACCAGGCGATCTTGGAACCGTTGAGGAATATGCCGATCCGTTGTCAGCCATGGGTGCCTCTAATTTAGGTCCTTATGCTGCTCCTCAAAAAGCTCGATTAGGTTGGGCCGACGTCGTCAATGTAACGTCCAGCGGCAGCTTTACTTTGGCTTCAGCGGAAACTAGTCCGCATTTTATCCGCGTCCGGCGAGGTTCCACCGATACCCAGTGGTTATGGCTAGAATATCGACCGAATGCCGGCATCCTGATTCATTACGAAGATGAGACCACAGAGCCCAGAGCAACCCAATTGCTCGATTTCACCCCAGATACTCCTTCCTGGTTCGACGCCCCTATGCCGGTCGGGAAGTCATGGACCGATTCCTACACAAACACAACTATTGCCGTTTCCAGCAGTTCTGCCGGCATGGTAACAGTCACCGTGACCTACGGCAGAAAAAAACAGTTCGGCCTGGCAAAGTTGCCGCTTCGGCCGCTCCCCGCGCCTTCGTTGTGGACTCGTCCGGGCGCCAGTACGCCGACCGGGACGCTTACTTCGCCGCACACGGTCGACAGAAAATAGTTTCGTGTTTTCGAAAGGCGGTGCGGCGAAGTTCTACCAGGATCCCAACTTTCCTGATCGCAGACAGGCAAGGGAAAACGCGGAACGCGCCATGGTGCTGGATACTTCGGCGCGCCTTCAGACCCGCTTCGCCCTTCAAACCCTTCTGCTGCAGTGCATGCAGGAACAGCGGCTCGACGCGCTGGTGGCTCCCATGTCCACCGTCCCACCGCGAAAGCTCACCGCGCCCCGCGAACCGACGGCGAATGGCCGCTCTCCGATTGGCTGGTCGCTCCTCGGTCAGCAGGGTTTCGCGGCTTGGGTCAAAGTGTACGGCTCAGAATCCCAATCCAAAGTGCAGACCGAACGTGACTGGTGTCGTCGAGGGACCATTCGTCGGCCGATTGAAACGGACTGGCAGCACCGCCTCAACGAAGTAAGCCTTGAACAAGCTGTTCGTGATTGGCCAACTGTGGTTCACCAGGGGAGTGAATCCCCATTGCGGAGAATTGACGTCAAACGCCGCTCGTATTCCCACGCCGAAGTCGTGCCCCACGTTCCACACCAACCCCGGATGTACGGTGAAATTGGTCTGTCGCGGAGTGCCTTGCACTCCAGGAATCAGTTCGAGATCGTAGGCCATGCGCCCGTTTCCCTTGAAGGTAACTCCAAGCGGAAAGCCAATGGAAAATTTATTAGCGATGTTAGTAGTCTTGCCTCCCGCATGGGTGATCAGCGGGAGCACAAAACCGACATGTCCGCCCAGAGTCGTTTGAGCGTCTGCTGCCGGAACTCGTGACATCAGCAAAACTCCCACGACAACCCAAACTACACTTGAAACTGCCTGCCTTCTGTGGAGCGTCGCTGCTCTCATTGTTTTTTCTCCTCTCAATCCTCTTCCTTTCTCAGTTAACCGCAACCGCGATACGGGTTTGGGACAATGACGCAGGCGTTGATCGAACAGTACTTTGCTCCAAAAAAAGGCTACTCTACCACATTCAGACTGACCAGATTTCTTTTGGCCAAGCCAATCGCGAACCCGTGCAGGATTTTCAACTAGTGTGCCCACTATGTGCACAATCGTCTCCAGGCTTCAACACACCCAGAAACGACGATGTCGGAGTCGAGATATCGAAAATCTCAACTTCCGTGATTCCGACTTCTGGGTCCCTTGCTTCGGATATTCCTAAACCCTTCGCGACTTTTCGTTACTTCTCTCTATCCAGACAGTTATCAGCGGACAGCGGCTATCACTATCTTTTTGCGCGTCATGCAAGGCGGAGTAGAACGGACCTGAAACACTGCGTGCGAAGATCCAGTCGCGAGGATAAGGATGTTATTCACAGCAAATTCGCGGTTGGTCGGCAAGCTCTTTTGGCGGGCGCTGCGCGTTCAGAGCAGAATCGAAGCGACAGCGTATGAACAGGCCTAAAAGCCTTGTGGCTCCACTGTGTTTGCGCTTGAAGGACTAACCGTATGCGAAAAGGGTTTACGAGAAAACCGCAAGGAGACGAGCCCGCCGCTCGAGTCAAGAACTACATCACGCCGAGCGGCCTGCAGCGCCTCAAAGACGAGCACCGGTTTCTACTCACCAGGGAACGACCGGCAGTGACCAAGGTGGTGGCGTGGGCCGCGAGCAACGGCGATCGCAGTGAGAACGCCGATTATCAGTACGGGAAGCGGCGGCTGCGCCAGATCGATGGGCGGATTCGCTTTCTCACGAAGCGAATCGATGCCGCGGAAGTGGTGGACCCGGAGAGTCCGCGAGCGGGGCAGGCGGCGACGCGGGCATTCTTCGGAGCGACCGTGCGCTATTCCAATGCCTTCAACAAAACCAACAGCTTAGGTAGGAACAAATATTGTTTAGGCGATCGAGGTCAGGATGCGTCGCATCATGATCATGATCTGACTTTCACCGTCGTGATGCCGCACATCATAATCATGATGC
>WNGK01004726.1_pt1 | contig 21215 bp, 19 predicted proteins | sample 5400601 | NCBI WGS metagenome assembly WNGK01 (sample SAMN13153376, study PRJNA577476) | soil metagenome | isolation source: 60 cm soil or saprolite under Garry oak tree replicate 1 | place: USA:California | collected 2016-06-15
TCGTCTCGTCAACATCGATTGTTCCCGCTCCGCTCTGCCGCCCGCTCTCGCGGGCTGACGTTCTCTTTTTCCAATGGTCCCTGGGGTTGCGCTGCGCTCCACCCCAGGCTTTATGCTGCCACCCGCTTCGCGGGTTAATTGCTCGTCCCCTTGCCCGTGTATGGCTTCGGATTTACCACCGCGCCTGGTCTGATCTTTTGTGCCCCTTCCACAACTACGGACTCGCCGGCTTTCAATCCGTCTTCGATAATCCACATTGAGCCGGTGCGGTCGCCAACTTTGACCGCGCGCATTTCAATCTTGTTATCGCCGCCTACCACGGCGACCTGATAACTACCCTGCAACTCACTGACGGCGCGCTGCGGAACAAGCAAGGCGCCGGTTTTCGTTGAGGTCGCAGCGCGGACCCGACCGTACTGTCCCGGCCGAAGCACGTTTCCCGGATTAGGGAATATTCCGGCCAAACGGATCGCTCCGGTCTTTGGATCGACCTGGCGGTCCGCAAAGAAGAAACTTCCTCTTTCTGGATAGCTGGTTCCGTCGGCGAGGATTAATTCAAGCTCGATCTGAGCCACGCTTCCTCCCAGTTGCGCTTCAATCAGGTTGCGCTTGGTGAAATTCAAATACTGCTGCTCGCTGAGGGTGAAAAAAACCTTGATCGGATCGACGGTCGAAACCGTGGTCAGCGGAGCACTCGTAGTGCTGATCAAGTTTCCGACCTGCGCCTGAGCAATGCCGGCAATTCCATCGATGGGCGAGATGATCCGAGTGAAACCTAAATTAAGCTCTGCCGTCATCACCGTTGCTTTGGCGTTTTCAATTTGACCCTTTGCTGTCGCAATCGCCGCCTTCGCTGTTCCAATTTGAGCGTTGGCTGCGCGAAGTTGCGCGCGCGCCGTTTCGACTCCGGCCCTGGCCGCCTCGACTTGAGCTTTAGCAACGACGTTGGCCTGCACGGCATTGTCGAGATCCTGCTGCGTGACCGCTTTCTGCTCAGCCAGTGGTGCGTACTTGTTTACATCGAGCTGAGTCTTAATCTGATTGGCCTGTGCCTGGGCAAGCTGCGCCTGCGATTGCAGGATCTGACTGTTGGCCTGCGCGACTTGCGCCTCTGCCTGCGTAACCTGGGAGTTGGCCTGCTCATGTTGCCCTTGAAACTGCGCCACCTGGCCGTTGGCCTGGTCCCGAGCGGCTTGAAATGGCCGCGGATCGATCTCAAACAACAACTGCCCCTTCCGCACAAAGGAGCCCTCTTTGTAGTCTTGGCGCAGCAGATATCCTGTCACCTGTGCCTTGATATCCGCGTTCACCATTCCATCAGTCGTCCCAATCCATTCGCTGTAGACGGGAACGTCCCGCTGTTCGACCCTGGCTACCTCGACATCGAGTGGTCGCGGCGCGGCCTGGATCGCCTTGCTCGATCGTCCGGCAACAATGAGAGAGGCAAGGATCACAACGATCGCGCCAATGATCGTCGAGATTAATACTTTGTGTTTCGGCCAAATCCTTTGTAGTCCCGTTGACATAGAAACCTTATCACCCCTTACTCTTGTTTCAATTTCGGAAGTTGCCTTCTGCTTTCGTAGATCCAATCAGATTTGCGCCATTCCACCGTCGACAAACAGCTCAATACCGGTGATAAAACTGCTGTCATCCGACGCCAGAAACAAGGCGGCTTTCGCGATCTCGTCAGGTTGGCCCATCCGGCCAAGCGGCACCGCCGAAGCCAGGTTCGTTTTGAGCTGACCAAGTTCTTCTTTGGTGGCCGCCAGATTGTTGAGAATCGGAGTATCGATCGGACCGGGACTGATAGCGTTAACGCGAATTCCGCGCGACTTGAGATCGACCGTCCAGCCGCGGGCAAACGAACGCACTGCCGCCTTGGTGGCGCTGTAAACACTGAAAGCTTCGATCCCCTTGGAACCGGCAACTGAAGCGTTCAGAATTATCGAACCACCATCCTGAAAGAGCGGCAGAGCCTTTTGCACGGTGAAAAGCAAACCTTTCACGTTGATGCTGAACGTTTTCTCAAACTGTTCTTCCGTGATTTCGCCGAGCGGGGCGAATTCACCGCCGCCGGCATTGGCGAACAATACGTCAATGCGCGGTTCGTGTTGCTTCACCCGGGCGTACAATCGATCGATATCTTCGAGATTCGACACGTCGCCCTGAACGCCGATGGCATTCTTTCCGATCTGCTTAACTGCGGCATCAAGCTCGTTCTGACGGCGACCAGTGATGAATACCTTTGCCCCTTCCGACGCAAACATCTGTGCTGCTGCCAGGCCGATTCCGCTGCTGCCCCCCGTGATCACTGCGACTTTTCCTTCTAGCTTGCTCATATCTGCTGGTTCCTCTTCCTGCTGGTTAAATGAAAATCACAAAGAGTGGGCGGACTTGCGCCAGGAGACCCACATCACCCTCAAGCCCACCCACTCTCGCTCACAGGCCTGCCCCCCTCGATCCCGGCCTGTGTTTGGGACTGACGGCTTTTCCCGTCAACCTTCATTGCTACGACAACACACTTCATGTGGACGGGTACCCGCAACAGCCTTGCCACACCAGCGCCGGACTGGCTGCCGAGCGTTTACTCTCTATTTTATTAACAGTTGTATGAGCTGGGAGTTAGTACTTAGCTAATGAACACTACCGCAGTTTGTGACGATATGCGGCCAGGTGACGAGCTATGGTCACACCGATTGTGGCTGCGGGCGAGTAATGCCGAGCTTGCGCATTCGGTGATTGAGAGTAGTGCGGTTCAGCCCGAGACGCGAAGCGGCGCCGGTAGGACCGCCAATCACCCAATTTGATTCGCCAAGGATACGAAGAATGTGATCGCGCTCAACTTCTTCAAGCGTTGTCGATCCGTTTATATGATTTGCCACTTTGCCCGAATGCTTCAGCTCGGCAAGCGGTATCTCGAGACTGGAACCGCGCGACAGGATCACACCGCGCTCGACAAGGTTTTGCAATTCCCGGATGTTTCCCGGCCAGTGATAGCTCGTCAGCGCGGCCATCGTCTCTTTCGGAATGCTCTCGATTCGCCTGTTCATCTGCTGAGCGAACTTGTGTGCAAAGAAGTGAACCAGCAGAGGAATATCTTCGGGCCGCTCCCGCAGCGGCGGTACGATAATCGGAAAAACATTTAAACGATAATAGAGGTCGCTGCGAAATTTCTTTTCGGCGACTAGTTCGGCGAGATCACTATTGGTAGCAGCCACGACACGAACCGATACCCGAAGCGTGCGCGAGCTGCCTAATCGCTCGAATTCCTGCTCCTGCAGTACCCGAAGGAGTTTCGATTGCAGCTCGAGCGGGATGTCCTCGACCTCATCAAGAAAAATGGTCCCCTGGTTCGCCAGCTCGAATCGTCCGACGCGTCGATCAATCGCGCCGGTAAAAGCGCCCTTCTCGTGACCAAAGAACTCGCTTTCAAGCAAACCGGTCGGAATCGCGGCGCAATTCACCTTGACCAAAGTTCGTTCGCGGCGCTGGCTCAAATTGTGAATGGCGTGGGCGATCAGTTCTTTGCCAGTGCCGGTTTCACCATAGATCAGTACTGTCGATTCAGTAGCTGCAACCGTTTCGACGTCCTGCAAAACGCGCTTAAGCGCCGGGCTGTTGCCAATGATCTCTTCGAAGTTGTATTCCGTGCGGATCTCTTCTTCCAGGTAGAGCTTTTCTTCTTCCAGCTTGTTTTTCAGCGTTTCGATCTCGCGATAGGCGAGGGCATTCTCGACCGCAATCGCCACTTGCTTGGCGACTTGCCCGAACAGTTCGGCGTCCTCCTGAGAAAAGGCGTTTTCACGCAGGCTCTTGATGCTCAGGACACCAAGCGCCCGATCGCGAAAAAGGAGCGGCGCCGTGCAACCGGATTTAAGACCAGAACTGATCATGCGAGCGTCCCCAGTCTGGCGGTAATCGCTCAAGACAGGTTCACGCGTGGTAAAGGCCAAACCCGCTGGTGTCCCTTCGAGTGGAATGATTTCCCCTGCCGCGCACGGTTCCTCGTGAGCCGGAAAGTCCAGGGCTGTCAGGCGAAGTTGCTTGAGCGACTCGTCGTAAAGCGCCAGCGCTGCCGCATCGTGAGGCATTACCGTGTTCAGACAATGAGAGATGGCCGATAACAACTCCCGCAGGTTGAGATTGGAGACCAGTGTGTTGTTGATCTCCAATAGCAGTTGGGAACGATCACGTTCACGGGCGAGTTTATGCTGATGAAATTGGGCCTCGACGGCCACTGCAATCTGCGCGACTACCAGCTTTGCGAATTCGAGATCGAGTCGATCATAGGCGCCGGCCATCGGACTCCAGAAAGTCATAACGCCCAGTCGCTCGTGTGCGGTAGTCATCGGCAGGCTGCAAACTGCCTTAACCGGATGGTTAAGCAGGGTCTTGGCGACGGGAAAGCGGTTTTCCAATTCGAGATCGCGAACGACAACGGGTTCCTGATGCTGCCAAACCCAGCCGGCGATTGAGCCCTCCATCGGGACCTCAGTTGGTGCTTGCCACTGGGTGGGGTCGCAGGTTTCCAGAAGATGCAACCGCATGACGTTTCGAGATATGTCGTGGAGCAAGACGCCAAGGTGGCTAAAATCAAAAAGATTCTGCAGGCGGCAAGCAAGGTCGTGGAACAGTTCGGGTAACTCGCGATGTGAAGCTATTGCTTTCGAGAGCTCAAGCAGCGTTAGATATTTCTTCGTTTGTTCGTCGGCGACAGCAGCCTGACCGGTAGTGGTATTCACGTCTTCCTTCCCCCTGGACTAGACAGCGGAGCACAGCAATTTCTGACCAGAGTCTTTTTCAGCTTGGCTTAGAGCATACTTGACCGAATATCTTCGAGCAACTGTCCAGTGCGGTGACGATAGCTGGTCAGATGGCGAGATACGGTCACCCAGCCTTCACGGAGTCTTGGCCTGTCAACCGGAATTTGGCCATCGATATGGCCTTTGCGGTATGGCAAGCCAGTTGCGACACTACGTCTGCGGTAAAGGAGTAGGCTGTGCTAAGGATTACTACTCGGATTGACTCAGGGGCGACTCGGCTCGTGGTTGAAGGAAGGCTTGCAGGCGCCTGCGTCAGCGAACTCGAGAGATGTTGGCGAGTAAGTACGTCTAAGGAATCGCCAGAGGCGATTCTCGTTGACCTGAGCAGCGTCACTTTTGTTGATGCGTCCGGTAAACAACTCCTGGCGCATATGCATGGGCAGGGGATCAAACTCGTGGCTTCGGGATTGCTGTCGAGGTGTCTCATTGAAGAGATCGCCGTGCAGGCGCTTAGAGGAACGTGGCCGGATTCTTCAAGTAGTCAACCGAATCAATAGCTGTCGACTTCGACGACAGCTTTCGCAAACGCCTGGGAGCTTCCTGAGGCAGATTGTGCCCGACGCCGCCCTTTGAATAAGCAGGTGGGTTTAAAGCTCGGAATCAGCGAGATCACAGTGAAGGCCCACCGAGGCAAGATGATGCAAAAGATGAAGGCCGACTCTCTCGCCGACTTGGTGAAAATGGCTGTGAGACTCCGCCTCGCACCTGCGAGGAACCCATGGCACGTTTTACCGGAGCACCGATAAAAGTAACGAGCACTACTGCGCGCCCACTGGCGGCATTCAAGACCTCCACCATCTCGCACGCTAATCAGAGAGCCGGTCTTGAGATTCCAGTTACGAATCTCAAACGGGTGCCAGTTTGATCTTCTGGCTTGCCCAGCCTAATTCGACTAGAATGAGACGCTTTATCCATTTGCAGTTGCGGTTCTGAATAGCACCTTCCGCTGGACCACCGAAGTGACCATTCCTTTCGGGCTGCCGCAGTGATTTTGGAGTGCGGTGACTTCTCACCGCTTTGATTGAGTCAGGTTGCGCTCAGGAGAGATCGAGAAATCCGGTAACCGCAAAAAGAAAAGCCGCGACAAGCGCAGCACTCCAAACATGAAACGATGCCCCCAATGCAATCGCCTCGAGTCAGACGACACGCGCCAACCTTCGCTACAAAAATGAAACGATGCCCCCAATGCAATCGCGTTGAGAGTGACGAGACATTGAAGTTTTGTCGCGTCGACGGTACGCCACTGACTGTGAGTACCGCGCTCGAGTCTGAATCAGCGACAATGGCGCTTCCTGTTTCTGGCCCCATCGAGGAAGTAACGACTGGCCGACTGCGCAACGCTCCCTCCATTGCCGTGTTGTCATTCGTCAATATGAGCGCCGACCCGGAGAACGAGTATTTCTGCGATGGCCTGGCGGAAGAACTGCTCAACGCGCTCGCTAAGATTGAAAACTTGAAGGTGGCCGCGCGCACATCTTCATTCTCGTTCAAAGGCAAGAACGTTAACGTCGATGAAATCGGCCGCGCCCTGCATGTCAACACTGTGCTGGAAGGCAGCGTCAGAAAATCAGGCAATCGGCTACGCATCACCGTTCAGCTTGTTAACGCCACTGATGGATATCATCTCTGGTCAGAGCGCTACGACCGCGAGATGCAAGATATTTTCGACGTCCAGGACGAAATCACTCTGGCAGTAGTCGATGCGCTGAAGTTGAGACTGTTGGGTGACACAAAAGAGGCGGTGCTAAAGCGCCATCACACGAAAGACTCTGCAGCTTACCAGGCCTATCTGAAAGGGCGGGCTTTGCTGTACCAGCGAGGTCTCAGTATTCCCAGGGCGATCGACTGCTTCACACAGGCAGTGTCTCTCGATGGCGAGTACGCACCGGCCTGGGCGGGGTTGGCAGACGGATATACCACGTCCGGGTATTCGGGATTCAAACCGGCGACCGAGGTGATGCCCCGCGCACTCGAAGCGGCGCGACGAGCGTCCGCAGGCCCGAGCCTGGTATGCATTGTTCCTCCTGCAGTGGATTGGGGGGCGTGATCAGGAAGCCCGCGACGAGCTTTTGCAGCTGCTTCAAATCGACCCACTGTCCGGCTATGCAAACGTCATCCTCGCCTTCTCGGGCATTAGCGGTGGTCGTGTGTCGGAGGCCGTGGAACATGCTCGGCGCGGAGTCGAGCTCGATCCGAATTCGTACCTGGCTCATTGGAGTGTCTCGGTCGCCCTGGCGTGCGACGCTCAATATGAAGAGGCCGCCGCGGCGGCAGAGCGGGCACTTGCCATATCCGGACGTCACAGCTGGGCGCTCACGACGCTCGTCTCGATCTACGCGGCGTGGGATAAACTCGACAGCGCGCGCGCCGTGTACCGCGAATTGGAGGCGCGTAGTGTGCGCGAATACATTCAGCCCGCGATGCTGGCACCCGCAGCCGCCGCCGTGGGAGAAATGGATCGAGCGATCGCGTTTGCGCAGCAAGCGCTCGACGACAAAGATCCGTTGTTTGTAATGCTGGCGCGAACGTGGCCAGACTATGGCCGGCTCCGCGCAGATTCCAGGTTCCTCGGGATAGTCAGTCACCTGGCCCTTCCGGGGTGGAGCATGGCTCCATGAGGGCGGCGTAATCCTGCTAGATCGAGGCCGCCATCGGTGCGGGCTGGATTTATTGAAAGGAGCTACCTAAGACTGTAAGTCATTGGATTATGAGTGAAACGCTGGGCGGCAATTTAACAATCTCGCATTACCGCGTCGTCTCCAAACTCGGGGCGGGCGGAATGGGCGAAGTCTATCTCGCGCAGGACACATCGGAATTGGGCCGGACCGTGGCGCTCAAGATCCTGCCCGCCGAAGTTGCCAGAGACAAGGATCGTTTGCAGCGCTTTACTCAGGAGGCGCGCACCGTCTCGAATCTCAATCATCCCAACATTCTCACGATACACGAATTCGGTCAGACTGATTCTGCCTGCTTTATGGCGACCGAATATGTCGATGGGGTAACGCTACGAGAGCACCTTTCCAAGCGACGTTTGAGGTTGGTCGACGTTTTGGATGTGGCGATTCAGATCGTTGCCGCGCTCAATGCGGCCCACGAAGCCGGCGTTACTCATCGCGACCTCAAGCCCGAGAATGTGATGGTCCGCCGTGACCAGATCGTGAAGGTACTCGACTTTGGGCTGGCGAAACTGACGGCAACTTCGTCGAACAAGCAGATCGACTCTGAAGCCGGCACTAAGGTATTTGTGCAAACGGAGCCCGGGCTGGTGATGGGGACCGTCAGTTACATGTCGCCCGAGCAATCAGTCGGAAAGGGCGTAGATCCACGCACAGATATCTGGAGCGTCGGTGTCGTGCTGTACGAGATGATAGCCGGATGCGTGCCCTTTCAGGGAAAGGACATTCACCGGCAGATCATCGCCATCCAGGAAACGGAGCCGGCGCCGCTTTCACAGTCAGTCGAAGGCGTGCCGGATCGTTTGGAAGAGATTGTGGCCAAGTGTCTGGCCAAGGATAAAGATGAACGCTATCAGACGGCGAAGGACTTGCTGATTGATCTGCGAAACCTCAGACGCAAGCTGGATGTCGATGCTGAAATTGAACGCACCGTAGCGCCTGGACTAAGGAACCCGAGCGGTGGCTCAACGGGCGCGAGCAGGCAAGGTTCGCAAATAAGCGCCGGAGCAACAAGCGCGGTCCAGGTTTCTACTCTATCCAGCGCCGAGTATGTCGTCACAGGAATCAAACGGCACAAACTTGCCGCGGCCATTGTTTTGGTGCTCATTGCCGGAGGCGTCGGCCTCGGTCTCTTTATGCGCGCGCGGAACACGGCAGGCCCGATTGAATCCATTGCCGTCCTGCCTTTCGAGAACAAGAGCAACGCTGCTGATACCGAGTATCTCTCCGACGGACTGGCAGAGTCGCTGATTTATCGTCTTTCCCAGGTTCCCAATCTGAGAGTCAGCCCCACAAGTTCCGTCATGCGTTATAAAGGCAAAGAGACGGACGTGAAAACAATCGCCGGTGAACTCGGCGTCAGTGCCGTGATGACCGGGCGTATAGCCCAGCGCGGCGATAATCTGACTATCAGCATCGAATTGGTTGATGTGCGAAATAACAGATTGGTCTGGGGTGAACAGTACGATCGAAAGATGTCGGACCTCCTGGCAACGCAGCGTGAGATCGCCGCGACCATCACACAGAAACTGCAACTAAAACTTGCGGGCAACGAGACAAAAGGTATCACCAAGCGCTACACCGACAACAACGAAGCTTATCAACTTTATCTGAAAGGCCGTTTTTATTTTGCACGGCGAACAGATCAAGATATTCGGCGAAGTATCGAGCTTTTCCAACAGGCGATAAAGCTAGACCCCAACTTCGCCCTGGCCTACGTGGGCGTATCGGAATCGTATAACGTTATGCCGTCGTATCCGTATATGTCGCCTAACGAGGCTAATCCGCTGGCTAAGGCGGCTGTGGCCAAAGCTCTGGAGATTGACCCGGACCTCCCTGAAGCCCATACAGTTTCAGGAATGATCGCCGCGACCTATGATTGGGATTGGGTCAAAGCCGAACGCGAATTCAAGCGTTCGCTCGAGCTCGACCCAAATCTCGCGATCACACATTATCGCTACGCATGGACTTACTTAAGCCCGATGGGACGGCACGACGAGGCGATCGCGGAAATGAAGCGGGCGATGGAACTGGAGCCGCTCTCCCTGGTGCAGGGTGCTAATTTTGCGGCGGTTTATTTGTACGCACGGCAGTTCGATAAAGCATTGGACCAAGCCAAAAAGACTTACGATCTGGACCCGAGCATGGTTACAGGGCAAAACTGGATTTGTCACGCCTATGACGCAAAAGGAATGTACGTGGAGTCGCTTGCGATCTCGGAGAAGACCTCGCATTCAAATTTTTCACTCCTCGCCGCCTTGGGTTACGCCTATGCGAAAAGCGGCCGACGGAAGGAAGCCGAAGCCGTGATAAACCAATGGAAAGAATTCGAAAAAACGAAATACGTAGCGAACTATTGGGTAGCCATAGTCTATGCGGCGCTTGGAGACAAGGAGGCGGCATTTGCCGAACTCGAAAAGGCCTATCGAGCACACGACTGGTTCCTGCAGCGAATCAAGACCGACCCTTTCATAGATACGCTCCGCGACGATCCGCGGCTTAAGGATTTAGTTCAGCGCATCGGTCTGCCGGAATAATTGATGAATAAAGCATAGTTAAACCTTCTTCGGAAAGGTAACAAATCAGATTATGAACCATGACGACAGCGACAAGAGTGCCCACGAACAAGAGTGGCCCGACGCGCTGGATGCGATGGTGGCCGCGCCCGAACATCATGCAGTCCTGCTTGAGAACGAGCGAGTGCGGGTGCTGGATTCCCGCATCAAGCCCGGCGACACGGTTCCGGTGCACACGCATCGCTGGGCGAGTGTCCTCTACATTCTTGGCACGACCGATTTCGTTCGCTACGATACCGAAGGCAAAGCCGTCTTCGATTCCCGCACCGCAGCGTCGAACCTCGAGACGGGAGCGGTGACGTGGTCGCCTCCGCTGCGCGCACACTCGGTGGAAAATGTCGGCAATACAGAGATTCGCGTCATCAGCGTAGAATTGAAAGACTAGCGACGAAAAAGGAAGACGGTGAAGGCATAGCACTCCAAATGAAACGCTGCCCCGCATGTAATCGCGTTGAGACTGACAACGCACTCGCATTCTGCCGCGTGGACGGCGCAACGCTGGTAAGCGATTCGTCCCAAGTTCACGGTGAGGCAGGAACCGCGAGGCTTGGCTCTCCGTCGGCAGCGACTGAGATTGAGACCAGCATTCTTCCGCACACGACCGATGCTGCGATGAGCCGCGGCACGGCTCCGACGACCGTGCTCGCCGCGCCGCCACCAGTCACGACTGCTGCGTTAGCCAAACCAAAGCGCCGGAGGATTGGAATCGCGATTGTCGTAATTGCAACCGCAGTGGTTGCCGCAGCAAGCGCCGTGGTTGTTGATTCTTACCTTTCAAGGAAAGACCATGGCTCGATCCAATCCGTCGCCGTGATGCCCTTCGTCAATGAAAGCGGCAATGCGGACGTTGAATATCTCTCAGACGGCATGACCGAAACGCTGATCGGTAGTCTGTCGCAACTGCCGAATCTGAATGTCAAAGCGCGTTCGTCAGTGTTTCGTTACAAAGGTAAGGCGACCGATGCAAAGACGATCGGCAAAGAACTCAACGTGCAAGCAATTCTGAACGGTCGCGTCGTCCAACGCGGCGACCAATTAACGCTGAGTCTGGAATTGATAGACGCGCAGACGGAAAACGTGATTTGGAGCGAGCAATACAATCGGAAACAAACCGAGCTTGTTTCGCTCCAGAGCGAGATCGCTCGCGATGTCTCGAGCAAACTCAAAGCCAAACTGTCAGGAACGGCCAAGCAGAAGTTAGGGAAGACTTATACGACAAACGCGGAAGCCTACAGACTTTATCTGCAAGGACGTTTCTACTGGAACAAGCGCGAGGAGAAAGATTTTCGGCAGGCGGTGGACTACTACAATCAAGCGATCGCGCTCGACCCGAATTATGCTTTGGCTTACGCGGGTCTTGCCGATACTTATGCGCTGCTTTCCAGTTTTGGCTTTGCGCCTCCAACCGAAGCGGTGCCGAAAGCGCGCGAATTCGCCAATCGAGCATTGTCCCTGGATGACAGCATGGCAGAACCGCACACTACTCTTGGCTATGAGCTGCTCCAATATGACTACGATTTTGCGGGGGCGGAACGAGAATTTAAGCGGGCGATTGAACTAAATCCAAACTACGCGACCGCGCATCAATGGTATGGGGAAATGCTCATCGACGCTGAAAGGTTTGCAGCGGCTGCTGGAGAAATTCGGCGAGCGTTAGAAATTGAGCCGCTTTCGCTCCCAATCAACTGGGACTATGGCCGGTTTCTTTATATGTCCCGACGATATGACGAATCGCTCGCGCAACATAAGAAAACAATTGAATTGGATCCCGGCTTTGCTCGGGCGCACCGCACTCTGGCTGAGGTCTATCGGGTAAAAGGCGACTATGCTAACGCCCTCGAAGAACGAGCGAGATTCTTCGACCTGGTCGGGCAACCGCAGAATGCAGCATTGATTCGAGCAACGTTTGCAAAAGAGGGTTGGCTCGGATTTGCGCGACTGGTGACCGCGGAAAACTCGCCGCTAAGGGACAGCAACAATAATTGGGTGATCGCAAAAGCCTATTTGGATCTCGGCGAGCGAGACAAAGCATTTGCGGAATTAAACAAAGCCTACGAGAATCGCATCTCCAGTTTGTGCTGGCTCAAAGTTGAGCCACAGTTTGACCCTTTGCGATCCGATCCCCGCTATCAGGAGCTATTACGAAAAATGCGCTTTCCGCAGTGAGCTTGAACGACATGAATCAAGCACTCGAGGCCAATACCATTCTGTCGCATTACCGCATCGTCTCCAGGATCGGCGCGGGCGGTATGGGTGAAGTGTATCTGGCCCAGGACACCAGACTCGATCGCCATGTCGCCATCAAATTCCTTAACGAAGAATTCAGCAAGAATTCCGACAAGCTGAATCGCTTTATTCAGGAAGCCAAAGCCGCGTCCGCGCTAAATCATCCGAACATCCTGACCGTTCATGAGATCGGCGAGGTTGACGGCAAAAACTATATCGCGACCGAATTGATCGACGGCAAGACTCTGCGAGCGCACCTCTCCCAAACGGAATCGCTTCAACTAAGTCAGATCCTGAAAATCGGCGTGCAGATTTGCGAGGCGCTGTCGGCGGCGCATCACGCGGGCATTATCCATCGCGACATCAAGCCCGAGAACATCATGATCCGCAGCGATGGTTATGCAAAGGTGTTGGATTTTGGACTGGCGAAATTGTCAGAACCCCGGCCTGCCGTAGCGACCGGGTCTGCGGGGAGCGAGGATGCCACACGGCTACAGATAAATACCAGTCCCGGAGTGGTTATGGGAACGGTCTCCTACATGTCGCCGGAGCAAGCTCGCGGAAAAGACACGGATACCCGTACCGATATCTGGAGCCTTGGCGTTGTCCTCTATGAAATGGCGGCGGGCAAGGTGCCATTCAGTGGAGAAACCGTCAATCACACGATCGTCTCGATCATCGAAAAAGAACCGGTTCCTTTGGAGAATGTGCCGGGCGAATTGCAACGCATCGTTCGCAAGTCGCTGACGAAAGATGTGGATATGCGGTATCAGTCGGCGCGCGACCTTTTGATAGACCTCAAGACTTTGCAAAGAGAGTTGGACATCCAGGGCGAGCTTGAACGTTCGATCATTCCGAATCGGGAACAAACCGGGGAATCCGGCAAAGAAAGCGAGACGAGAGCATACACACAGAAGTCAGTCGAGGAGACCAGAGAAGGACAAAGTGCAAAAGCCACCCAAAATGTAACCACTTCTTCGAGCCTCGAATATGCCGTCACTCAGGCGAAGAGTCATAAATTGGTCTCAACGATCGTTGGACTCTTGCTGTTCGGAGTGATTTCGGCCGCCGCCTATTTTGCGTTCTTCTCTAAAGCAAGTTCGAAGCAGATCGAATCTATCGCCGTGATGCCGTTTGTCAATCAGAGCGGCAACGCAGATTCAGATTATCTTTCGGACGGCCTTGCCGAATCACTCATTTACCGGCTTTCGCAGTTGTCGAACCTTAAAGTAAGCCCCAGAAGCTCAGTCTTTCGCTATAAAGGGAAAGAGATCGACGCGGAAAAGGTGGGCGGTGAGCTCGGCGTTGACGCGGTCATGTCCGGACGTATTGTGCAGCGCGGCGATAGTCTGACGATAAGCGTTGATCTGGTTGACGTGCGAAACAAGAAAACGCTGTGGGGCGAGCAGTACGAACGAAAGATGTCTGACCTGCTGGCAACGCAGCGCGAGATCGCATCGGCCATTACCGAAAAACTGCAATTGAAACTTTCGGGTAATGATGCCAAAGGTTTGACCAAAAGCTATACCAATGACAACGAGGCCTACCAGCACTACCTGCAGGGACGCTTCTTTTGGAATAAACGTACTGGTGAGAACATAAAAAAGGCGATCGAGCAGTTTAGGGCGGCGGCGAACAAAGATCCGGGATTCGCTTTGGCCTATGCGGGGCTCGCCGATTGTTATGTCGTAGCGTCAACCTACACCGGAAGTCGGGCGAGCGAAACACTGCCGCCTGCGAAGGCCAATGCGTCGCGGGCAATCGAACTGGACGGCTCGCTCGCCGAGCCCCACGCAGCACTCGGAATGATCAACTGGTTCGAGTGGAATATGTCCGGGGCGGAAACTGAATTCAAGCGGGCCATCGAGCTGAACCCAAACTATCCCACGGCCCATCATTGGTATTCCCGGTTCCTTCGCGCTGTCGGCCGATCGGATGAGGCTTGGGCGGAGATCAAGCGGGCACAGGAGCTTGATCCGCTGTCGCTGGTTATCCTGAACAACATCGCGGAAAATTATATAGAGCGAGGCGATCCGAAGGCGGCCACCGATGAATGCAAACGAATGATCGAACTCGATTCCAGTTTCTGGGCCGCTCACCAGACCCTTGGCATCGCCTATCTAAAACAAGACAAAAACGCCGAGGCTCTGGTGGAGGCTCAAAAGAGCATTGATCTATCTAATCGTTCCAACGCTTCGCTTGCCTTGCTGGGTTATGTTTACGCTCGATCGGGAAAGCGGAACGAGGCGCAGGCCGTGATCAGAGAACTCGAAGAAAAATTCGTGCAGCAGCAGGCGGACGGACGTGACCTTGCCGTCGCATATGCCGGTCTCGACGACAAGGATCAGGTTTTTGCCTGGCTCGAGAAGGCGTTTCAATACCGCAGCTTTTTCCTTACGGGGTTGAAGTTGGAGCCGTTACTCGATTCGGTTCACAGTGATCCTCGTTGGAGTGATCTGCTCCGGCGCGTCGGCCTGCACCACTAAAACGCTCGCGTCCGATCGTTCGGATCCGCGTGCATTCGCGTAAATCTGCGGCTAAATTTATTCCGTCGGCTACTGCCCCGGAGCAGCAATGAGTGTTAGCCAACGACGTTAGTCCTGCTTACGGGAGTCGGGTAGCTCCAAGAGAAAACCTTTTCTGGCAATAGCGTTAACACACGAAGTATCCAATCCTGTGGTAGTCCCCCGATTGATAAAGCTGACGACGAGATTATCGATACAATCGAGTCCGTTCAGACCGTTGAAGCCATGACCGCCATGAGGCACGATTACATGAAGGCTGTGAGAAAGATATTTCGCAGCCGTGTCGCCGTACATGGGCGGAGTCACGGGGTCCCATTGGCCTGTGAGAATCAGTGCGGGCACGTCAGCGCGGGTAGGCTCAGCGTAGTCTTTGGGAATATTTCCTCGCCGCCAGAGGGCGCAGGCTGCGCGCTGCTGACGTAGACGATAGTCGCCGAGAAGTGTGTTCACTCCATTGCGCTCGCCCTCGCCTGGCTTGATCATCGGCAAGTCTTCCGCACAGGTCACCGACAAATACATGCCGTTGCTGCCGGTTGCCACAATCTGTTGGCGAAAAGAAATCGCGGCTTCTGCGAACGGCATGAAGTTGCCTTGCGCAGCCAGGTGCATGAAGAGTGGAATACGACTCGCCGCAGCTGGTTGATACAGCATGTAGCGAATAGCTTCGGTGGTGAGATCGCGCGAAAGACTGATGCGAACACTTTCCTTTTGACGCTTTAGCTCAACTTCGACCGGACCGCGCAGTAATCTTTCGAGCACACTCCTGGCTTCTGCCCGCAAGTCGGGAAAGGCGGCGCGACAGGCGTCGTCTGCGGCGCAGTCAGCCATCACACCGTCCAAAGCCCGCTCTGTATGCTGCGGAAAGTCACGCGGCATGAACTGATTGGTTGGTGAAACACCGTGCAGGATAATCGCCCGAACCCGGGTTTGGTGAAGCTTAAGGTAGACCTGGGCGGCGCGCGTCCCATATGAACCGCCGATGATATTGATTTGCTTGTAACCCAGTGCCGCACGCACATCGTCCAGGTCATCCATCGCAATGGGGGTTGTGTAAAGTTTGAGGTTGGCTTTGGGTTCCAATTGTTCGCGACACTTGCGCACGGCTTCAAGAGGAAAATAATCGCTCAGGTAGCTGCGCAAATCCGCAGGGTTGAAAAGATCGCAGTTGAGCGGGTTTGAGCCGCCGGTGCCGCGCTGGTCCACAAACACCAAATCACGGTGCTCGCGAATCTTCGCAAACTGCTGCGCGACGAAGGGTGCGTCTTCCGTTGCCGAAGATCCAGGTCCGCCGGGAATGTAAAAGAGCGGGTCTGCCGCTTTGTCCTGACCAGTGGCTGGGAAGATGACGATTTTCAGAGCAATCTTTCTGCCCGTCTCCCGACGACGGTCTTCAAAGACATCGACAGTGCCGCATTGCACCTTTTCCTTGACTGCTTCTCTTGTCCCCGAGACTTCGCAAGGCTTGAGTGAGATGGAAGCAGCCGCGCTGTTCCGCGGTCCATTTTCCTGAGGCGCGCCGTTAAGCTTAAACAGCGTGGCACTGCAGGCGATTACGCAAACGAGCAGTAGTTGGCAGTATTTGGACACGAACTCACCAATAAGCTATCACGCATCTTTGCCCAATCAATTAAGTGTACCGAAGTTTCATGATAGCCCAGCAGGTGCGTTCTGTCTTGTCCTGCTTTCCAACCAGCAGTGACCACTTCCATGCCACAACGCTCGCTATGTCTGCAGTTCAGCTCGCGTCCGCAGTAACCGCAGTATGTGGCCACGAGAAACGATCCCAGCAAGATGATTGTTGCTCATGACCGGCAATTGGTTGACATCTTCGCGGCCCATTGTTTCCAGCACCTCAGTCAGACTGGTGGAGGGCCTCACGGCGTGAAGTTTTGTCAACGGAAGCATCACGTCACGAACAGTTAGTTGAGACCATTTTTCTCTGTCGACGTCTTTCACTTCGTGCGTGGTCACTATTCCCGCGACGCGACCGTTCTCTTCGACGATGAAACATCGCTTTCCCGAGCGCAGCAGATGATCGTTAACGAACGTTTGTAAGTTAGTGTTCTCATCGACGACTGGCAAGTCGTTGGTCATAACGTCGCGGACGCGCACACCGCGGAGTCGCTCGATGGTTTCAAATTGCGCGTAGGTGGAACGCGCGGCATCCAGGAGAAACCAGCCAATGAACGTCAACCACAGACCGCCGAAGCCCGCGCCGTTGAAGAAACGAAAGAGTCCGAAGATGATAAATGCAAAAGCAACGAACTGGCCGATGGCGGTTGCCACGCGCGTGGCGCGCGCGGGGCTGCCGGTAATCCACCAAACGATCGCGCGTAACACACGACCACCGTCGAGCGGGAATCCCGGAATCATATTGAAGACCGCGAGGGCGATGTTGATTACCCCAAGCCATCCCAACATCGCCGCCCATGGCGATTGATGATCGCGTAAGGGAGTCCACCCAATTCCGGCCGCAATCCCCAGGCAGATAAAACCAATCACGGCGCTCGTGATTGGGCCGGCGATCCCCATCCAAAATTCAGTCTTCGCGTCTGATGCCTCCTTTTCGATCTGCGCAACACCACCAAGGGCGAATAACGTGATAGCCCGGACCGGCAGTCCCCGGACCTTGGCGATTGCCGCGTGCGACAGTTCATGCACGACTATTGCCGCGAAGAAGAGTAATGCGGTCAGGATAGCCATAGCCCAGATGACATTCGGGCCCCACTGTGGATTAGTCGCCGCGAATTGACCGGCCAGCGAGAAAACCACCAGCAGCGCAATCAGGAGCCAACTGTAGTGGAGCCCGATTTGAATCCCGAAGACTCGAAAGAGTTTGATTTGTGCTTCCATTCGCGACCGATCCTTCTTCCGCACAGCTAAAGCTCGAAGATGCAGTGAAATGTCAATGGCCCTTCTTGTGGCCCTTCTCCTTATGTTCCTTCAGCACCATGAGTGCGGCGACCTCTTCCGCGCGTTTGCCGTAACGGCCTGATCTTTTGGCGGACTCCTTGATGTGTTCGTACTGGCGTTGCTCCTTCTCGCCAACGCCGCGGACATGTTTCTTCTGCTTTTGCTCGTGCATAAACACCTCCCGTATTTGAAATGATTGCCTCTGAAATGATGCCTCGCAAAGATTTTAAGGACGTTACGCGAACCGAAAGCGCTGTCACTTTCGCGTACACCTGCGCATCTCGGACGTTCGGTTCCGGTCCATTGCACTGATACTTCCGAACGACGCTACGATTCACAAACCAGATGGGCAATTCAAGTGCCGACGTGAATCGCTCTAGAGCGTTTTTGGAACGACGATCGGAACTAAACCTGTTTGCACACCAATAACAAACCGACTCGCTGGCACGCCACTTGTTCCTACATCTCAGCAAACGGTCGTCAGATTTAGTGTTTGTGAAGGCAAGGGAAAGGCCGAGGTTAAATGGTTTCTACCGAACACACCGCAACCGCGCGGCTTGCGGCGGAATGGTTTCGATGGTACTTGGGTTCGGATGTTGCTGGGAAAGGTATCGAAGATAGTGCTGAATTTGTTTACGTTACCTACATCAACACGACGCCGGAGAAAGTGTGGAACGCGCTGATCGACAACGAGATAATCAAGCAGTATTGGGGCCGTCACAAGAATGTCTCCGACTGGAAAGTCGGCTCCACTTGGTTACACCAAGACTATGACTCCGGCGCGATCGACATTGACGGGAAGGTTGTCGAGTTTGATCCGCACCAGCGTCTGGTCCTTACCTGGTCCGGCGCCAACGAGGACTTGCGTAAAGAGAAACCTTCGCAAGTCACATTTGAGATCGAACCTTTTCTTGAGGTTGCGCGCCTGACGGTTACACATGATGAACTCGAGGCGGGTTCGAAAATGTTAGAGGGAATCAAGGCTGGGTGGCCCATGGTGCTTTCGAGTTTGAAGACACTGCTAGAGACCGGCAAGCCACTTCAGATGACCACGAGGCGATGGAGCGGTCCGCCCGAGTAGCTGCAAAGAGTTATGTCCCTCAAGAACTTTTCGTTGAAAATTGGAGGTGAAAATCGATGCAAGTTAAGGAAATTATGACCACAGACCCGGCGTGCTGCACAGCCGGGACCATCCTGCCGGAAGTGGCGAGGATGATGATCGACTATGATTGCGGAGAGATTCCGGTAATCAATAACAAGGTAAATAGAGTCCCTGTCGGAGTAGTGACCGACCGCGACATCGTCTGTCGCACGATCGCCAAAGGACTCAATCCGCTCGAACTGACGGTCGCGGATTGTATGAGCGAGCCATGCGTCAGCGTGACTCCGGAGATGACGCTCGAAGAATGCTGCCGCGTGCTTGAAGCGAATCAGATTAGACGCGTACCCGTCGTGGATGCTCACGGTTCTTGCTGTGGCATCGTAGCGCTCGCCGACATCGCGCTCCAGACGAAGGAAAAAGTGGCGGGGGACGTGGTGAAAGAAGTATCCGCGCCATCGGCGGCAGCATCAGCTGCTGGCAGGTGAGGTTATTTCGGCCGAGGTGCGCTTGGCGTTGGGATCTAAGTCGCAATAAACGCTCCACGCCAGGAGCAACGCCTCGTGCGAGGGAGAACTGTGATCTTTCGAGATCGAACAGATGCTGGAAGGAAGTTAGCGGCGAGGCTGAAAAAGTACGCCGGTCGTACCGATATACTGGTCTTAGCCTTGCCACGGGGCGGCGTGCCTGTTGCTTACGAGGTAGCGAAAGAACTCGGTGCGCCCCTCGACGTCTTCCTGGTGAGAAAACTTGGCGTGCCCGGTCAGGAAGAACTGGCCATGGGAGCGATAGCGTCAGGGGGCGTGCGCGTTCTCAATGAAGATGTCGTCAGTTATTTCGGCATTCCCGGCGAAGTGATCGACATAGTTGGCGCGGATGAACGGAGGGAATTGGAGCGGCGCGAGCGCACGTATCGTAACGGCCGACCACCGCCAGACGTGACCGGTCGAGTGGTAATTCTGATCGACGATGGCTTGGCTACTGGCTCAACTATGCGAGCCGCGGCGGCTGCTTTACGCGCGCAGAGGCCGGCGCGCATCGTCGTGGCTGTTCCGGTTTCGGCGCCGGAAACATGTGAGCAATTCAAGTCGGAAGTCGACGAAGTTATCTGCGCGGCAACACCAGAGCCATTTCGCGGGGTCGGTTTATGGTACCGGGATTTTTCGCAAACCACCGATGAGGAAGTCCGCGAGTTATTAGCACGGGCAAACCCTCAGCGGCAACGTGCAGCTTGAGGATCAGTTCTTAGCGACTATCCTGCTTATTCGACCCGCAAGAAGGGGTTTGATTATGACGACACAGGAAATTCCACGCGATGAATGGTCACAGTTTCTGGACAAATTCAGCCGCCAACATGAAGGCTGGCTCGCGACTCTGGAGGTGTTCGCCACAGATGTCGGTGCCCAGGTAGAGGTGCGCGAGCGACCATTTGAAGGCGTTACCATGGCCTCAAGTGTCCATGGGTCCGAGGCAATCGCGATCAGTCTGGGCAAGAGTCCCGAAGACCACCTAACACACACCATTGCCAAACCAAAACGCGTCTGGCTTGAACAGACCTCAACCGGAGCAAATGCAGCGCTGGAAATTGAATCGGAGGATGACACAAAGACGCTGCTGCGCTTCCGATCTGCCTTGCCGCCAGAGATGGTCGATGGCGTGGTATTAACGTAAAGAAAACCGAAAGGAGCAATCATGCCGGAGCAGGAAACACTAGAACGCGCCGAAGAGGATAAGCGCGAAGGGAAAGCCCCGAGCACACAGGCGGGAGAGTTCGTGCGAGAAGAAATCGAACACGTTCGCGAGGGTAAGCACGGCGCTCGCTCAGCCAAACAAGCGATCGCGATCGGATTGTCCAAAGCACGCCGGGCTGGCGTAAAGCTGAGTCCACCCAAGAAAGGAAAGGCATCAAAGGAGACCCGAAAGCAGGCCGCGCGCGACGTTCGCAAAGGCAAGAGCGCCGGTAAAGGAAAGAAATCAGCAAAACGTTCGCGGGCGACGTTGGGGGCGCTCAAGCGTGAGGGCCACAGCGCTGCTTCTAAGACAGCTCTATCGCGGCAGGCTCGCAGCGCAGCAGCAAAGCGCTCGGCAGCCTCGCGTTCGCGCGCTGCGAAGAAGGCGGCCGCTACCCGAAAGAAGTAAGCGTCTAAAGTGCAATCAGCTATGCAAGATGACGAACAAGCAATTCGCGAGTTGGTCGTCAGGTGGATGGATGCCAGCAAGAGAGGTGATCTGGCGACGGTGCTCAGCCTCATGGCCGACGATGTCGTTTTCATGGTGCCCGGTAAGGAGCCTTTCGGGAAGGACGCATTCGCGGCAAGTATGAAGGAAATGCAGGATGTCCAGATCGAGGGTACAAGCAATATTCAGGAGATCAA
>WNGK01005883.1_pt1 | contig 21204 bp, 13 predicted proteins | sample 5400601 | NCBI WGS metagenome assembly WNGK01 (sample SAMN13153376, study PRJNA577476) | soil metagenome | isolation source: 60 cm soil or saprolite under Garry oak tree replicate 1 | place: USA:California | collected 2016-06-15
AACCAACTCACAAATCCGTGGCCAGTGGTCAGTGGTCAGTGGTCTGATTATTGAAAAGATTCCTTTGCTCATTCTCTCAGCGACCTCCTGTATCATCACATTCGTCATACAAAAACGTGCTACAGGCGCGCTCCCCCCGTTGCCGTTGCTCTGGCGCGTCGACAACGCACTCGCGAGCTACATGATCTATATCTGGCAAACATTGTGGCCGATACGTCTCGCGGTCTTCTATCCTCACCCAAACAATATGCTGCCGGTTTGGGAGGTAGTTATTGCTATCGGACTGCTGCTCGCCATGACTGCGGCGGCAATCGTTTTCCGAGGTAAACGGCCTTACCTGTTCACCGGCTGGCTCTGGTATCTCGTCATGCTCGTACCAGTGATTGGCTTCGTTCAAGTTGGAGAACAAGGCCATGCCGACCGCTATACCTATCTCCCGCATGTCGGTCTGTTTCTGCTCGCAGTCTGGAGCATTGCTGATGTAACGGCGAGCCGTCGGTCCACATTACGCATTGCTATCGCCACCGCAGTAGTAATCATCGTTGGTCTGGCATGTGCAGCGTTTGTTCAGACTTCGTATTGGCGCAACAGTGAGACCCTTTGGACTCATGCTCTTGCCGTAACATCGGAGAACGATTTCGCCCACAACAATCTTGCATATCTGCTGGTCGATCGCGGCGAACAGGATGACGCGATTTCGCACTTCGAAGCTGCAGCGAGGATCAGATCTCGTAAGACCGACAGGCACTACAACGTGGGCTCAGCTTTCGTTGAAATGAATCTCGCGGATGCTCTGGCCCGAAAAGGAGAGTCCGACGAGGCGCTGGTTCACTACGAACAAGCTATTAAACTGGAACCGAATTATGCAGATGCCTATTACAACCGCGGAAACGTTCTTTTCGCAAAAGGCCGGATCGATGAAGCAATTGCGGATTGGGAGAAAAGTCTCCTGATACAACCGAATGACGCGGACGCCCACACCTGCCTTGGTAATGCTCTTCTGCGGCAGGGGTCGCTCAAGCAGGCGATCGCCCAATACGAGACGGCGTTGGTATTAGCTCCCGAAGATCCACATTCACGCAACAACATTGCATGGGTACTGGCGACATCTTCCGATGGCTCAATCCGGGACGGCGCCAAGGCGATCGGCTTTGCCCAGCAAGCGGTGGCGCTTTCAGGTGGTAAAGAACCCCAATTTCTCCGGACACTCGCCGCTGCGTACGCGGAAAGCGGGCGGTTCTCTGAGGCCATAGCTGCGGCCCAGCAAGCCGCAGTAATAGCCAATATGCAGGGGCAACAACGGCTGGCGAAGAATCTCGCAAAAGATCTGATGTTTTACCGGGCAGACCTACCGCTTCGGGAAAATCTTCTGGGAGATTAGAATCGCCCTCCTGTTTAACGTCACAGCCGGCGCCGTCTGCCCATGGGACTATAACACTCCGACGAGTGGCTACGGCATTACGCCGTAGCAGCGCAGGTCATTTGTGATAGGGGAAACCCAAGTCGTAAAGGGCAAGCTCCCCTTGCAGCGCGTCAGCCAAAGTGGTGTTGCCTTGGATGTTCGCTGCTTCCAACGCATGGTGGGCAGTCTCTTTAGCCTCGGCAAACTGGCCGGCTTCGGCGTAGGCTGCGGCCAAAACCCGGAGAACGGTCGGGTGCTTGTCGCTCCTGGAACTTGCGGAGTCGGCACGCTCAGCCAACCGCACAGCCTCGGATCCGTTTCGCAGAGTGGGATCGGGAGATGTCGCCAACAACCATGCCAGGTTGCTTAGCGCAGCTAAATTCTCGGGGGAATTTTGCAGTGCCTTCGTGTACTCAGCCATTGCATCTCGAACGCGTCCCTTTGCAAGCCAGGCGCTGCCCAGATTGGCATGAGCGTCTGCGCTCTCAGGATGCACCTGGAGCACCTTTTGGTACTCGACAATCGCCTCATCCGTGCGGCCTTTGCGCAGAAGAGCGCTCGCGAGATTGTATTGCGCTTCTTCCTGGTCCGGTATGGCTGCGAGGCACGCCTTGTATCGGGCGATGGCACCATCGAAATCGTGTTTGGCTATAAGCGCGTTCGCAAGGTTGCATGAAGCCTCGGCGTAGTCAGGCCGGATTTCGAGCGCCTTCTGATAATGCGCAATCGCGTCATCGGTACGCCCGATCCCAAAAAGCGTAACACCGAGATTGTTTTGTGCTTCTGCATCAGCGGGATTAATCGCAGCGGCCCTTTCGTAATGGGCAATTGCGTCGGCAAGCTGACCGTGTTCAGCCAAAAGCCGCCCCAAGTTGTAATGCGCCTCCGCGTAATCAGGCCGCAGCGCAACGGCTCGCCGGTAATGATCAATCGCCTGATCCGCTTCCCCCTGCTCGCTGAGAACGATGCCGAGATTGTAATGCGCCATCCAGCAATCCGGATTTTTTTGTAATGTCGCTGTGTATAAGGCAAAGAGATCGCGATATTCCGCGGTCTGCCGCCAGGTTAAAGAACCGATCGATACCAGAAGGATTCCGCAGAGACCACCGCTCAAACCCAATCGCCATCGCGGACCAGCGATGGTGCTGCCCGATCGCGGTACAGCGCCTGGGTGAGACACCAAATCGGCCGGCGTTTCACAAAAACGACCGAGAAAAGTTGCGATCCCTGCTCCGGCCAACGCGAGCGGCCCCATGCTGGCCAGATACTGAAAATGATCGCTTACAAATGAGTAACGAAAGAAATACACGCTGAAAAAGCCGAGCACAGGAAACAGCGAGACGACACAGTAAGCAGCGGCAAAGAACAGAGCACGGCCCCATTTTGCGTGAATAAACCACAAGACAACCAGCCCGGCTATTGCTGCCAGCAACGGGAGATATGCAACGACTTTCGACGAATCAACGTCCCACCGTGGATAGATGAAGATCAGAGGATGCGGCCACACCAGTTTGCTGAGGTAGAACCAAATGGCTTTGCCCGCGATGATCAGACGTTCCGGAAAGGTTTGGGCCCAATCCGGACCAACTGCGCGCACATGAAATCTCTGTTCCCAGATCGTCCACGCGCCCGCGACGACCGAAATCAGAGCAAATGGAGCGAGAGCTAGCGCATCGCGCCATCGGATTCTTCCTCGCATCCACCAGACGCAGAGCGCGAGCACAAAAGGCAGCATCACCACGGAAGTTTTGCTCAGTGTCGCCAGAAGAAACAAAAGCAGAGATAAAGCGAAAACCAAGGAGCGGCGGTCTTCAGTCCGCCGCTGGGCCGGCCTAGAGGCCGCCCCTCCTTGATCCTCCCATTTCAAAAAGAAAAGGATCGAGAGTAGATAAAACACGCAGGACTGTGTGTTCTTTAGTTCAGTAACCCACGCGACGGATTGCACCATTACCGGATGCAAAGCCCAAAGTGCAGCACCCAGCCATGCGCCGCGGACCCGGAGTACTTGCAGGATGCGCCAAAGCAGTATTGCTGAGGCAACATGAAAAGAAATGTTAAGAAGATGATATGGCAGCGGGTTTAGCCCGAAAAACTTGTGCAGTGCCCAAAACGTCGTCAGAACGAGCGGATAATAGACCGCTTGCGTCGTGGTCCAGATTTCCTTCAAACCGAGTGGGCCGACGACGCAGGGATTCTGCGTCAGATGCGATTCATCATCCCAGATAAAGCCCGCCTGGAATACTTGGGTGTACGCGATGAAAACGAAAGCGATTAAGAGCAGTGCCCAAAACCAGTCCCGTCTCCAGCGTGAGACACGAATGTCACGAAGTGGCACGAATTGATCCAAGACTTAGCCTCAACGTCACGGAATTGGTGGCAATTCGTGTAATTCGCGTCAAGGAGACTGAGCGCTAGTCCCCTTGGCAATGCGCAGGTTCTGTTCCGCTTCTGGAAAATCAGGATGGAGCCGCAGCGCTTCTTCGAATTGTGCTATCGCCTGCGAAACGTTGCCCTCACGCATCAAAACCTTTCCAAGATAATTGTGGGGTTGGGCCAGTTTCGGGTTGATTTCGGACGCCTTCTCAAAATGCTCTCGGGCTTCCGTCAGCTCGCCCTTTTCCAAAAGCAAATTACCCAAATCGACATGGGCGTCGACGTGGGCAGGATCCAACTGCAAAGTCTGTCGATATTTCGCGATTGCCTCGTCTGGCTGTCCATGTTTTTCCAGGAACGCACCATAGCCATAGTGCGCTTGCGCCGACTTTGGCGCCAGACGAATGGCCGTTTCACATTCAGAAGCCGCTTGGTCCTTGCGACCCAGTTGGTCCAAAAGAAAGGCGTAGCCGGAATGATATTCAGCGTTCTTCGGCTCGATGCGTAACGCTTGCTCCAAATGACTTTCTGCCTGATCGAACTCTCCCTTCGTCGTCAACAGTGATCCAAGGTTGACGTGCGCCTTCGCAGAGCCGGGATTTAAACGTATCGCCTCAGCGAATTCCTTCGCTGCTTCATCGTCTCGTCCTGCCCCCTGCAGCTCGGTAGCGTAGTTAACATGGGCCCGAGCGCTCGTCGGAAGGTCCGCGACAATTGAGCCCAAACGTTCGAGTTTGCCCCGGTCACTTCGTATTTCGGCAAACCAGAGTACCGCGAGAGGAATCACAAAAATAGCGACCCATTTTACGCCGTGCAAAGCCCATCCGGGCAAAAAACCACCCAACGAAACATCTGTTGTGCCACCGGTGATACCCAAAGATTGCCGCGTCGACTTCTCGCGAACTTTCCAAATGAATCCGTCGTAGTAGAAATGGAGGAGTGCCGATGCAGTCACGACGCCGGTAAGAATATTTTTAACGGCGTCGATGCCGACATACGATTTGGACAAACTCAGCCCACCGTAGGCGAGCACCAAGCCTATGTACACTCCCACAAGTGCGCCACTGCGCCGGAACACAAAGCGCATGAACCCACCGATAGAGCTGTCGCTCTCGACTCGTTTCCGATTATAAATCCAGACGAGCGAAAGGTACTGCACATCATGAAATACCTCGAACAACGCAACGCCAACCAGAACGCTCGCCACGATCTTATTGCAGTACCACCAGAACGAAATGCTTGTGATGAGCAGCACCAGTTTCACCGGACTCGGCCGCTTACCGCTGCTCCACATCCAAAGAAAATTCGCGAGAAACAACGCTGAAATTAGAAGTGCCAGCGCAAGCAAACCCTGTTGTCCCGCTCGAAGAACGGCTGGCGGAATAAAAGGTCCGCCTGCGGAATAGTACGTTTCCAGCGTGTCGGTCATCCGTTGCGGCGAAAGAAGAACAGCTGTTGCAAACCAAATCCCGCACAAGGCGAAATCTAGGCGACGCGTTACCTCGGCAAAGGAGCCGACTTTCGCATCATAAATCCGGCAGAATCCGTACGTTTGCATCATTCCATGCCAGACGCCCCAGATAAAGGCCACGAGCACAATTCCCGTCAGGTTCCACACGGAAAAAGCCGCGCAGACGACGACCAAAAAAATCGGCGCACAAATGAAACGCCATCGGAAACGCTGAAAGAGCGCACGGTCGCCGTACGCTCGAATCATTCCCGGCAAGTGGTGGCCCATTGCGCCAAACGCAGCGACGAAAAGATAAATATCCTCTGCGGCCCAGAGACCCTGCGCCGCGACAAAGATCGGCACCAGTAACAACGGGGTGCAGACGTAAAGAACCAAGTCCCGCCAACTGTCGAGAATCCACAAGCCAGGCTTGCGTCCAGCCCCTGCCGGCGCCGGCGCAGCGGGCATCGTTTGCACAGATGAAATCCCCGGGACGAACTGCATGCCTTTCTCCTAGCCGAGCCAAGTCTCTATCAAAGCACCGGGAAAATCAATCTTCAGATCATTGAGACACTAATTGCACAAATTTACACTAAATTGATCCAGTTTTCGCTCACGCTCTGCGTCTTTAGTCGACTCCCCTTCGCGAAATTCGTTTCGCTTGCCTCACAGGATCACCCTCTTCCATTCCAAGGAATCGCCTCCAAAATTGACTAACAGACCGAGGCGAAGTTTCGAGGCGGCGAGAAAGTCTAGAACTTGTTGATATGCGAGTCGGTCAGCTTTTCGACGGCTTTGGCTTCAAAGCGAAGTCGGCGTAATAAGAATGCGGCAGGATGACTCCCTTGTAGTTGATTTCATAACTCTGCTCGCGCGAGAATGGAATTCCAGCGCGACTAAGTGCAACGGCAAAGGCGTCTTTGTAGATGATTTCGTCGTAGCCCTTTCCCAACTCACGATGAATCTCCATACAAAAACCGATCAGTTGAAAAACTTCTTCCTCGTAAAGCAGTTCGTTCATCTAAAACACCGATTGCACGGATCATTCCAAATCGTGAATCACAAAAAGAATTCGTGGCATTCGTGAAATTCGTGTTCCGTCTTCCTCCAAAACAAAACGGCCGGGCTCGTTTTGAGCCCGGCCGCTGTGAATTAATCTCGGTTCGGCTTAGAATCGCTTCTTTAGCCCAACGTACCAGAACCGGCCTTTGATCGTGGCCAACGATTCGTCGTAGCCATTCTCGAAGCTGCCGGCTACGAATGGTGGATCTTGATCGAACACGTTCTGCATTCCAAGCGTGACTGTGGTGTTGTTAAGCCACCACTTCCAGTTGCTGCAGCCGTACTCGGCCGTGGAGACTGGCACGACATTTTTCTCCTTGCCGTCTTTCGATACCACGTTTTTCCCGCCGTCTTTGGCGAAGCCAGGCACTTCAGCCGGTGCAGGTGGCGGCAGGTTAAACGTGTAGTTTAAGATGAGATCGAGCGTGGTCCACGCATCCACTTTCCGCGCTCGCCAAGGAAACTGGGCGGCAGTTCCGGTGGTCGGGGCGAAGAAGCCGCCGCTAAACCCAGGTCCGCCAGTTCTAGGCATGTTAGGCTTCGGCGATCCTGTCAGAGCTTGGTTGTCATCCTCGTACTGGCCAGTCCAGTGAACTACGGCGCCCACATCCAAGCCCTGCATCCACGTGTCAGCCGGACCATCATAGAACATACTGAAGTTCGCGCGCTGCCACGGTAACGAACTGGTTAGCGGGAATGAGGTAGACACAAACTGACCAGCGATACCGAACGGTTTCGTGCCAGCGGCGACCTGCAGCCGAGCCCGCGACAGCCAAGTGCCGTTAACAGTGGTCGTTAACCTTCCGAAATCGCCGTGGCCGAATATCGATGAATCCAAAATATAGATCGCCTCATAGTCGAGACCTTCGAAGACTACGCCGGAAAGGTTCTGGTTAGGGTCGATTACCAGATCGACTGGCCCCGGCTCGTTCGGGTTGGTACCAGCAGAACGGAATACCGACCCGAAGGGGGTTATAACGGTTGACGCGCCGTTTGTTGGCGGAGGAAGTAAGCTGATAATGGTTGAGGCACCGGGAGGCGCTACAATGTCGCGCATGTCGATATGCCACCAATCGGCGCTCAGTGTCAGGCCCTTGATCCATTTCGGGCTGTAAACAGCTCCATAGGTCCACTCATAAGCAACTTCCGGGTGCAGAAGGGGATTTCCCAAAAGACGTTCCTCAACCTGAGGCTCCGTTTGACTGGAAAACGGATCTGCTACGATCGGGAAGTTTTGCGAACTCGCAGGTGTAAGTTCCGACAAGGTCGGCGCATGGAACGCTTCGGTATAGCTGCCGCGCAGCGTCAACGCTCCAATATACTTGGGGTCAATGGGCTGCCAGCGTACTGAAACCTTTGGCTTCTGCGCGTTGTACCTGGTGTGCTCCGCCGGGACCGCCGCGAACAATCCGGACGGTAGCACTGCCGAGGTGTTGTTGCTGTACCACTCCTCGCGCTCAGCGAAGTCCACCTCGAAGCTGTAGAACCCAGGGAAATTCCAAGTTGGGCTGGTAAATGGCACTCGCACTTCCTCGTAGACTCCCCAGATATCCCGGTTGACACGGAAGCTTTGGCCATCCGTTGAGCCGATGGTGTTGAAGGTGGTATTGAGGGCATCGCGGTCGCGTGAGAATCGCGGCGCGTCGTACTCACCGCCGATTGCGAAGGACACGGGTCCAGCGGGAAGATTGAACAGGTCGCCGTTAAAGGTGGCGTAATAAATAGGCAGCTCATATTCGCCTGAGTTATGCAGAGTAACATAAACTGCTGACCTGGCCGCCGCCGTGTTCTGGCCGCGGATATTCAGGAACGGATCAAACGCCGTGGCAGGATTTGTATCCAAGAGTGCGTCGCGCAAGCCAGGTTGGCTGACTTCGCCAACGGACAGGTCCTGCCCCTCGTTTCTCGAATACCGGAAACCTGCTTCCCAGTTCCACGTCTTAAAGTAATCGCCAATCAATCCCAGCTCACCCCGCAGACCGACGTCGAAGAGTTGGTCCCAGTAAGTGAATTTTTCGTGCCGTGGCCCGGTGTCACTGATGCCGCGATAGCGAACGCCGGTCGTGACTGGGAGACCAGATCCGTCAGGAAAGAAGTTCGGAATCGTCGCGTCTGCAACGGTGAACGGATTGAACGGATTGGTAATTGGTACACTGATACCCTGAGGACTGAAGAAAGTCCCCGTGGTCCCGCTGTGGAACGGATCAGGTGTAAACGGCACAGCTGCGAGAGACGCATCGAAATATGAGCGCGCGTATTTAAAATCGCCAAATACCGTCAGGTATTTGTCGCATATGTCTCGTGTAAACGAACCGTAGTACACCTGGCGATCTCCCGGCGGCAGAGCCGGCGTGAATGCTGCGAAGTTAAAGAAGAAGTAGTCGCCACCACCCTTATAGTCAGTGCCGAACTGGGGAGCGCCGTTTACGCCCGCGAACGAATTGGGGCCGATGATGCCGGGCGCGCCTGGATATGCATTCGGATTAACCGCATACGGGTTCTTGTAAAACGGCGATGTGCTGCGGTTTGGCGCTGAATGCGGCAGCGGGGTATTCACGCCGAATTGTGGAGTACCTCCAGGCCCGAAGAACAGGCTCGGAAGCAAACGCCGGGTGCCAACGCGGCCAGGGAAATTGCCGCTGCGATTATCGAACCCACCAAAAGGTATTTGAAACCCATTGCTGGAAATGTCCCTATCCCGGCTGAAGACACCACCGAGCCGCTCCCAGAAATCGGCAATGACCACGATATCGGTCTTGTCATCGCCCGTGCCGGCTTTGATCCATGCTTCCCACTCGCCCATCTCGTTGGAAGCTCCCAGGTTTGTATTTCCGTAAGTAGCGCCGATTTCCAGACCGCGGAATTTGTGGATCAAGAAAAAGTTCACTACACCAGAGATCGCGTCCGAACCGTACACGGCCGACGCGCCATCCTTTAGGATGTCGATGTGATCAACCATCGAGAACGGAATCAGGTTAATATCCGGGCCTCCGCTAAATGAGGCGCCAGACAACGAACCGTAGGCGACGCGCTTGCCATCAACCAGGACTAACGTCTCCTTTGGCAAAATACCGCGCAGGTTAAACTGGATGGTACCATCACCGCCGTTGCCGATGTTCAGGTTGACGCTGCCGCCCGCCGCCTGCGGAATAAATTCCTGGAGGTCGGTGGCGCTGCGGATGCCCAGTTTCTCAATGTCTTGCGGCCGGTAGGTGTCCACCGGGTTTGGCCCGGTCTCTTCCGCAGTTGGGATGTTTGAACCGGTCACGACGACGCGTTCGACCTCAGCCGTGGACGGCGGAGGAGCTCCAGGCTCGGCAGGCACAGCCGGAGCCGGCAATTGCGCGAATGCGTTCGATGCAAGGATTAATGGAAATCCGACGCCCGCCATCAAAGCGAGACGAACGAATCTAAGCGTTTTTAGTGCGTGTTGTGTCATTAGTTTCTCCATTGGTTTGGTTAGGTTTCAGCAGGCTTATTGAATTTCTAAGGCCCTGACAAGCTTTTTTTTCACTTTTTTGAATTTTTTTTGAACGACGAAATGAGGGCATTTGTCGCTCGAACTCCCCTCTAGCGGAAGCCCCGAGGTCCTGACAAGCTTTTTTTCATCTTTTTTAAAACTTTTTTTGCGGGTTGGAACCACGAATTGCGCGGATATGATCTCCGACCGGCAGTAAGGCGGCTTGGTTGATGCCGGCACAGAAAATGAAGTTGCTAAGATCCAAAAGTCCGCTGCCATTGGTTCTCGCCTTAATGATCGGCGTTGCCGGCATTTGGCTTTTTGCCTATTTCCGGGCCAAACAAACAAATGCGCGTCGACCGATTCTTTCATTCGCCACAGCCGGGCCGGTGCTCGAGGCGCTCGCTAGCGAGCGCCCGCCGCAGTTGAAGGAACCCAACGAAAGCAACTGGAAGGCTTGGGCTCAGGAAGAAGATAATGTGGTTCGTGCGCGTCTGGAGCAAGGCGCCTTTGATTCCATGATCAACCTGCTCTTATTCGGTACGTCGTTCACGACTCAACCGCGGGTCATCACCATGCGCGATTTCGAGGATCCGGTCGTGCAGGCGCGAGTGGCTGATCTTGTGGAAGCACTGCGCGATGCGAAAAATAACGAGCGGCTCATTTTTCTGCGAAACGTTCTCCAAAGCCGGGGGATCCATCCGGAACGATTCGCCGGACTTGAGAGAACAAAAACTTTCGTCCTGGAAAATCTTCGCCGCGTTGTGCGGGAGCAGAACACTATTCGCGAACGGTTTGACGAAGCAGGCGGCGAGAGCGACCAACAGGCAGGGCTTTCGAAGCGTTCACTCGTGTTTCGCGATCGCGGCATCTCGGTTGATACGACCATTCTGTCGAGCTTCGGCATTGAGGGCGCGCTGCGCGACATGAAGGACCGAGCAGTGCTTGCAAAGAGATCGATAACTCGCGTGGCGGTAATCGGGCCTGGTCTGGATTTCACCGACAAAGGATTCGGTTACGATTTTTATCCGCTCCAGACGCTGCAACCGTTCGCGATTTACGATTCGCTTGTTCGATTGGGACTCGCCGAACCTGGAAAGATTGAAGTCATCGCATTCGACATTAGTCAGGAGGTTCTCGAGCATTTGCGCCGCGCACGGGACCGCGCCGAAAAAGGAGAGAACTACGTCGTGCAATTGCCGCGCGAGTCCTGGCCATGGGCCGCCGAAGCAGTTGACTACTGGCGTTCATTCGGCAGCGAGATCGGCACGCCCGTCGCTCCGATTCAACCCCCGCCAGCTCTCAATGGTCTTGAGACCCGTGCGGTTGCGATTCGTCCGGAAGTCGTTCTTTCGTGCAAACCTGTCGATTTGAACATTGTTTTCGAACAGTTCGCTGGATCGGCCACAAAACCATTCGATCTGATCATCGCCACGAATGTGTTCCTCTATTACGACACGTTCGAGCAGGCGCTAGCGCTTCGGAATATCTCGACCTTGCTCAAGCCGGGCGGATTTCTTCTGACAAACGACTGGCTGCCGCATGTGTCTCAAACCCCAATGCGCTCAACGGAATATACACCCGTGCGATACGGGGAGAGCGCTGACCGGGGAGACAACGTTTTTTGGTGGCAGCGGCAATGACGCAAAATGAAAGAAATTGTCACGGCTCGAGACTGCTGGCCAACTCAGACTGAATTCCAGATGAATTCGCCACGCCGAAAACTGGCGATCGAGAAGCGAGAGTCTGACAAGCTTTCTTTGAAAGTTTTTTAGGCGCCCTTTCAGCTCCGAATCGACAGATCAGAGTTCAGCGATTCGTGATTACAGTGAGTTTGCCGTATTCGCGGACCAATGGCGGCGAGCCGAAGACCTGCTCGCAACGCATTTCGACGAGAGATCGAATAGGGACATTCGTTTCAATGACGAATGCCGCTTCCCGGTTTCGTTTGGGCTCGTGCCACGGCATGTTTTGGGGATACACGCGATAGGGCGTTTCGAAGATCTCATTAGAGACGGCCAGCGTTTCGCCACTCTCGAACAGCAATGGATAAATAAAAGAAATCGTGGTCCAAATTGAGGTCACGTTGCGTTGCTTTAAATCGCGATGGACGCCATCGATATCCGCTGACGCAATTCGTGTCATGCAGTACGTTCTCCTGTCCTCGCACAGGGAGAGTGTTTCGATCTGATTTGTTTGTCCGACGCGGATGAGAACAAAAATTCCCGTTACCAAGATCGCGGCGAGCGCAGCGGCCGCGCCGAGGCGCGGCAATGGCATCGAGGAAGAAAAGCCACGTTCCAACATTCGCCCAGTCAGCATCGACAGGAAAAAACACGCCCCAAAGAAATAGCTGGGCACCCCGGGAGCCTGACTCAGATAAGGGACGAAAGAAGCTGCCGTAAGCAACACCATGTCAAAATCCGATTTTTGCCGGGCATCTGCTAAATCACCGCGCACCGCGCGCGGAATTTTTCCAGGTGATTTCACGAAAGGCCATATCGCCAGGCCGAGAGCGAATAAGGCGATCACGTAGAAAACGTAGCCGACTGCCGGCTTTTCGGCATAGTACCAAAGAACCGTGTCCGATCCGAAGAACTTCGGCATTTCATCCAGAAAAATTCGACGCCAATTGGAAAGCTGAAAGAGCGCCGAAAATCCACCTCCCGGTCTTTCAACGACAACATATCGCCAGTTGCTGAACCGATAGTTGAGGTTAAACACAATCACGGGCGCATAGCCCAGCAGGAACCCGATCAAACCGGCTGGTGCGGTACTGAGCGAAATCCTACGGCGCAAGATCAGCAGCAGCCACAACGCAGCGACCAACGGGAACGCCAACTCCAGGCACCAGATGCTCAGGCCAGACGCAAGACCAAAGAGTAGTAAGGTCCTTCGCTTGGGAACCGAGGTCGATTCGATCGATGCAAAGAGCAGCGTTAGGAAAGGGATCGAAAGAAAATACCAGGAATAACCTCTCACTTGGAAGTGCCATTTGAGAAGCGATGGAGTTAGGGCAAAGGCGAGCGTTGCGAAAACGGCCGTGCGCCGATCATACAGGGCGAAACCCATTCGATAAAACAGAAACAGACACAGCAGCGATAAGACTACAATGCAGCCTTTTAGCGGGACCACGCCGACGCCGAACAACGCAAATGCCACCGAGGCCAGATAAGCTTCCCATGCCGCGCCGGCATTGGCATTGTATGGCTGACCATACATGTAGAAAGGGAAGTGGCGCCCTTCCAGAATGTGTTTACCCATGAGGCCAATGATGGCTTCATCGCTATGGACATGCGTTTGCGATGCGAACAGAATCGCGAAACGCGCTGCCGCAACGGCGACTAAGAGTGCAATAAAAAACGCGTGGCGACGCATCAAAATGGATTCTCATCCAAGCTAGTCAGAAGGCAGCGAGCTTGTCTGTGTCGTGGGCGTATTTGAATGCATTCATCGCCGACAACCATACTTGATGATGGCGTACAGCACTGGGAAGCCATCGCGCCAGCCGATTTTTTGCCTTCTTCGTACGTGCGTCCGTAATAGGAAATCCCCACTTCGAAAATCCGGCACCTCAGCTTCGCGATCTCGTTGTAACAACGGATGACGATTGAGACTTTCATCCCTTTTCAGTCGCAAGGGCAGTCACTTTCAACGGACATTGTGATTAATCGGCAATTCGAGGATTATTGTACGGCTATCAATTGGCGGGCGGATGGAATCCGAAATCGGTTTGCAGTTTTTCCCACAGCCAATCGACAAACCAATCCTTCTTAATTGAAGCAGCGTTGTCGGCAACCAACGTCTCTGCCTTTTCAACATTGCCGTTCAAGCAATAGAGATAGCTGAGCAGGAAAATCTCGTTAGCGCCGAACACGCCGCGATCTTTCTCGCTCTCCAACAATTTAATCGCTCGGTCGATATTCCGCTGTGCCAGCGCTCCCGCGATCAAGTCGGGCATTACTTCCAACGGCGGCGTTTCGGAACCCCTGGCCACTCGTTCGGCAATGGAAACCCGGAACGCATCGCTCCCCAACACTTCCAAGACAGGTATCCTCAAACGGGAATGGCGAAGATAAAGATCGAGCTCAGCGAGCTTGTTGCTTCCAACGATTTCAGAAAGGTAGCGCGTCTGCCGGACGGTGAAGAATGATTCCATCTCAGCAGCTGCCGGATTCAATGTCTCAGGCCAGATTTGGTTACCCATCGACGATTGAGTAAAGCGTTGAACCGCCGCAGGTGCGGTCAGATAGTTCAGGGCAAACCGATGGTTTGTTTCATCATCCCATGGCCGATCCGTTAACCGCTTCGGATAAACGTCGGTGAGTGCCGCGACATTATACGTAATCCGGTCGATTTCGTCGCCGTCCATCAAAAACAGCGCACCCAATTGCTGCGGCACCTCAATTCCAATCGTTCGCAAATCTGCGCCCGTGGTTGGATCGTTCCACAGCTGCCGAAGCTCTTCTTCAGTCGCTCTGCGGCCCGGGCCATTGATCCCCATCATGATCCAGTCCTGATCGGCGCCGCCCCACACCAATGCATTTGGAAACGCATTGTGAAACGCTCGCAGGATCGCTTTGGTTTCTTCCACCCGCAATTGATTGATCGGAAGCCAAAAGGTCGCGATTCCGTTTTCCTTTAACCGGCTTCGCATCAGCGAGAAGAATTCCTGGGTGTAGAGATTAACTGCCCCAGCCATTTTCGGCGGAGGCGGTTCTCCCGAAATGACGTCGTATTGCTGCGGGCTGGCTTGCAGAAAAAATCGCCCGTCCTGAACGATCGCGTGCACGCGCGGATCGCGCAGCGGGTTCGAGTAATTGATTCCAGAATAAAAATCGGCCAGCGTGAATACTTCCTTTGATATATCCACGATATCGATCCGCTCGACAGTTGATTTGCGAGTGAACGCATCCGCCGTGACGCCGCATCCATAACAAAGAAGCAGCACATCTTTTACCACGGGATGGAACGCCAACGGAAGGTACGCGAACAATCGCATGTAGCGCTGATTGCGCGGGTTTGTGGCCGACATCGAGAACGCGTCACTCAGCAACCGGTAGTAGTACGGCTCACCAAACAAATCGCGTCGCAGCAACTGCCAGGTGTCCGATGTGCCCTCAATCCGTTTCGCAACGCGCGCCAGCACTTGGCCCTGGTCGCCGACTTCGTAGGGGCGGCTCGCATGTGCGAAATGCGACCCGGCGCGTCCGTATGGAAAAAATATCAGACCAAAAATGAGGATGGCCCAAAGTGCAGCAACGACTATCCCGGCGGGTCGTCGAAACGACCAGGCTGCGCGTTCGGTCAGCAGTAAGCTGAGTAAAGCATACCCGGCAGCGCAGCAAATGAGACTGGTTTGGTAGCCCAGGGCCGGCAACAGGACAAAACTCGCAACCAACGGACCGATCGCCGCTCCAGTAGTATTAAGCAGCGCCGTAACTCCCGTGCTGTTCATCCGGTCACCCACACTCGCCTGGACCTCAGCTGCAATAGCCGGAAACAGGATGCCGGAAACCAACGCGACGGGGAACATCAGCGCGACACACAGAACCGCGATCTGCCACCAGCGAAGGTCGAACACACCGGTCGGCGCCCGGATTAGTTCGCCCGGAAAAAGTAAATATGAGAGAAGCACCAAAATCGCTGCTGCGAGCAACAGGATCGCGAGCATTTGATTCGATCGACGGGACGAACGAAAAACCGCGCCAGCCACGAGACCGCCGACTCCAATTCCTGCCAACACTATTGCGAGCATGATCGCAAAAGCAGTCGGCGACGAGGCGACGTACAGCCGCAGGAACCGAAACCAAATCACTTCGAGCGCGAGAAAAATTAAGCCCGTCCCGAAGCTGACGAAAAGCAAACCCCACGGCGGTCGATAACTCACGTCGAAGCTCAACGGAAATTTGGAGTGTGCGGACGGCTCGGTGCTTTTGAAACCTGCGTATCGCGCCGCTCCAAATCTCGCCACTGACAAGGCAATCGCCGCAGCAATGCAAAGCGTTGCACCCGCTGTCAAACTTGTGCCATAAAGTCCAAATGCGCCGATCAAATAGGCTTCGCCGAGAATAGCGCCAAGCATCGCTCCGAGTGTGTTTGATCCATAAAGAAAACCGATCGCGCGGCCAAACTCCGTTTCTCGCAGCAGCCGGTCCTCAATGATCACCGGCAGTGTCAAACCCATGGCTGTCGTTGGCACGAGCAAAATCAGGAAGGAAACCACGAACCGCAGCCCCAGCAGCGTCGGCTGATAATGCCAGACGGGCCGCATCAAATCGCCAACGACTGGAAGGCCAAAAACAATCGTGCAACCAAAGAATGCGACGAAGAGCTCCAGCACAACGTACAAATGCAGCGGCCGCCATCGCCGGATTCTCGATGATGCCAGTGCGTTTCCCAGCGCCAGACCCGTCATGAAACTGGAGAGAATCAGCGCTGCGGCCCAGATCGAGTTGCCAAAGGCCAAGCCACTGAGTCGCAGCCACAGCGTTTCGAAAATAAGGGCGCCCGTGCCGGAGAGGAAAAGAACACCGCAGAGAACGGCAACGCGCCCGCCTTGTGGCCCCACCGCATGTGACGCATCTCTCCGATGAGACACACGGGATTTTTGCGAACTACTTATCATCGCGCAAAACCGGGCTCATCCTCAGCAGTACCGCGCCGGCAACACCGGCAACGAGTGAACCAACGATAATGCCTCGCTTGGCTGCGTCGACCAAAGCGCTATCAGCGAACGCCAGCATGGCAACGAATAACGACATGGTGAACCCGATTCCGGCGAGGCACGCATAGCCGAACAACGATCTCCAACTCACAGCCTGAGGAAGTCTTGCAATCCCCATCTTCACGGCGATTAGGGCAGCCATCATGATCCCAAGCGGCTTACCGAACACCAGTCCCGTCAACACTCCCAAGCCAATCTCTAAGTGCTGCACCGACAAATCAATTTTGACCCCGGCGTTCGCAAACGCGAACAGCGGCATCACCACAAACGCAGAAAAATTGTGCAACGCCTGTTCGAGCCGGAGAACCGGCGCCGTCACGCCCTTGCTCGCCCGCTGAAGCGAAAACAATGCTTCCTGTTGTCCTTTGCTCGTCAAAACCAGAAGGTCCCCCGTTTCTGTGCGGTTGAAGTCGTCCAGCAATGAGCTCGCTTCACGGGAAAATTCCACCGCGTTGATGCGCGTGTGCGTAGGGATCGTGAACGCAAGCGCAATACCTGCGATCGTAGCATGTACGCCAGAGCCATGCACGAACAACCACAGCGCCACTCCTCCCAATAAGTATGGCCACAGATGGCGAACACCGATTAGGTTGAATCCGATCAACACAAGCAATGTCACCGCTGCGCCCGCCAGCGCGCTCCACACAATCGCTTCCGAATAAAAAAGCGCGATCACCAGCACCGCTCCCATATCGTCGGCGATCGCCAGCGCGGTCAGCAGTACCTTGGCGCCGATTGGTGCCCGCGGCGCGATCAAATTCAGCGCGCCGAGGGCAAAAGCAATGTCGGTCGCCATCGGAATTCCCCAGCCGTGCGAACCGATTCCACCAAAATTGAACATTAAATAGATTGCGGCGGGCACAATCATTCCGCCAATTGCGCACGCGATTGGAAGCGCCGCTTGCCGAGCCGACGACAACCGTCGTTAATCCATCCATGCAGGGTTAGCGACAGTTGGTGATCACTGATTTTCACCATCAACGGTATCTCCCAAAGATGATTGTAAGCTTCGGCCAGCGGAGAATTCGCAATGATTAGGGCCCCAAGACCGAACGCCAACAGCACGACTCCGCCGAGCGTTTCGGTGCGAAAGAACCGCTGAAAGATCGTTAGCGAAATCTTTTCTAACGGGGCTGCCATGTCGTTTCTTTGGGCATACTGGAAGTGACCTGGTCACCTTGCCATTCGGGTCGGCCGTGTCGGGGCCGTGTTTTCGAGTCGGGGTGCCACCCGATAAAGGTGAGCATTACAGCGAACCCAGCCAAATATGCGACGGCCACAAACCAGCCGCCCTTGACCCACGCCGCGACCGATTTCGCTTCGGGAAAAATACTCGAAATTGCGACACCTGCCGAGGACCCAAACCAGATCATCGACCCGCCAAATCCCACCGCATATGCGACCGCCCCCCAATCATAACCACCTTGCTCCAGCGCCAGTGCGGTCAGCGGGATGTTGTCGAACACCGCGGACACGAAGCCGAGCCCGAGCGTGGTCCCCGGGGAGGGATTGGGCAAACGTTCCACCGGCATCATCGAGGCGATTAAGACCAGTGAGAGTAGAAAGATCGAACTTCTCAGAGCTCGCGGCAGCACTTCCCAGTCAGGACGGCGCATCCCGATGGAGATCACGATCGCCGCCCAGACTGCGACACCGATGAATGGAAAACTGCCGGAATGCTTCGGAAATTTTGTGTTCACCGTAATGTTTACGGCAACGGCTACGACGAGGATCAGCGTCACAATCCCGATCCGCACCCAATCGATGTGAACGCGTTCATGAGCCCGTTTCAGGATTGGCGAGTGCCGATGCTGCTTGATCGCTGCGGGAATTCCGAAAACAAGCAGCGCTACAGTTGCGGGTGTAATTGCTTCAAACACCTGGCTCGGCGCGACGCCTGCGATCCACATCATCGTCGTCGTCGTGTCGCCCAGTACGCTCCAGGAACCACCGGCATTGGAAGCGGCCACGATCGCCGCCACATAACCGATGTGCACTTTGCCGCGAAAAAGTTGATGCGCCATCGCGCCGCCGATCAGCGCCGCGGCGATATTATCGAGAAAACTCGAAAGAACCCAGACCATCACGAGCAAAACGAACCCGCCTTTCCAATCGTGAGGAAGAAATTTTGGCAGCGCCAATGGCAGCTGGCTTTTTTCGAAATGCTGGGACAACAGCGCAAAACCCAGCAGAAGACATAGCAGGTTGACGAGAATCACCCACTCATGTCCGACATGAAAAATGAATCCCATCACGCCGTCACCGGTTTTGAAACCTGTGAACGCGATTTTGTAAATAATGATCGTGACCAGTCCCGTCAGGGCCACACGCATCGTGCACTTATGGAAAACGGCGACGCCGGCCAATGTTAGTGCGAACAAAATGAAATCGACTGAAATACCGAACACCGAGGGATCTTGCATGCGCGAAAGCCGATAGCTGATTCGTCCTGTGTCGGCAATCAGCAATTCGCTATTGGCTATTGGCTATCGACCATTACGCTAGGTTCGTGTTTACCGGATTAATCGAAGAAGTCGGCAGAGTTGTCGCGAAGCGTGCGAGTGATCACGGCACAAAATTAGAAATCGCTGCGCCGCGCACCGCTAGAGAGGCGCGAACCGGTGAGAGCATCGCCGCGAATGGCTGTTGTCTTACGTTAACTTCGCGTCGCGGTGACCGGCTAAGTTTCGATCTGCTCGAGGAAACAATTGCTCGCACTAACTTGAAGAAACTACGGCAAAACAGCCGCCTAAATCTGGAGCGGGCTTTGCGCGCTGACGGACGCCTCGGCGGACATTTCGTTCAAGGCCACGTAGATTGCGTCTCGCGCATTATCGCGTTCGATAGGAAAGGCGCAGATGTCAGATTGGAAGTCAAATTACCGGAAAGATTCGCGCATTATGTCGCCTCGAAAGGTTCGATCGCGCTTGACGGAATCAGTCTCACAGTTGCCGAGGTTCTTCCGAAAAGCTTCGTTGTATGGATTATCCCTTATACGAAGCGCCATACGAATCTTGATCGCGCAAAAACCGGCGACCTCGTCAATGTCGAGTTCGACATTCTCGCAAAGTACGTCGAGACGATGGTTGCACCATCCGTGATTAAGAAATGATGGAGCGTCGCTGGACCAAGCGGCGTCCGCGCATTGTCGGTGTGATCGCGTCGCGCGAGGATCTGGAGCAAGCGCTGCGAATGCGCCGACCGCCGGATTTGTTTGAGCTTCGCCTGGATCGTCTCGCAGGAATCGTCGGTCGAGTCGAAACCAAGTTACCGAAGCTCCGCGCGCCGCTCATCATCACAGCGCGACACCCGAACGAAGGCGGCAGCGGCAGATTGTCGCTGCGGCAACGTCGCGCGTTGCTCACTCGGTTCTTAACTCACGCCGACTATCTCGACGTTGAACTACGCTCAGCCCGTGCGTTGCGAGCCTTGCTCGCGATCGCCAAAACGAAAAACGTCCGGCGAATCATTTCATTCCACGATTTCAAATCGACACCGAGCGCGCGATTGCTCGTGGCCAAAGCGCACAATGCGAAAGCGCTTCGCGCAGATATTTTTAAGGTCGCAACACGCACGGACACACCGACGGAACTGGGACGTTTGCTCGAGTTCATTACCAAAAACCGCGTGAATGTTCGGCTAGCTGTGATGGGCATCGGCAGACTTGGCGCGATCTCACGTGTCCTGCTCGCGCGCGCCGGGTCGGTCCTGATTTACGCATCGCTCGGTCCGGCGACCGACGTCGAAGGACAACTGTCACTGGAACAACTCCGCGCGTTGGGCTTCGGTCCGTGAGACTGGTGAACCGCTTCAGTCTATTCACCCTCGACACTTGCCCTTTGCCCGACGCGTATAAGGTACAGTTGTCACTACATCATGTCCTCATCCGTGACTCTACCCGAGCAATTACCCGTGATGCCGCTTCCGGGAGCGGTGCTGTTTCCACATGCGCTGCTGCCGCTTTACATTTTTGAGCCGCGGTATCGCAAGATGCTGGAGCACGCGCTCCAACAGCATCGCATATTTTGTGTGACGCTGATCAAGCCGAGCTGCCCGGATTGGGATGCCCCCGAGGATTTTTTCCATCTCGCCACCGCCGGATTGATTCGCGCCTGTGTCGGACGCAGTGATGGCACGTCGAATTTGGTCCTGCAAGGTCTGCAACGTGTGCGCTTCACCAGTTTCGAACAGGAGAAGCCGTTTCCGGTCGCCAGCATCGATACTGTAGAATCGCGCAATCCGACTACGGTTGAAACCGAAGCGCTCGGCGCAAAAGTGATCGAGCTTTACGGCAGTCTCAAGCACGATCGCCGTCAGCTTCCCGCCAAGCTGGATCGGTATCTTTCCGAATTACGCGATCTGGAAATGCTGGCGGACCTCATGGCTTCGACCTTCGTGAACGATCCATTGCGACGGCAACGATTGCTCGAAGAACGCTCGCTCAATCAGCGCCTCCGTTTTCTCATCGGATATTTACGCGACGAGATCGGCAACGCCGCCGCGTAGGTTTAGGCGCGTCTCCGTGAGACGCGCATTTGCGCCTCGCGGAGCGAGCCCGCTACGGGCCGGCAATCCGCCCATATTCTTCCATTACGTAGCGGTCGGTCATTCCCGCGATGTAATCGCAAACTGTGCGATGCAATCCCTCCTTTTCGACTCGTCGCGTCGCGCCCTCGCCCAGCCTGTCGGGATCGGCAAGGTACGCTTCAAAAACGCGCCGCAGCATCTCG
>WNGK01002194.1_pt1 | contig 21192 bp, 19 predicted proteins | sample 5400601 | NCBI WGS metagenome assembly WNGK01 (sample SAMN13153376, study PRJNA577476) | soil metagenome | isolation source: 60 cm soil or saprolite under Garry oak tree replicate 1 | place: USA:California | collected 2016-06-15
GATCAGGGCCTTGCGGTCTTTGGGTGTGAAGGACTCCAAGAAGCTTCTTCGATCTACACGCACCCGGTTAGCTCTTGAAATTCCAAAATTCGTAGACGATTATCACATTCTCGAGCTGGAACCAGCGAGGCTGGACATGATTGTTCACAAAGCTCCGAAGTTCCAGCGACTCAACATGCTCGAGGCCAAGACCATGGCTCAGGTGATCCAGAAGCTGCGGCCTGACATCGCATATGTTGACGCTTCTGACGTCAACCCCGAGCGGTACAAGACCAATATTCTTGACGAACTGACCTATAGGCCAAGAATAGTTTCCGAACACAATGCGGACGTCAACTATCCGGTTGTTTCGGCTGCAAGCATCCTAGCCAAAGTACGAAGAGATGAGCGGATAAGCGAAATACAGAAGGAGTTCGGAGACTTTGGCTCAGGATACTCGCACGACCCGAAAACAAGACAGTTCTTGACGGAGTATTATCGAAACAACGGGGATTTCCCACCTATCGTCAGAAGATCTTGGGCAACTCTGAAACAGATTGACGAACTCGTTTGCCAGTCGACCCTTGTTTAGAATCATAGACGGCTCAGGCAAATGCCTTCTCGGTCATCAACAAGTTCCGAGTAACTTTGATCAATCATCGCCGTCCACCTCAATTTCCTCTGTTGCTAGTATAAGGGCATTGAAATAGAAGGCAAGATTAAGCATGTAGAATCTGGGGTGAACCGACGTGCAGAATAGCAGAACCAACCTCTGGGCATCGGCTCAGCCAGAATCGATCCCGAAGTTTAGATATCAGAGCTCGGCAGAAAACTTCGAACCGGACACCGAGCGTCCGAGTGTCCAGCCAAACCTTGAAGATTTACACGATTAGTAACTGGACCGTCAAACGGGGTCGCGACAAGGAATTTGTCGCGGCATGGAAAAACTTCGCAAATTGGATAGTCCGTCAGAAAGGAACGGGACCAGCTAGTCTTTTCAAGGATGATCTCGACCCTGCTCATTACACTTCGATCGAATCATGGGAGGATGAGAGCACTCGAGCTGCGATCCAGAAGGGGATACCGTTCGGCAGAGAATCCTACAAACTTCAGCAATTTTCAATTGACTTCTCCTCGAGATCTTTCAAGAAGGAAGGAGAAGAGTCTTCCCCACCTCCGAGCGCCGAGACTAATCCCAGCATAACAAGGCAAGAGTGAGTGAGCTGCCCAATGGGATTCCCGAGACTTCACGGGTCAGGCTACTTCTGTCTAATTCTTCCCTCTATTCTAAATAAGAGTTCTCTGCCTTCGGCCCAAGTGCCGTTAGTTAGAACTTCAAGCGGAGTATATTGTCCGTCAATCCATATTGCAAGGCGAAGGATTTCGGAAGACGAGATTAGCTGGTCTAGCTTGTGCCGATTCGGGTTTCTTGCCAATTCCAAGATGGTCGTACTCAATAGGCAAGGGGCGCAATTAAATGGTGACCCAATAATATTCCAATCTATTGCCTAATGAACAGGATGATATCCGACCAGTCATACGCATGCGTCCTGGAATACCTGACGATCGGCCGTATGGCTAGCGGGGTGCGGTCGGGAAGGTACCTGATCTCACATAACGGCGGCTCATTTCGACGTAGGCCTTGTAAGACTCTTTGATGGCTTTCACGTCCGCGGTGGTGGTCCGTCGTGCTACTTGCGCTGGGATACCTACGGCAACTGAGCGGGGAGGTATCCGTTTGCCACCTGGGATGACAGCTCCGATTCCTAGAATCGAGTGTCTACCCACCCTAGCTCCGTCGAACACAATGGATCCTGCTCCTACCAAACACTCGTCAGCTATTCTGCAAGCATGTACGATGGCACTGTGGGCGACAGTAACTCCATTCCCGACGACGCAAGGGTTTTCCGCGGAACAATGAAGGACTACATTGTCTTGTAAACTGCAGTTTGCTCCTATCCGGATCCATCCGTAGTCCCCACGCACAACGGCGCCGGGCCAAATGCTGGTGTTTGGTCCAACCGTGACGCTACCAATTACGACTGCCGTCGGGGCAAGCATGACCGAGGGATGCAGCTTTGGCTTCTTGGAACCTAGAGCATAGACCGGCAGGGGTCTTACCTGGCCCGGTCAGGCGTCTCAGAGGGTAGGAGCACGTCGTGCGGTCGGGCTTCCTCAGCTCCGGAGGGAGTGATGGACGCGAGCCGAGCCTTATCCCACAAGTCGTCGATGGTCCTCGCGCCCGCATAACCCATTGAGGCTTGCAAGCCGGCAACCATCTCCTGAATTACAACGCTAACCTCGCCCTTGTAGGGCACCCAGCCCTCAACTCCTTCCGGCAATCCCTTGGACGGCATAGCGTAGCGGTCGAGCGAGAAACGTTTGGCCATTGCGGAAGGACTTCCCATACCTCTGTATTCCTTGTAGTACCTGCCTCCGATGGCAATCAAAGTGCCAGGTGCTTCCTTGCATCGTGCGAAGAGGTTGCCCATCATTACCGCGGACGCACCGAGAGATAGGGCAACAGCTGCGTCGCCTGGTCCCCGAATGCCTCCGTCAGCAATTATTGGAACTTTTGAGCCGTAAGTCTTCACGGCATCTGCAACCTGAGCCGTGGCGTATACTGTAGGAGATCCGGCTTTTGTCGATTCCATCGTGGTGCAAATTGACCCGGACCCTATTCCAACTCTGAAACCAGCAATGCCGTCCAACTTAGTCAAGGCATCCTCGGCCGCCTTGTAGGTTCCTATGCTCCCCACAATGACGTCCGCCTCGACCTCGTCGATGATCTTTTTCGTCGCCGCAAACACGTTAGCATTGTGGAAGTGGGATACGTCTATGACCAGAATGTTGACGAATTCGTCAAGCTTCTTAGCTCTTGGAAGATCAAACGGTGACACAGCAGCCCCACAGAGCAGCTTTCCTTCCTCGTCGCGTGAGGCGTTAGGAAATCTTCCACGCAGGAGAATATCCTTGATAGTGATGAGGCCCCTCAAACTACCTTCTTTGTCCACTAAAGGCAGCTTTTCGACCCGGTGTTTCTGAAGAAGCTCCTTGGCACCTTCAATGTTCGTGTCTGATGGAGCCGTGACAACCTTCTTTGTCATAACGTCCTTCGTCAGCAGGCTCGCGTCAGCGAACCTAACGTCTCGTCCAGTCACAATACCCACCAGTCTGTGTCCATCAACGACGGGTAGTCCGGAGATGTTGTTCTTCTGCATCAAGTCCATCGCAACCTCAACGGTCTCTGTGGGCCTGATCGTAATCACGTCCTTGATCACCAACGACTCCGCACGCTTCACTTTCCGCGCCATCTCCACCTCCTCCTCAACCGTACAATTCCTGTGGAGAACACCAAGACCACCTAGTCTAGCTATTGCAATCGCCATTTCGCTCTCAGTTACTGTGTCCATCGGACTGGCGACAAACGGGACGTTGACCTCGTATCCTGTCGATACTCTTGTCGAAAGTTTGACCTGTGATGGCTCGACCTCGGTCCAGCCGGGCAGAAGTATCAAGTCGCGGAAAGTAACGGCGACGTCAGTGTCTCTGACTCTGGATCGGAACCCCGCTGAAGACATTACACTATACTCCGAGGGTTCCGAAGAAACAACCCGCTGTTCCTTATTATAGGTTCCCGCGTGGGTTGAGATGGACCCGGGCAGTGAGAGAACGGCTGAAGTGGCGCGATACTCGTGTTGTCCATGAGTCATGCCATCGAAAGTACGCTGTCTTGTCCCGTCACAGCGGGACCCCCCTGTTGAAATGTTGAGCTAGATTAGATTGGTAACTGAGTTGCTATTCGCACGCATTGATGCGACCTACGAGATTGAGAATCTCACAGAAATAGAGAAGCGCTGAAACGGAGCCGCCATTAGCAATCAACAAACTCATTTGTCAACCAACCAGCTTATCGACATCAATAATGCAGTCTGGATGGGCCGAGCCTCTCAAGTGGGATGACCGGAAAGAGATCTCTAGGACAAAAGATGGCTTACTCTTTCTGAGCACTGGAATAATTCTCGCCTCGATTCCGTTTCCACTGATAGAAGGGATTGGAAGCCTTCTAGCAATTATTGGGGTACTCTTGATTATCCTATGCCGAGAAGCCTTTGGACAGAAACACTCGAGGAACGTATTGCTATCTCTCATAATTTACATCGCAGGTGTCGCGATAACAGCGGCCGTCACATTGGACTTTGCTTCGAAGATCGTCTCGCAGCTGGTCGCTGGCGCTAGCAGGAATTCTGTGAACGCGGCATTATCCAGCTCCTTCCTAGAGCTCCTGATTGGCACTTTCATCGGCGCGGCGGTCGCAGGTTTCAGCCAGGTCCTCCTGAGTTATGGAATACAGAATCGGAGGGGCCGTAGGCTTCTATGGATAGCCTACGTGGCGACCCTGGCTGTAGGAGCCTTGGTCTTCGTCCTCGTTTGGCCCCAAATCACTAGTGTTGTCGACCAGGCGTTCGCTTCTGGGACATACATTTCTGGGCCTGTAGAAGATCTCCAAACTTTTGCCACTAACATAATGTTGCTGAACATCATCCCCGCAACGATCTTCGCGCTGGCCTACTATTCAGCGGTAATTCGGATCCGAATTGGTGAAAGTGCACTGCCCAGCGGCAGAGGGAAGCGTTAGAAAATCCCTGCTCCCCGGCGAGCGAATATCTATACTCGTCAACCAAGCTCGGAGTGAACGTATTCCCTACTGAGTTCCACATTCAAATTGTCCATAGTTAGCCTTGAATCGCGTTTTGAGAGCCAATTTCTATACACGCCGATTCGGCCCGCACGAAAGTGCTAGATTTCCCGATGTGAAAAATCGCGATCGGGGGAGATTATGTGGGATTAGAAGGAAAAATCGTCTAAAACGGTTCCAAATAGAAATCGATTCCAAAAAAAGGGGGTACCATTCCTGGCAGATCGCGTCACAAAACACCTGCTCACGGCTGGCTGCAAGGGACCAATGGATTTGAACCCAGAATTTTTTCGACTTCCCCCAAGGGTCCCTCGTCCCAACAGAATACCTGATATTCCCAGACCCTCTAGCACCCCCGCGACATGAGCCTCGTCAAGGATCCAAGCCTCGCCCCGACCGGTGCGGTCAAAATGGCCTGGGCACGTGAAAACATGCCCGTTCTAGACAGAATCTTCCGCCGTCTCAACGCCAAACAGACCCTCCGAGGACACAAGATTGCAATGTGTCTACACCTTGAAGCGAAGACGGCGGTCCTCGCCGAAGACCTTCACAAGGCAGGAGGAGAAGTGGCCATAACCGGCAGCAACCCACTGTCAACGCAGGACGATGTAGCTGCGGCGCTATCACAAACCGGAGTTAGCGTATTCGCCTGGCGCGGAGTTTCCGACAAAGACCACCAACTCAACCTCAAACGAGTCCTTTCACTAGTTCCCGACGTCATAATCGATGACGGCGCAGAGCTCAGCATCGCAGCTCACCAAAGAGGCCAGCCAGCTCTGTCAAAGATTCTCGGATCCTGCGAAGAAACAACCACCGGAGTCACGAGGCTCAAAGCATTCGAGAACGACAAGAAGCTCAAATTTCCAGTAATCGCCGTCAACGACGCTCCAACAAAATTCCTCTTCGACAGCCGCTACGGAACCGGACAATCCGGATTAGAAGGAATCATGCGAGCCACAAACCTCCTACTCGCCGGACGAAACGTGGTCATCGCGGGCTACGGCTGGGTCGGAAGAGGAGTTGCCCTCAGAGCAAAGGGAATGGGCAGCAGAGTCATCATTACAGAAGTTGACCCGGTCAGAGCGCTTGAGGCCCTGATGGAGGGTTGCGACGTCATGCCAATGGACGAAGCCGCGAAGGTCGGAGATCTCTTCATAACCGCGACCGGGGGAAGCGGCATCATCACGGCCAAACACTTCCGACAAATGAAAGACAAAGCGATCCTCGCCAACGTCGGGCACTTCGACGTGGAAGTCAATGTCAAAGACCTCGAAAAAATCGCGACCGAAAAGAGACAGGTTAGAACAGAAGTGACCGAATATACAATCGAACGAGGCAAGAGACTCTACCTCTTATCACAAGGACGACTCGTCAATCTTGCGGCAGGCGACGGTCACCCGGCAGAAGTCATGGACATGAGCTTCGCAAACCAAGCGCTCTCGGTAGAATACCTCACCAAGAACGCAAGAACCCTAGGACCGAGAGTCATTCCTGTCCCTGAAGAGATAGACCGAGAAGTGGCCAACCAGAGACTCCAGGCTTTTGGAAAACAAATCGACAAGCTTACGCCCGTTCAAGAAAAATACACACGGTCATGGAAGCTATGATGGCCCGCACAGGGAACGCACAAGACCGCACAACAATCCACTCTGGCACCCCTCTTAAATCTGGACTGTAACAAGTCAAACCACGCTCGTCCCTACGCTCGGGATTTCGCCAGACCCGACAACCAAAAAGCCCCAAACCCCCCGCCAGCCATCAAAACTGAATCAAACAACCATTCCGGCCAATTCCAAGACCTATTAGTTCTGAACGGCACTTGGGGTTCCCCCGGAGGACCAACGGTGGGACTATCACTTCTCGGCAATCGGACGTTTCACCGAGTCCGAGACACGAGCCGCAGAGCCCTCATCCCACCCGCTTGGGTGATCTCCCTCGCGGTAATCTTCACCGCGTGGGAAAGCATTAGCCTCCTAGGACTCGTCTCATCAAACGAACTACCTCCACTCCACGACGTACTCATCGCACTTGTACAACTGGGAGGAACGCCAACATTCCTTGTACGAGTAGGCCAAAGCTTCCTGAACGTCACCGCCGGAATATTACTCGCCGTCGCAATAGTAATGCCAATAGCCCTTCTGGTCGGCTCTCGCCGCCAGCTAGACGAGGCAATAACCCCGATCATAATGCTGATCGGAGCACTACCGGACTTAGCGATACTCACACTCCTAGTCTCATTCGTCGGACGCGGCAACGTTGTCGCAATAGCCATAGCCGGGTTCAGCGCTTTCTTCCCAACATACTTCACCATCCGTCAAGGAGTAAAAGAAATACCTACAGACTACTTCCACGTCGCCTCGATCTTCAACGCGGGAAGGATCCAGACATTCACAAAACTGGTTCTCCCATCAATCTTCCCGAACCTGCTCACCGGACTCAGACTCTCGTTTGAATTTAGCTGGAACGTCCTTCTAGCAGTCGAGATAATCGCGAGTGTAGCAGGAATCGGCTCCTTCATCTCAACAGCTCTTGGAAGTGCGGCACACTCAATGACGTTCGGACTCGCCGCAATAATGACAGTCGGGCTAATCACGATCGCGATAGACCGTGCTCTCTTTGAGAGGCTCGAGAACAAGATCAAGAGGTGGCGTTACTAGAGATGCACGTCGAGCTGTCCAACGTGACGAAGGTTTACTCCGACCCGCCTCAGGTCATAACAGCTCTCCACGACATATCCTTCCAAGTCAATCGGGGCGAATTTCTTTGCATAGTCGGACCTAGCGGATGCGGAAAATCTACGCTTCTACGAATGATAGCTGGGCTAGACCGTCCCTCATCAGGCCAAATCCGGTTCAAGGGCGATCTGGTAACAAGTCCTCACCCTAAGATTAGCATGGTATTTCAGACCTTCGCCCTGCTCCCTTGGAGAACCGTAATCGAGAACGTGGAGTTTGGACTTGAGATCAAAGGCTTGTCAAAGAAAGAGAGACGAGCAATCTCCCAGGAACTGCTTGAGATGGTCGGTCTCCAAGAGACTGCTGACCTCTATCCAAAACAACTCTCGGGGGGCATGAGACAGAGAGTGGGAATCGCTCGCGCGCTAGCGGTGGATCCCGAGGTAGTGCTGATGGATGAGGCCTTCAGTGCAATTGACGAGTTCACTGCTGAAGCCCTTAGAGAAGAGGTAGCCGAGATCCACGCTGAGACACAGAAGACCTTCCTCCTGGTCACTCACAACCTCCCCGAAGCAATAGAGCTCGCCGACCGAATACTAGTTCTCTCCTCAAGACCAGCCAAAGTCAAAAGTATAGTACCCATCGAGATTGAACGGCCACGGAACCCGACCGGGTCGGAATTCGTCAGCATCCATCGCGATATCTTCTCACTCTTACAAGCTGAGCTTGAGAATAGTATCATGAGACACCGGCTCAGCGAACTCAAAGAGCTTCAATCCCTGAAGGACTTGGAGCGATAGCAGGTGCAGTTCAAGCTAGTGCTTCTCGGGGCGCTTTTGCTGTCAGGGGGACTAATCGCCTACAGCACAATACCGAACATCCACACAACCCCAATCCTCCAAACCCTTCCCCTACCCACAGCCGACCCATTTCAGATTCCCGCAGGCAGCGTGCTTGAAGTGCCGCAGAATCTATCAGTGGTGACCACTCGACACAACACTCTCCTCATGAACCTGACAATAGTTTCAGCCCCTGGACAATCCTCATCATTGCTCTTTCAAGTCTTTCAGAAGAACGAGACCCGTTCGTGCCCTAATACCACCGAGCGCGCGTACATATTCAATCAGGAGGTCACAAACGGATCATTTCGGGCATCGATCCCTAGCTCTGGACAGTATTGTTTCGTCTTCGACAACGGGAGTTCGATAGGGGCTAAGACGATCTTACTCGCAACCGCCATCATCTCTAACTTCGAACAGATTCAAGTTGCAAATGACGGAGAAATGAACATCGTCGGCCTCGTGGCGGGGGCCTTAGGCTTCTTGATTCTGGTTGTTGGCCTCATGAAGAAGACCGTCATTCCTTGGGAATGACAATCTAGGTCCTTCCGGAACGGGAACAGCGACCGGAACACGCTCCTGAACAGGATCATTGTCCGGTCCCCGAGTCGTTCTGTGAAACGCAATTCCGAAAATGACGACTGAAAGGACTCCGACAGCTAGTAAGGCTAGGAGCCACGAGGGCTGAGCCGATATTCTGTAGATTGCCGTAACCACAGTATCTCTTGTGACAGTGAGCCCCCGCGGGTTAGCGGTTCCTCCATCGTCCCAGGCGGAGAATGAGTTGGTCAACCCCACTTGAAGTGTGGTTGAGCCGATTGAGATGGGGATTTCGGGCTGAATGAAGAGGGTATGCGGACCGTACCTGACTGGGATTCTCACCTCCTTCGATGAGTCCGTTGTTGAATTGACTCCATCTACAGAAACCAAGATTCCGACTCCCGGCGAGTTTACCTGAAGGAGCACAAAGGGTGAGGATGTTCTGTCAACTATCACACCGTAGCTCGATGGGGAAGTTGAGGTCACAATTATCTTGACGTAGTTCGCTTGATCCCAAAACGTGTTATTGCTCGTGCAGGGAGACGAACAGGGACCGAATGGCGCATCATTCAGATCTCCTCCAGGGTGAGCATCAACTAGCCTAACGCTTCCCATCCCATTCGGGATGCTCTCGTTGACCTTGTAAATGATCAGCCCGGCGCCCTGATAGCCGGAGGCGAAGGGGAGGTACTGATCGTAGATTCCAATCTTGGCACGCATCTCCACCAGATAGTATGTTGAGGTGCCACCAGTGTTGAAGGCCAAAGGTATTTTGACGGCTTGGACGTTTGACGTCGAGGTTTCGAGATTGTTGATCGTTATGTTTGCGCTCTGTCCGGCTGTGACGTTCGCAATGTTCGATCCGGAGATGAATCCTAGCTGAATTTTGGACCATACCGAGTGCTGAGCTGGGAATGTGCCGGGCGCGGGCTGCAAAGGAATACCATTGTTCGGATTCCATTCGCCCAGTGCCATAAGGTCCCAGTATCCAAGAAAATTGTTAGTCGGGTCAATCCTCTGAGTCAAGTCGTAAAGATCCGGAAGACCCAAGAGATGGCCGCTCTCATGTGACCATACTCCGACGGGGTCAGATTCGGAAACCACTGAACTTGATATTGTGATCGCGGTCAGCAAGTTGGGTCTGAAAGTGTAGTCTGGAATTGTGAAGGAGTGAATATCATTTGCGTCGTGTGGTGGCATCGCCTCATCATTTCCAGCATGCACAATTATTGAGAACTTGTAGTTAGAAAGAACAGTTCCTGAGTCATAAGCCGCCAGCAATGAGTCATGGATCAGATCATTGTCACTCGTGGAAGAGTCAGCACCATAGTAAGTCATTGATTTCGGAAGCGAGAACCAAGAACCGGCAGATGGCGTAAGGTCTGCAAGGAAGGATAATCGTCCATAAGAATCCTCGTCATAGTAACTGTTCAGACCGCCAACCATGGTCTCAACCCTTGAGGGAGAAGTTTCGTTAGGCTTGTCCGAAAACTGAACAAGAATTACTAGCGTCCGCTGGGGTCCACTCACCCCCGCGGGCGGTGAACTGCCAGCGCTGGAGCGTCGCGGATCGGAGCCGACAGTCAGCTCCCGGGTATGAATAGGGATGAACGAGAATAGGACGATAAGCGTCAAGATCGCTAATGCAAAAGTGGCTTTGGGAACCGAGCCTAATTTCCTTCAGAGAAAAGCTCTGTAGGAACCTCACCTCGAAACTCAATCGAAAAGTGGAATGTTACCCTATCCGTAACGGATGAGTTTCAACACTGTTGAAGAAACTGCCCACGGCTTAACTGGTGAAGAGACGGAGCATGATCCGATGACGATCAAATCTTCTGAAAATCGTCTGGGAGGTCTTAAATATCGTCAAGTTGCCACTCGAGTAGTCAAACAGGGGTCATTTTCGGGGAATTCCAGTTTGAACGGAAAGGTTGGAATTGTCGGCTACGGAGTCTCTATTCCACGCGAGCGAATAGAAACTGCGACCATAGTCCGTGAGAGAGAGCGCAAGAGGGGTAAAGAGCTTGAAAAAGTCTTGGAAAAAGTTCGGCACGGGCTGCTCCTCCGTGAAAAGTCCGTTGCTGGTTACACAGAGGACACAATAACCCTCGCGACAGAAGCTGCCGAAAACGCCATTCGAATGGCAGGAGTCTCTCCAGAAGAGATTGGGATTGTCACTGCCGGTTCCGAGTCTAAACCCTACGCGGTTGGAACCATTGCTCGACACGTAGCGTCCTTCGTTGGGGTAGGAGAGAATGTGTTCATCGCAGACCTGGAGGGCGCGTGCAATTCTGGAATGCAAGGGGTTGACTTTACAGATGCCGAGATTCGCAGTGGGAGAGTGAAGTTTGGTCTTGCGATTGGATCTGATGTGGCCCAGGCGAAGAGGGGTGATCCCCTAGAGTATTCCGCTGGAGCTGGTGCCGGTGCATTCGTAATGGGAAAAACCGGGGTGATTGCGACAATAGAGGATGTCGCCCCATACTCGAGCCTCTTCATGGATTTCTGGCGAAGAGAGGGTGCCTCTGTGCCCAAACACTTTGGTCGCACAACCGTGGAAGCATACAAGTCTCACATTATCGGGGCCATTGCAAACCTCTTTGCAAAGCACCGCGACCTAAGTCTTTCCGAATTTGACGCAATCACCTTCCACCAGCCATCCGGATATCTGCCAATGAAGACCTGCAATGCGTTAGCACAGGAGGAGATTCCATACGTTAGTGACCCCTCGATCGCCCGGCGAATGAGACTCACAGAGTCAGAGACGGAGAAGAAAGTGAAGCCTTGGCTCAGGGTAATGGACACGGGCAATACCTACGCTGCTTCAACGCTGATTTCCTTAGCGTCTGTGTTCGACAAGGCAAAGCCAGGGGACCAAGTCCTCGCGGTCTCGTACGGATCTGGAGCATATGCAAATGCAACATGGTTTGAGGTACAGGACGGAATAGAGGAGAAGAGGGGTCGAGCGCCCACCGTTCAGGAATATGTTGACCGCAAGAGCGAGATACATCTCGAAACATATCAAGACCTTATCAAGGAGAGAATCTCAAGGATTAAGAAACGCCTGGAGATCCCACGACTCGTAGGGGATATTGAGCCTATCGGGAATGACTTTTTCTCGCTCTCCCTTTGCCGAGGATGCCAGCGAATCTACTATCCTCCAAGGTCCACTTGCCTGGACTCGAGCTGCGAGGGACCAATGACCATGAAACAGTACCCCAGAGTCGCAGAGCTGAAGGCTATCGCAAAGCTTCCGCTGAAAAAACGGTTCACTTCGAACTTTGAGCTAATGGAACAAAACCGGGTCCTACTCGTGGACGCTGGAATGGGACAGTTCAAACCGGGCACAAGACTCGAAGGCATAGTAAGACGATTGGACTTTGAAGGAAAAGACGGGCTGATAATCTACGGCATCGCATACCGGCCGCTCTTTCGAGAACCGCTAGCTACTATGTCCAAATCAAAGGCTGTTGCCCTGGTCCAAGCTCAGTACGCTTAGCCCGTCTCCAGGCTGAACACGATTTCAAGAACTGCTACCTGCGGGTCTTGGGCGGGCTTATCCGCCAACCTCAGTCCTTTGGATCTCTGGGAACTTTCTCATCCACTAGCCTTCAACAGCTCTGAGACGGCATTCTGACCCTAGTTACTCGTATTTTCCTCGCTAGGTTACGCGACCTTTTTGTTGTTTCTTGCGGAATTGACTGTTGATTACGGAAGGCAGCGATCTTATGGCAACAGTCGAGATAGAAAATTATCGATGGAAGTGTGAAAACTTTCTCAAGGGATACTGCCCAGGCAAAGACTGCGATATATGCGCTAAGGTTACGAATCGGCTGCTGTTGAAAGGACTGGTTAAGATAACACATGCCGATGAGGTCCTCCAGCCGACCCATGTGACTATAACGGGTCAGTCCTAGTTCTCGCTCTTTCTTCTCTTTTTCTTCTCATTGAGAAGAGGTTAGCGCTCTCAGGAGCAATCCTTAGGCATGTTTATACTGCGTGAGTCCGAGTATAGCACATGTGGATGATTCCCGCCCCACGCTACTCTCCACGCGATTTTGTCGAGGGAGGTAGTAGGTAATGGTTGACGTGCATTACTTCATCTTCATTCTTAACGCCGACACTGCACTCTTTGCAAGCCTAATCTTTGCACTTGCGTTTGTGGCGTTGAGGATGCTATACAAGATGTGGAAAAGCAATCTCAAATGCCCTCATTGCGGAGAACCATTTAGGTCCCACGGAGTCCCCTCTCCACCCCCTCCAGACATAAGACAGACTCCCCCGTTGCCCAACTCACTCTGGACCTGAGGTTCTATCGCCCAAGTCATTGAAGGGCATTCTGTACTAACTGGTATTCTCGAGGAACGACAGTGCGAATTCCTTCGCATGTCTCTCGGTTCCCCGGTGCTTACCAGTAACGTTTCTCAGGTGGTGGTAGAACTCGTGAATTACAACGTATGGATCATAGAGGTAATCGAAACTTGAGATGTAGATTGTCTTGTCGCGGTGAACATAGCATCCAAGTGCTTTCTTCTCTCCTTTCGGGAGGCCGATTCTCAGCGACGGCCGATCTATGCGGTAGTGTTTGCTCAGCTCGTCGATTGCTGCCTCCGGGTTTTTCTCTGTACGGATCAATTGCACGATTTTATTTCTGAAAAGAATCTCATCAGAACCAACTGGGGGTGGCTGCGTCTTATTCATCACTCCCTGGCCTTCGGTTTCTAGAGTGAATCGTTTTGTGCAGGTGCTCTTTGAACCAATCTTTCAGCGGATCCTATTCCGCTTCGAGCTTGCCAGGCAGTCACACTATGAGCTCCTCTAGTACTCTAGGATAATTTGTAATGAACTCCATCCCGGCATCTGTTACTTCTATCGTGTCGGAGTGTCTGAATCCTGCGTAACCGGGGACGTAGATTCCAGGCTCGCAGGAGAAGACCATCCCTTGCCTCATTCTGCGACGATCTCCCGGATCCAGCCATGGGGGCTCATGGGCGTCCAGTCCTATTCCGTGTCCGGTGTGGTGCCTCAGGCATTGGCTGAATCCTTCCCGTTCAATTGTCTGTCTAGCTGCTTCGTCCACTTGGTCGCAGGTATTGCCTGGCTTGAACACTTTCAGCGCTGCAGATTGGGCCTTGAGCATAGCGTCGAAATGTTTCCTTGTCCGGCTCGAAGGTCTTCCAACGATGACTGTGCGTTCCAGTTCACTGGTGTATCCTCCGATTTCGACTCCGGCTTCAGTAACAAGTACGTCTCCTTTCCTGATCTTGCGATTTGTGAAGACTGTGTGGGGGATGGCCGATTCTGGTCCTACTTGCCCTCGGAATCCAACCACGACAGGGGACAGGCCCCATCTCAGCTGTTTGTAGGATGTTCCCAGCCTCCGTAGCAACCTCTGAAGTGTTTCTTGGCTAGCCTTCAACCCCACCAGAACGTCACGCAATCCCGCAGAGGTATTGTCTATCAAAATGTCGTGAGCCGTTTGCGCCCATTTCGCGCTCTCTCTCAGCAGTCGCAGTTCTTGGCGTGACTTTACAAGTCTCATGTCGTCAATTATGTCTCTTCCATTGAAGAACTTGGCATCTGGCATGAGCTCCTTAATCGACGGTCCTCTGTATCCCCATCCTCCGGCCGCGCCTTCGAACGAATCCGTGGCGATGTTGGACTTCCCGAGGCGTTTAGAACCTAGGATTCTGGCAAACTGACGTATTGGATGCAGCTTCCCTGGATAGTCAGGATACTCGTAAGCTTCTTCGATTATCCTTGTCGCCTGTTTCACATGATCAATTTCAAGATGGGGCCCCATTAGGAAAACTGGTCCCTCTGCTGGGATTAGTACGGCAAGAGGCCTCTCCGTGGTTATGTGAGCAAAGCCGGTTGCGTAGAGAATTCGCGTTGGACTGGTCAAGTACAGTGCGTGGAAACCCTTTCGACGAACGGTCGAACGGATCTTTGAGATTCTCTCCTTGTACTCACGCTCTGAAATGAGAAGTTCCCCAGACGGCATGCACGTGGTCGAGATTGCTATCCGGTTAAGACTATCTCCTTGGGTCTGCTGTTTCCGTCTGCAGGATTTTTCGTGGGTTGCTCCATGTCGTCAGGTAGTGGCGCGATCGGAAAAAATAGATTAGTGCCTCCAACTTTGGGAGGCACTTTAGTCAATCCGTATCTGTTTGGGTTTAGGCCCTTTGGTCTTTCTGGTCAGAACCAGTTCCAGTACTCCGTTCTTGTAGTTCGCCTTGCTCGTGTCGGGGTCTACTTCGGCTGGGAGTTCAAGCCGTTTGTAATAGCGTCTTTTCTCAGTGTCGACTCTTAGGGTCAGTGTGCGTCCGTCGCATTCCACTGCGATGTCGGGTTTCTCGACTCCTGGTAGCTCGGCGACAACCTTCACTGTGTCGTCGTTTACGATAGCGTCTACCAATGGTTCTCGCTCGTCTTTGACGGTAAGCTTTGGTCGAGCATCTGAGGTGCCGCCGCTTATTGATGGCTTGATGTTTCCGAATTCTCTTATCACTGGTTTGCCGTCAGGTCCGACGCTGAAAGAGTAGCCGTAAACAAACGGTCCCATTTCTCTGACCGTTCCTCCATCTGGTAGTTTGCGTTCGCGGATCAGTTCTTTCGGAAGATCCATTCCTTGGAACATTTCTTCGAAGGTTCGTTCAAAGTCCTCGAACCAGTTCGAGAGTGGGCCCTTCCATCTTCGTCTAGACCATTCAGGGAAAAATCCTTCGTCTTCACTCATTCGATTATTCACCTCCTAGCGATCTTGTTCTTGTATTCAGGGTCTTCCGGGTTTTCTCCAGGAAAGTTATGAACTCGGCGAGTACGGTCTTTCCCAGCTCGCTAAGCTCGTAACCTGATTCGTTTTCGTCTAGCAGGCGTGCTCGAAGCAGGACTTCTAGGTTCTTGTAGACCAGTTTGGGGTTTATCGTAGCTCGGTAGTCTCGCTTGTGGCTTGTCCCTCGAAAAAGTGGTGTAAGCATTCTCATCCTAGTCTCGTTGCCGAGAAGGTCCACAAGCCGGAGTGTCTCTTGAAGAGTCTCGTCGAACTGCTGATCGAACCAGCCCAAGTGCTCGAATGAGACCGTCCCATTGTCGAACGCTTTAGAAGCAATAGTTTCAATCGTGCTTGTGTCGAATGATGTCGGAGCTAGGATAACTACTCGGGCATTGTCTGCCTCTGAGACGAGTTTCAGGGCATTGGTGATAGACGGTTCGTTGTTTGTCGTTTCACAAAGGAAAATGGTTAGGAATCTGTTGTTTGTTCCACATGCATCGACTTGGATCTTTTCGGTCCCATCTTCGTGTCCGATTTCTGGGTCCAAGAATACCTCTAGTCCTTTCTCGAGAAGGGACCTGGCTGCGTAGAACTTCTCGAATGTTTGGAGTTCTTGAGACGTGGTGGGATTATGGTGGTGCTCGCCGAAGGTTTGGTAGTCTCTCACTTCTTCAGCCGAGACTCTTCTGGTCTTATCTGACTCGAAGAGCTTCAGCATCATTTTCCCGTTGACCTCTCTCTGTTACCTATGGTAACATTCTTGGCATAAAAATGTTACCTGAGGTAAAATAGCCCAGAGAGGGAACTCTCAATTGAAAAGTCCAACCGTTCATCGCGTCGAAATCGTCCATAATCAGCCCTGAATCGCGTTTTGAGAGCCGATTTCTATAAACGCCGATTGATCCCGAACGAGAGTACCTATATTTCCCGATTCGAAAATCGTGATCCAAGCAGATTCCACGGGATTAGAACGAGAAATCGCCAAGAACGGTTCCAAATAGAAAACGATTCTGAAAAAGGGGGTACCATTCCTGCCAGAATGCGTCGCAGACCGGTTTCGGGCGATGGGTCAGAACCGCGTTATGCCTTGAACCAGCTGAAGACCAAATACCTAACATGCTCGGACCCTGGGTCAGGGATGGCCAGAATGAACTGCTTGCGAACTGTGGTAGCCAACCTTCCAGCTCTAACCACCTCGAAAGGCCCCATAACCGAATCCGGAGTCTCTACCGAGACGATGAACGGGGCATGGTCAATCCCGGGACCATGCTCATACACCGCAAAGTCCGCCCCGAACTTTATCCCAGGAGTAACAATGTAGCCCTTGTTCCGCAAGTCCTCGTAGACTCTGTAGGCGAGCCTAAAACCCCGATAAGTGACGCGCGCAGTCTTCAGGAGTGCTGATCTTCCAACCTTCTTCTGAGTCTTTCCCTCCACAACCCGTATACGTCCCTGGTCAAGGAGATACAAGCCCTCCATCAGATCAAGGAGGAGGGGCACTTCGAAATCTTGGTCAGGTTTCGGTTTCGGAATACCCACGGGTTTTCCAAAGAACCCGGATCGGTACACCCCGAGTCCTTGCTTCGGGTCCCAGATTATGAGACGGCTTCCGAATAATTCAGCCGTTCCCAGTTGCGAAGGCTCGTTCATGGGCTAGGCAGTCAAAGCAATAACGCGGATTAGATCGACAACATCGACGCCAAGATCGGCCATGCTCTCCATTTGAGCGCTCAAATCCCGCATCATCAAAATGGTCCTCAATGGCATCTTCTCATCTAGAACCTCTAGGTCAAACGATCGGTATGCCGTGTCAACCTTCCTCTCAGTATCCTCCACAGTCCTGGACAAGTCCATTGCCTTGCTAGGGTTGAATCCGAGGGACATCATGGTCTCGCGTATTTTCGACATTTCGTCAAGGACAAGTGCAATGAGGTCCGAGAGTCTTTTCATGTATTTCTTGTCCATTTTCCAGCTCTTGTCCACGACCGCGGAGAGTCGAAATCCTATTCCCTGGGCATAGTCTGCTATTTCTCCGACCCGAAAGATGAGACGGATGAAATCCTCCCTGCTTCCTAACAATGTGCCGAAGGAAGCGACTTCTTCCAGAAGCTTCTTCTTTGTGGTTTCGAACTCGTCCAGAATTTTGAGCATGTTCCCATAATGGTCTTTGGCATCCTTGGTCTTCCAATCCCCTACGCTGTCAGTCATCAGCGCGAGCTCTCTGGTAATCTCGACAACATTCCTGGTTTGTTCGCGACAAATATCGAGAATTCTTCTCCTAATCGTAGCCTCGGTCTCAACGGGAAAGGTCACAATGTGGCACCTATGACTCTAGGTCTTCATTCGTTAACGTTCCCATAAAAGGCTAGCAGGGCTATTTGGTCGACTGTCTTGGAAAACCAGTTCTGCCCACCTCCGCTATCGTCGAGTCCAGCTGATTGACCGGCACCCGTATTTGGGTCCAGGAGTCTCGGTCCCTGAGGGTGACGGTGTGATCCTTCAGGGTGTCATAGTCCACGGTGACCCCCAAGGGTATGCCGGCTTCGTCGGCCCTTGCATATCTCCGCCCAATAGAACCGGCTTCGTCATACTCGGCTCTGATGCCGCTCGAGAGTAGCGATTGAAAGACCTCGCCTGCTCTCTCAGGCAACCCGTCTCTGTTTAGGAGGGGGTAGACGGAGGCTTGAACTGGCGCGAGATAGAACGGGAGACTGAGCACCAGTCTGTCCTCCTTCATTTTCATGCTGTACTCAAGAGTTGCATAGATTAGTCTCTCAACCCCGAAGCTCGGTTCCACGACGTGTGGGACGAGTTTGGACCCAGACTCCTTGACGATATCCTCTTTCACCTCAAAGCAGCTGGTAGGAATCTCGTAACCTCCGACCGAGACCTTTCCGAAGTGACCTGCCGTCAATGAGTCGAGATCGACGCGCGATATTGCAGCGGCAACTCGCCCGGTTTCGTCCCCGAACGTCTCGCGAAGCGCGTCATGCTTGACCACAGTTTTCCTGATTTTCGTCTCTAAGGGTTTCGAGTATGGTTTGAAGACGCGCATGTCCTGACCAGTTGCCTGCATGTGCTTCTTCAGGTCGTAGTCTGTTCGGTAGGCAAATCCTGCTACTTCGGTCCAGCCCAGCTTGTCAAGCTTGATTTCAAGGTCAAAGGTCTGTCTTGAGTAATGCGCCCTTTCCCCTTCCAGCTTTTCAAAAAATCTCTGATTTTCTCCGTCGATACCGAGCTGCTCGAGAAATCTCTTGGAGAGTGACATGAAGAACGCGGCCCAGCCAGTCTTAATCACGCCAGAGCGCAACGCCTCTCTAGCTGTTATCGACACGGAACGATTCTTTCCATTGATCCTATCAGCTTCGGATATGATTGACAACTGTTCTCCTTCCACCTGGGGCAGGAAGGGGCAATCAGGCTCGTCGGGGCTGAAGAAAAGTTCGAAATCCATTATTGTAAACTCTCTAAGCCTTATCGGGCCCTGCCGTGGAGAGATTTCATTCCGCAGGACCGTCCCAATTTGGGCCACTCCAAGAGGAAGACGCTCTCGCATCACTTCGTATAATCGCCGGAAATCAGCAAAGATCCCCTGCGCAGCCTCCGGCCTCCCGTACGCAACGTCCTCACCATAAGGTCCAATGTTCGTTTTGAACATGGTGAGAAAATACTGGGGTTTGCCGAGGATGCCCCCGCACTCTGGACACTTGACGCCTTTCTCCTCCATTAACCGGCCAAGTTCTTCCAGCCCCATGCCCTCAGTTTCGACCATCGCTCTCTCCCTGGCAAGCTGGTCTGCTCTGAATCGCCTGTGGCAGTTTGTGCATTCGGTCATCGGGTCTTTGAAGTTCTCAACGTGTCCTGAGGCCTCGAGAAGCCTGTGCGGGGTAATGATCGGTGTAGACACTTCGACGAACCCGTATGGTCTGAGGAATACTTCTCGCCAGCGGTTTACAATCTGGTTCCGCAGCCCGACTCCTAGGGGTCCTAGGTCGATGAAGCCGCTGACGCCGCCGTAGATTTCGAATGAGCTCCAGAAGAATCCTCTTCTCTTCGCCGTCTCCGAGAGTAAGGTGTACTTGTCTGGAATGGGCGAAGTCAAGTGTACCGACCTGATCTGGGCGGGTCTGGACTAACCTCCTATATTGCTTTCGAGCAGATGTCGTCAGAGCGACGTTAAGAGATTTGAGTGGCTTGTTGTTAGGAGAGAAGCTAGCGGGCCCTTACGTGCTTGACGATTGGCGGGCGGACTTTTCTCAGAATTCGGTACCCACAGAAAGGACACTTGATCTCGGGTGTCATCGCCAGTTGGTCGGCGGTTAGTTTCGAGCCGCAGTTGATGCACTCGTAGAATAGACCGCCTGGAGTTCTCTCTCTTGGCGCAACTGGCGGGGAAATTGCCCCTGCCGGCACCTCGTCGGGAGAAGGCTCCATGGACGACCCCGATCTCTCTGGCGTTTAAGTTAAGGGTTTCGCGGTTGACTGTCAGTTTTCTTTGTAGACCCTGTTGTCTTGGGCTTCGTCTTCTCGGGCGACACTTCTTCGCTCGGCTGTTTCCGTTTCGTGTAGACGATGACGATTATTGCCGCGGCGGCGATTCCAATGGCTGGGAGGATTATGATCTGGAGTGTCGGCGAAATTACGGATACGACAAGTGTCTTTGAAAGGAGTGGTGCTCCGGTTCGGCCGTACTGTGGTGTCCATATGGTTACGGTGTAAATTCCTGATTTTAGTGCTGTGAATGTGAAGGTGACGTCAGAACTTGCGCCGGGCTTAATGGTGATAGTTTTGGTCTGAGTGGGTATACTTGCGGGCCCTGTGACGTTGAGGTTCACTATGAGCTTGGTCGCCAGTGTGGTTGAGTTGCTCTTGAGATGAAGAGTAGCGGTTACTGACTCTTGGACTGCGACGGAGCTCGGTATGTCGCCCGTTGGGGTGAGTGAGGTCGAGTCTGAGAAGACTGTTGGATCTCTATCTGAGTCTCCGAGAACGATTCCGTTTGAGTCTCTGGCTAGGACTACGATTCGGAGATTCTTTACGCCTACGAGCTGGCTGGAATCGAGACTAGTCGAGAAGCTTCCGTTGGAACTCGTCGCAGTGGAATTGTATGCTAAGAGCTGACTTGGTAGTACGGGGGTGTAGAGGAGGTATGCGTAGGGTGGCGACTCAACGTTGGGAAGAGGAGACTCGAGAACATGGTTGGTTTTGTCTTTGGCGTGTAGAGTGATCTTGAACTGTCCAAAGTGCTCCCTTAGAAAGGGAACCCCCGAGTCCTGACTGCCCGGGGTCATTTTGACGGTGACCGTGTTTTTTGTCGCTAGGCTTTGGAGGGTGAGCTTTACGCCAGTCGGCGTGATGAGAGCTTGCAGACTGTATGTCAGCGGTGTAAACTGGAAGTCGTTACCATTGTCGATACTGCCTTGAACTAGGGGGATGGTCACGTTGACCCCGTGGCTAATTCCCGGGTACCACTCATGGTCTATTGTGATGTTCGCGTCGTACTTTATCGATGCATTGCGGTTGACGAGTGTGAAGTACATTATGACGGGCTGCTGCAGAGATCCAACTCCTACGACCGAGGTAATGTTGGAAATGTACAGCCCCGCGTTTGACGTAGCGCTGCTGGTCAAGAGTCCTGTTCCCTGGCCAATGGCGAATATTCCAACGTTGCAGTTGACAGGTTGA
>WNGK01000513.1_pt1 | contig 21191 bp, 22 predicted proteins | sample 5400601 | NCBI WGS metagenome assembly WNGK01 (sample SAMN13153376, study PRJNA577476) | soil metagenome | isolation source: 60 cm soil or saprolite under Garry oak tree replicate 1 | place: USA:California | collected 2016-06-15
TTCGAGGAGCTGCTGGCGAGCCTCGAGCAGACGATCGGCCGGCTCGCGGAGGGCACGGCGCCGCTCGACGAGCTGGTGGCCGCGCACGAGCGCGCCGTCCAGCTCCTGGCCGCCGCGGAGGTCCGCCTCGAATCGCTGAAGGCGAGGGCGGATGCGCTCTCCGCACAATTGCGAGCGTGAAGTATCTACTGGCTCCGATCGTGGCCTGGACCATCTGCCAGGCCGCCAAGGTGACCCTGTCCTCGGTGCGCCAGCGCCGCCTGAACCTGCGCGTGCTGGCCGAGACGGGAGGCATGCCCAGCAGCCACAGCGCCATCGTCATGGGCCTGACGACGGCGATCGGTAAATATGCAGGCCTCGCTTCCCCTCAGTTCGCGATCGCCCTTATCTTCTCGTTCGTGGTCATGTATGACGCCGCCGGCTTGCGCCGCGCAGCCGGCCGCCAGGCAGCGGTGCTGAATCGCCTGGTCGAGGACCTGGTGCACATGCGCGGCGTTCAGGAGCCGGTGCTGCGCGAGCTGCTGGGCCACACACCGGTCGAGGTCCTGGTGGGAGCGGTGATCGGCGTCGCGGTCGGGTGGATCCTGTAAACAGGTGCGCCTCGATGTGCTGGTCACCAGAAGCGGCATGGCGGAGTCGCGCGAGCGGGCCCAGGCCTTGATCCTGGCGGGCAAGGTACGCGTGGCCGGTGAGACGATTCGCCGGCCCGACCGATCCGTGAGCGAGGACGCGGCCATCTCAGTCGAGGCGTCGGCCGGGTACGCCAGCCGAGGCGGGCTCAAGCTCGCGCCGGCCCTCGACCGCTTCGGCATCGAGCCGAAGGGCCGGATATGCGCCGATATCGGCGCGTCTACGGGTGGATTCACCGACGTGCTGCTGCGGCGCGGCGCGGCGCGCGTGTACGCCGTAGACGTTGGGAGGGGCCTGCTGCACTGGCGCCTGCGCCAGGACCCCAGGGTGGTTGTGATCGAACGGCTCAACGCCAGGGAGATCGAGTCGTTCCCCGAGGCGGTGTCGCTGATCGTCGTCGATGTCTCCTTCATCGGGCTCGAGAAGGTGCTGCCGGCGCTGCGCCGAGCGGCGCCCGACGCAGAAGTCGTGGCGTTGTTCAAGCCCCAGTTCCAGGTCGCGCGGGGCGAGGTGGGAAAGGGCGGCATCGTTCGGGACCCACAAGTTGTCGAGGCGGCGCTGGGACGATTCCGGGAGTGGTGCTGCGGCAACGGCTATGCGGTGCTGGCCGAGGCGCCATCCGAGGTCTCGGGTGCCGGGGGCAACCAGGAGATCTTCCTGCGCCTGCTGCCGCAGTGAGCGTCTGCATCATGCACGGTCGCGCCGATAAGTCGGTCATCGAGCGCGCACTCGCGGCCTTGAAAACACACAAGGTCGAAGCATGGGAGGCCGATCGCGATGGCCCCGTCAATGCGATCACCGGCCGGCTGAAAGACACGACCCTCGTCATCACGCTCGGCGGTGACGGCACATTCCTGGCCGGCGCGCGCCTCGCGACACCACGCGGCATTCCCCTTCTCGGGGTGAATCTCGGCCGGCTGGGTTTCTTGACCGAGCTGGACGAGGCCGAGATGGAGGATGGCCTGGCGCGTTTCTTCAAAGGCGATTACCGGATCGAGGAGCGCAACGTGCTGCAGGCCACGTTGACGCGAGACGGGAAGGGCGTCGCAAGGGCGATCGGCCTCAACGAGGCTGTGATGAGCCGCTCGGGCGACGCGCGGATGCTGCGCGTCGAGATCGATGTGGGCGGCCAGGCCGTCGGCGTCATCGATGCCGATGGGATCATGGTCGCGACCGCCACAGGGTCCACCGCCTACGCGCTCGCGAGCGGCGGCCCAATCCTCGAGCCGACGCTGCGCGACCTGGTGCTCGTGCCGCTGAACCCATTCGCGCTGACGGTGCGGCCGATCGTGTTCCCGCCCGGGCAGGACATCAGCTTGTCGGTTGTGCGCGGGCCCGCGGACCTTCGGATCGACGGCGGCCGGCGAGGCCGCACCGTCCGTGCGGGCGACACGCTTCGCTGTGGTTCCCACCCGCGCCGCCTCAAGGTCGTGCGGTTCAGCCCGCCCGAGAGTTTCTATCGCCGCCTGGCCGAAAAGCTCGGCTGGGGGCGGCCGCTGGTTCCCAAATAGTGCTCACTGAGCTCAAGGTCCGTGACCTTGCGCTGGTCGCCGAGTCGAGCGTTCGCTTCGGCCCGGGTCTCAACCTGCTAACCGGCGAGACCGGCAGCGGCAAGTCGCTGATCGTCGATGCCCTGGGCCTGGCCCTCGGTGCGCGGGGCGGCGCCGACCAGGTGAGGCACGGCGCACAGCGGGCGACAGTCGAGGGGACCTTCGAGTCGGGAGGAACCGCGCTCGTGCTCGAGCGCGAGCTTGGGAAGCGCAGCGCGGCGAAGATCGACGGCCGCAGCGCCAACCCGGCGCAGCTCCGCGAGCTCGGCCGGAACCTCGTCGCGGTTCACGGGCAGCACGAGCATCACGCGCTGCTCGACACCGAAACCCAGACCGACCTGCTGGATGGTTATGCGGGGGCCGCAGACCTGCGTGCCGCGGTTGGGGCTGCGCACGCGGCCTGGGCGACGGCCGAGAACTCGCTTGCCGAGCTGGAGGCGATGCGCTCGCGCGGCCGGCGCGAGCAGGAATTCCTGCGCTGGCAGCTGGAGGAGCTGAAGCAAGCGCAGCTGCGCACGGGCGAGGACGTCGAGCTGGCCGCCGAAAGGGCGGCGGTGCGGCACGCGGCCAGGCTCGCCGAGCTCGGCCACGAGTCGCTCAGCGCGCTCCACGAGGACGGCGTCGCACGGGCGTCGGCGGCGGCGCGGTCGGCCGCCGACATCGATCCGCGGTTGGCCGCGCAGGCCGCGCGCCTGGCCGCGCTGGAAGAGGAGCTGAACGATGTGGCGGCCGAGCTCAGGCGCTACGCCGAGGCACTTGACTCCGATCCCGGCAGGCTGGAAGCGATCGAGGCGCGGCTGGCGGTGCTCGACGGCATCAAGCGCAAGCATGGCGGCAGCCTGGAGGCGGCGATCGAGGAGCTCGGGTGGCCGAGATGATGTTCTCGGCCAACCCGGGCGAGCCGCTGGCGCCGCTGGCCCGCGTGGCGTCGGGTGGCGAGCTGGCGCGGTTGATGCTGGCCATCAAGACCGTCGGCGCCGACGCAGACCGGCTGCCGACCCTCGTCTTCGATGAGGTCGACGCGGGCATCGGCGGCGAGGCCGCGATCCAGGTGGGCGTTCGCCTCAAAGCTCTCGGTGCCAGGTGCCAGGTGCTGGTGGTGACACACCTCGCCCAGATCGCGTCTTTTGCCGACCACCACCTGGTGGTGGAGAAATCGCCGGGATCCGACGGGCGCAACGTGGTCTCCGTCCGAGAGCTCCGTTCCGATGACGAGCGTGCCGCCGAGCTGGCCCGGATGATGAGCGGCGGGGTCACGACGAAAGCGCTCGCCAGGGCCCGCGAGCTGCTCGACGAGGCGCGAAGCAAATAATTGGCCGCGCGAAAACTGTTCGCCGGCCCGGAAGATCGCCGCATCAAGCGCGCGCTCTGCATCGTCGCGCACCCGGATGACATCGAGTTCTACTGCGGCGGAACGGTGCTGAAGATGACATCCCGTGGCGTGATCGTCGATTTCGTCCTGGCCACGTCGGGGGACAAGGGCGCGCGCGACGTGTCGAAATCGCGCGCGAAGATGGCACGCATGCGCGAGCGCGAACAGGAGGCGGCCGCGTACGTGATGGGCGTGAAGCGCGTCGCCTTTCTCCGGCATTCCGACGCGGAGCTCGTCGAGGACCTGCAGCTGCGGGAGGAGTTCGTGCGTGAGATCCGCTCGACCAGGCCCGATGTGGTGCTCACGTTCGATCCGAACGTCGCCTATCGCTACCATCCGGACCACCGTGTGGTCGGCCGCGTTGCGCTGGACGCCGCATGGCCCTGCGCCCGCGACCCGCTCACGTACCCGAAGGCGGGCGAGCCGCATGAGACGAAGGAGGCGTGGTGCTTCGCGGGATCCCAGCCGACGCTGGAGGTCGACGTCAGCGACGTGATCGAAGAGAAGATCGAAGCTCGCCTGGCCCACGCGAGCCAGACCGGGAGCGCGACGGGCCTGCGCCGCCGCTGGCATTTCAGCGCAAGAACCGAGCGATTCCACCAAGTGGACCTCCGATAGCAGGTATGAGAGGAAACCTGCCGGTTTCCTCTCATCGCGGGGCGGCCCACGGCGCCGCGCCGCTGCTCTTTTTCCCGCTGTTCGGATTTTCGAAATATTCGTTCCCTGCCACGATGGCGACCGCGAGTAAACGCTGAATGCGGCCGGGATGAACCCGGCCGCCCATGCCACGCCAGTAAGCGCCAGACGTGGGGGCGACTATCCTTACGCTCCGTGGAACCGCCGGTTGCCGGCCCGCGTCTCGACGTCAAGACGCCCGTTTTCGAAGGTCCGCTCGAGCTGCTGCTGGCGCTGGCGGAGCGCGAAGAGGTCGACATCTTCCAGGTGTCACTTGCGCGTGTGACCGACGCCTACCTGGTCGAGATCGCGGGGCGCGAGGTCGCCGACCCCCAGGAGATGGCCGAGTTCCTGTGGATGGCGGCCCGGCTGCTCCTGTTGAAGTCGATCCGCCTCCTGCCCGGTGATCAGCCGACCGAGGAGGAGACGGACCTCCTCGGCTGGGAGGAGGAGGTCCGCAGGCGCCTCGAGGAGTACCGGGCCTACAAGCAGATGGCCGAAGGGCTCATGGAGCGGGCTGAGCAGGATTCGTTTTCGTTTCCTCCCCCGGCGCGTGCGATCGAGGCTGCGGGCCAGGAAGAGCCGCTGGAGATCGGGCTCCTCGTGGTGGCCTTCAACAGCGTCCTCGCGCGCATCCCACCTCGGCCGGTCGTGGTCACCGGCCGCACGTGGACTTTGGAGGAGAAGCTGGAGGTCATCACCCACCGGCTTCGCGAAGGACCGATCGAGCTGCTCGAGCTCATCCTCGAATCCGAGGATCGCCTCGAGGCCGTGGTCACGTTCGTCGCGGTGCTCGAGCTCCTCCGCCGGTCGCTCGTGCGCGTGCGCCAGAAGGAACGCTTCGGGCCGATCCACATCGAGCAGAGGCACGTGCCTTGAGCGACCTGCCGGCGGTCATAGAAGCGATCCTCTTCAGCTCCAACCGCCCGCTCTCGCTGCGGGAGCTGCAGCACGCGACCGACCATGATCGCACCGCCGTCGAGCATGCGCTGGGCGAGCTGCGCGATGCGCTCGACGGGCGCGGCGTGATGCTCATGCGCCACCATGACGAGCTCCACCTCGCCACCCGCCCCGCCTTTGCGGCGGCGGTGAGGAAGGCCCTGCGTCCCGAGGTCTCGGGCAAGCTTTCGGCGGCCGCATACGAAACGCTCGCCATCGTCGCCTACCAGCAGCCCGTTGCGCGTTCGCGGATCGAAGAGGTTCGTGGCGTCAACTGCGAGAGCGTGCTCTCCAACCTCGAGCTGCGCGACTTGATCTCCGAGGTCGGTCGCGGGAGCGGTCCCGGCCAGCCGAAGCTGTACGGCACGACGATGCGGTTTCTGCAGGTCATGGGCCTGGAGTCGCTGGACCATCTGCCCAAACCGACTGTGTGATTGGAAAGGCTGAATCGCTTCCTGGCGAGGTCGGGCGTCGCCAGCAGGCGTGGCGCGGATGAGCTGATCTCGTCTGGCTCGGTGCTCGTGAATGGCGAGCTCCCGCCGCCTTCCGGCGTGCTCATCGACCCCGACAACGACACCGTCACCGTCGCCGGCCGCGTCGTCAAGCCTCGCACGAAGCATCGCTACCTGATGCTCAACAAGCCTCTGGGTGTGATCACGACCGCCAGGGACGAGGCCTCCCGCACGACCGTGCTCGATGCGATTGGGGAGGAGGGCCTCGCGGGTCACCGCCTGTTCCCGGTCGGCCGGCTCGATGCCGACACGACCGGCCTGCTCGTCCTCACCGACGACGGTGAGCTCGCGTTCCGCCTCACCCACCCGCGATACAAGGTGGCCAAGGAATATGTCGTGGTCGTCGCGGGCAGCCCCAACGCCAACGACCTGGAATCGCTTCGCAGCGGAGTCGAGCTCGATGACGGCAAGACCGCGCCCGCAGAGGTCGAGGTCATCGGCTTCGAGCCGGCAGTGGGCGCCGGCAGCACGGAGGTGCGCGTCGTGATCCGCGAGGGTCGCCAACGCCAGGTCCGGCGCATGCTGCACGCGGTCGGCCACAAGGTGCAGTCCTTGCGGCGCGTCGGATTTGGCCCGCTCAAGCTGGGCCGGTTGAAGGTCGGCGATTGGCGAGTGCTGGGCGAGGCCGAGGTCGAAGCGCTGCGCCGGGCGGTGCGGATGGATCCGCAATGATCATCGCCATCGACGGCGGCGTGGCCTCCGGAAAGTCGGCTGTCGGCAGGCGAGTGGCAGATCGGCTCGGCCTGCCGTTCATCGACAGCGGCCTCATGTATCGGGCCATCACCAGGCTGGCCGCGGAGCGCGGCATCGACTCCGCCGACGCGGATGCGGTGACAAAGCTGGCGGAGTCGGTGGACGTGACAGTGGACGGCGATCGCGTATGGGCGGACGGGATGGAGCTGACCGAGGGTATCTACGACTCCGACTTCGCCGAGGCCCTGCCCCGCATATCGGCCATGCCGGGCGTTCGCGAGGCGCTGGTCGCGCAGCAGCGGAAGCTTGGACACGATGGCGTGGTGATGGCGGGCCGGGACATCGGGACGGTCGTCTTCCCCGACGCCGACCACAAGTTCTTCCTCATCGCGAGCCTGGACGAGAAGGTTCGCCGGCGTGCGGCTCAATACGAGCGCCGCGGCGAGCGCATCGATCCCGAGATGATGCGTCGCGAGGTTGAGACCCGTGATCGGTTCGACACCGAGCGCGCGGTGGCGCCCCTGCGTCCGGCGCCGGACGCCGTCGTCATCGACACCGACCATCTCGACGTCGACCAGGTCGTGGACCTCATCGTGCTGTACGTCAAGCAAGGGCGCGCGGCGAGATGACCTACGCGTTCATGCGCTGGCTCATGCGCGCGATGACGCGCACGTACCTGGTCGGACTCTTCGAGGTGGTTGGCACGGAGAACGTTCCGCGCCACGGCCCCGTGATCATCTGCCCGAACCATTCGGCGACGCTCGACCCGCCGATGGTGCCGGCCTTCCTGCCCCGTGGCGATACGTGGAACATGGCCAAATCGGAGTACTTCGAAAAGGGCGGGTTCAACCAGTGGATCTTCAGCGCTTATCACGCCTTCCCTGTCGTGCGGCACTCGGCCGATCGCACCGCCCTCCGCCGAGCGTTCGACATCCTCAAGGAAGGGCAGGCGCTGATCATCTATCCGGAGGGCACGCGGGTCGAGTCGGGCGTGCTGGCTCAGCCCGAGCCGGGGGCAGGATTCATCGCGCAGAAGGCGGCGTGCCCGGTGGTGCCGGTCGGCCTCACCGGGACGCGTGAATGCCTCCCGAAGGGGGCGCGATGGCCACGAAGGACGCATGTGAGCATCACCTTCGGCAAGCCGTTCAAGGTCCTGTCCAGGCGAAGCGACGGAACCAAGATCCCCCGCCAGGAAGCGGCCGACGCGATCATGCTCGAGATCGCCGAACTCCTACCCGAGTCTCAAAGAGGAGCCTTCCGAGACGTAGCCGCCCTACGCAAACGTCTTCGAGGCGTAACAAGCCCTGTCAACTAGCGTGGCATGGGCAGCCGGGTTCATCCCGGCTGCGACTTTGTTTACTTACGACTCCAAACCCTGGCACGGAGAGACTTTCCGTAAATCCGAACAGCGGGAAAGAGAGCAGCCGCGCGCGCAGCGCCCGGCGATGAGAGGGAACCGGCAGGTTCCCTCTCATTACGTTATTGCGGGCCTCGCCCAGTCTTCTTCGGTGAGGCTGCCCAGGGCGGGGTTGAAGCAGGCGTCGAAAGCCTCCTTCAGCGTCTGGGGCGTGAGCCGCGGCGGTTCCTGCCGGTAGTTGGCGAGGTCGACGAGCCGGGCGATCAGCGCCCGTGGGTGAGAGCCGCGAAGGGGCTTCTTGCCGTAGAGGTTGTTGAGCAGGTAACCGATCGCCTTCTCGTCGAAGGTGACACCCTGCCGATCGCATTCGTATCGAAGGATGCGGCCGAAGGCTTCAGGTGAAGGGTTGCTCACGCCGATCTTGTAGGCCATGCGGCGGAGGAAGGCTTCGTCGACGAGCTCGGTGGGGGACAGGTTGGTGGAGAAGACGACCTGGCAGAGGAACGGCAGCTCGATCTTGCGGCCCGACGCCGAGAGGTCGAGGTAGTCGACCTTCTTCTCCATCGGCACGATGAACCGGTTGAGGAGGCGCATCGGCGGCACCTCCTGGCGACCGAAGTCATCGATGACGAAAACGCCGGCGTTGGCCTTCCACTGGAGCGGCGCTTCGTAGTACCGATTCTGCGCGTCATAGGTGAGGTCGAGCTGCTGCAGCTTGAGCTCGCCGCCCGCGACCACCACCGGGCGCTCGACCTTGACCAGCCTGCGGTCGACGGGTTGAGGGCCATCGGCGATCTTGTGGTAGACGGGGTCGATCACGCGGATGATCTCGTCGCCGATGGCGACGGCGTGGGGAATCTCCACGGGCGCGCCCATCAGCAGCGCCATCCGTTCGGTGATCGTGCTCTTGCCGTTGCCGGGCGCTCCGAAGATGAACAGCGATGCGCGAGAAACCATGGCGCCGCCGATCTGGTCGACGACATGCTGCTCGAGCTCGAGCGTTCCGAGCGCCTTCTTCAGCGACGCGTCGTTGACGTTGGCCTTGCCCGTGACCTGCGAGCGGATGAGGGTGAGGTAGTCCTCGAAGTTGATGGGGCACGGACCGAGATAGCGCGTTTGCACGGCCGACATCTCGGCCGCGCGCTGGCGGCCCGCACTCGAGACCGTGTAGTTCATTCGCACCGGGATCGGGCGCCCTTCGAGGCCCGGCTCGTTGGAAAAGCCCATCGTGTCCATGAGCTGGGTCTTCTGGAACTCCTCGATCAGCGGCTGGAGCGTCTCGAACGGAAGCCCGAGCCTGGTCTCGACGGCGGCGCCGCTCAACTGGTCGGCGAAGGCCAGCGTGCGCAGCAAGAGGCTCGCGACGAGGTCCCTTCTGACGTGTAGATCCTCGAGTTTCTTCGGGGCCTCGATCGCGCCGGTCTGCATCGCCGCGCAAATATACCAACCGCCGCTCCGGTCAATGAAACTGATAGCGAGGCGGCGGCGCTCGTAAAATCCAGTTCGCCGGTGCCGGAATACGCTGCCCTTGACCTCGAGACCACGGGTCTCGACCCGGGCCGCGACCGAGTGATCGAGGTCGGCGCGGTCGCATTCACGCCCGATGGTGTCACGGCGTCCATGGAACGGTTGGTCGATCCTGGCCGCTCGGTGCCGGAGCCTGTCCTGCGGTTGACGGGCATCAAGCCCGACGAGCTGCGCGGCGCCGCCACCGAGGAGGTGGCGTTGGCGGAGCTGGGCGAGTTCCTTCGCGGCCGGCAGCCGGTTGGGCATGGAGCCAGGCTCGACGTGGATTTCCTCACGACGGCGGGCCATTGGGAGGAGACGGCAGAGATTCTCGACACGCTCGACGTGGCGCGCATCCTCATGCCCGCGGCGCCCAGCCACAGCCTGCCTCTCCTCGCCACGGAGCTCGGGTTCGCGCAGCCGAGGCCTCATCGCGCGCTGGACGACGCCGATGCGACGCGTCAGCTCCTGCTGCGGCTTCGCGAGGAAGCGGTGGCGCTCGACGAGGCTTTGAAGGAATCGATGCTCGCGCTGGTCGCCCCTTACACGTGGGCGATCGCCCGGTTCTTCGCGGAGTCCCTGACCGCGCCGAACCCCGAGACCCTGCCATCGCCGGTCGCGCGCTCTCACGCGCACCGTGAGGAGAAGTCGGGACGCCCACCCGACGACCCCGACCTGGTGGCAGCGCTCCTGGGGCCGGAAGGGCCGCTGGCGGGCCTCCTCCCCGGCTATGAGCACCGCGAGCCGCAGCTGCAGATGCTCCTCGCCGTCGCGCAGATCCAGGCCCGCGGCGGGAGCTTGCTGGTCGAAGCCGGCACCGGCACGGGCAAGAGCCTTGCCTACCTCGTGCCGTCGATCGCGCGCGCCGTGCGCCACGACGAGCGCGTGGTGGTTTCGACCGACACGCACACGCTGCAGGAGCAGCTCATGGCTAAGGACCTGCCGAGCTTGCGCGAGTGGCTGCCATGGGAATTCAAGGCCTGCCTGCTGAAAGGCCGGTCCAACTACGTGTCGCTGCGCCGGTGGCGCCGCTATCTCGCCGAGCCGTGCCACGACTCCGACGAGCTGCGCTTCAAGCTCAAGGTCCTCGTCTGGCTGCACGGCACCGAGAGCGGCGATCGGTCAGAGCTGCGCCTGCACGGCCGCGAGGAAGTTTTCTGGGCGCGCATCGCGTCAGATCCGCTGGACTGCGTCGGCATCCACTGCACCAAAGAGGACTGCTACGTGCACAGGGCCCGCGCCGAGGCCGAGGCGGCTGACCTCGTCGTGGTCAACCACGCGCTGCTGCTTGCCGACGCGGAGGTCGGGGGCGGGCTCCTGCCCGAGTTCGACCATCTCGTCATCGACGAGGCGCACCACCTCGAAGACGCCGCCACGCGTGGGCTCCGGCAGGAGGTCGACGGGCCCGGACTGCAGGCGCTGCTGGAGCGGCTCGGCGGAGGAGCCGACTGCCTGCTCGTGCAGCTGGGCAGGCAGCCGCACCTCGGGGCATCCGGCGACGCGCTCGCCGAAGCGGCGCCCCTGGCGCTGGCGGCCGCCGACCGCGTTCGCGACCTCTTCGCACAGGCGGTGGGCTGGGTGGCGGCGCGCCTGAACGATTCCGAGCGGCGCGAAGAGTCATTGCGCATCACGCAGCAGCTCCGCGATGACGAGGGCTGGGCGCGGTTGCGGCTGGCGGGAGAGAACGCGGGCACCTCACTCGCGGCACTCGACATCGCGCTGCGGCGGGCGGTCGCCGGCTCGCGCGATTGGTTGGGCGGTTCCGAACCGGACCAGGGCGTGCGCGAGCTGGAGATCATCCGCGGCCGGCTGCAGAACGCCGCGACGCTGCTCGGCGAAGCGCTGCTGGAGCCGGACCCCAACCGCGTTTACTGGTTCATGCTCCCGGCGCGCAGCGAGAATCTCGTGCTGCGGGCGGCGCCCATCAACGTCGGTCTCCTGCTGCGCGACCGGGTTTACTCAGAACGGCGGTCGACGGTATTCACATCGGCGACGCTGGCGGTGGGCGGGACCTTCGACTACTTCCGGTCGCGAATCGGCCTCGGACCGCAGGCAGAGGAGCTCATCCTGCCGTCGCCTTTCGATTTCCTGCACCAGGCGCTGGTCTGCCTGCCCACCGATCTACCCGCGCCGGAGCAGGAGGACTTCGACCTCGGCGTGGAGCAGATCGTTGCCGCGCTCGCGCGCAAGGTGGGGGGCAGGACGTTGGTGCTCTTCACCTCACACCGGCAATTGCGCGACGTCCATGCCGCGCTCAAACAGCGCATCGACCTCGACGATGTCCTCATCCTCGCCCAGGGCATCGACGGCCAGCGGCGGCAGCTGCTGAAAGCCTTCGAGGAGGCTGAGCGCCCTCTTCTCCTCGGCACCTCCAGCTTCTGGGAGGGCATCGACGTGCCCGGCGAGCGCCTGAGCTGCGTGGTCATGGTCCGCCTGCCGTTCCCCGTGCCGACCGATCCCGTGTATGCGGCTCGTGCGGAGCGCGTGCGCGACGCTTTCACTCAGCTTGCGCTCCCCCAGGCGGCGCTGCGGCTGAAGCAAGGGTTCGGCCGCCTCATTCGCAGGTCGAGCGACCGCGGTGCCGTGGTCATCCTCGACAATCGGATCCTCGGGCGCGATTACGGCAAGGCCTTCCTCGACGTGCTGCCCCCGGCCTCGCGATTCGTCGGCCCGGCGGTTGAGATCTCGGGGCGTGTGGGCGACTGGCTGCAAGAGGATTGAGCAGGTTGTTCGTGGTCGCGACGCCGATCGGCAACCTCGAGGACGTCACGAGCCGGGCCGTGAGCGTGCTGGCCGAGGTGGGGGCGATCGCGGCGGAGGACACGCGCGTGACGTCGCGCCTGCTCGCGCGCCACGGCATCCGCAAGCCGATGATCAGCTACCGGGCGCCGGTCGAGCGTCGGGGATTGCCGCGGGTGATGGCGGCACTCGATGAGGGCGACGTCGCTCTCGTCAGCGACGCCGGCACTCCCACCCTCTCTGATCCCGGGCAGACACTGGTCGAGGCCGCCTGGGCGGCCGGGCACAGGGTGGTGCCGATCCCCGGCCCGAGCTCGATCACGGCGGCCCTGTCGGTGGCGGGCTACGCCGGGCCGGGCTTCACGTTCCTCGGTTATCTGCCGCGCAAGCCGGGCGAGATGCGCCGGCTGTTGGCCTCGCTCGAGGAAGACAGGCGGCCCGCGGTGGCATTCGACTCCCCGTATCGAGTCCGCAAGTCGCTCGCCATGGTCGCCGAGGTGCTGCCCGAACGCCGGCTGACGGTGGCGCGCGAGCTCACCAAGGTCCATGAAGAGGTGCTGCGCGGGACCGCCGCCGAAGTCCTGGGCGCTCTCGGCGACCCACCGCGGGGCGAGTTTACCCTTGTGATCAGCGGTGCCTAGGACTGTTCTCGTCGCGCCGGCATGGCCTTACGCCAACGGCCCTCGTCATATCGGCCACGTGGCCGGCTTTGCCGTGCCGGCCGACGTTCTCGCTCGCTTCGAACGGCTGCGCGGCTCTCGGGTGCTGATGGCGAGCGGAACCGACGAGCATGGCACGCCCATCACTTACGAGGCCGACAAGCAGGGTGTGCCACCGCGCGAATTCGCCGACCGCAACAACGCGCTGATCGTCGATGACCTGCTGCGCCTGGGCATGACGTACGACATCTTCACTCGGACCATCACCAAGAACCACTATCGCGTCACGCAGGACCTTTTCCTCAAGCTCTATGAGAAGGGCTACCTGGTCAAGGAGACGCAGCTGGGCGCCTTCGACCCGGCCAGCGGACGCACGCTGCCCGACCGCTACATCGAAGGCAAGTGTCCGATCTGTGGGTATCCCGAAGCTCGCGGAGACCAGTGCGACAACTGCGGCAATCAGCTCGACCCGATCGACCTGATCGATCCGCACCAGCGGGGCAGCGATGCCCCGGTCGAGTTTCGCGAGACGGAGCATTTCTTTTTCGACCTTCCGGCCTTCGGCGATCGCCTGCGGGCATGGATCGAGGAGCACGACGACTGGCGTCCCAACGTGCGCAAGTATTCGCTCGAGTTCGTCAGCAACCTGAAGCGCCGCGCGATCACGCGAGACCTCGACTGGGGCGTGCCGGTGCCGCTTCCCGGTTGGGAGGACGACCCTCACAAGAAGATCTACGTCTGGTTCGACGCGGTGATCGGTTACCTGTCGTCATCGATCGAATGGGCGACTCAGCGCGGCGAGCCGGACGCGTGGAAGGACTGGTGGCAGAACCCTGACGCCTGGCATTACTACGTGATGGGCAAGGACAACATCCCGTTCCACACGGTGATGTGGCCGTCGATCCTCATGGGGGTCGGTGACCTGGAGCTGCCCGACGAGATCGTGGCCAGCGAGTTCCTTCACATGGAAGGCAAGAGGTTGTCGACGAGTCGGGGCCATGTGATCTACGTCCGCGAGATGCTGGACGGATACGACGCCGACGCGCTGCGCTACTACCTGATGATCGCGGGGCCCGAGAACCAGGACACCGACTTCACGTGGTCCGAGTTCGTGAGGCGGAACAACGACGAGCTCGTGGCCACCTGGGGCAACCTGGTTCACCGCACCCTGGTCAATGCGCATCGAAACTTCGGCGCCATACCCCAGCCGCAGGAGCTCACCGGCGCCGACGAAGCCCTCATCAGGGAGGTCGAGGACGCGCTCGAACGCGTCGCATTCGAGCTGAGCGAGGCCCGTTTTCAGATCGCTCTTCGGCACGTGATGACGATGGCGGCGAGGGTCAACGTCTATCTGGGCACCGAGCAGCCGTGGCATACGATCAAGACAGATCGCGCAAGGGCAGGCACCGTGCTGTACGTGGCGCTTCGATGCGTCGACAACCTGAAGACGATGCTGACGCCGTTCCTGCCGTTCTCGTCACAGCGGCTGCACCGCATGCTGGGCTATGACGACGTGATCGCTCCGCAGCCGGAGGTGCGGGAGGTCTCTGAGGACGGTGCTACCCACCGCGTGCTGACCGGCGAGTACCCAAGTGTGAACCGCTGGCTGCCATCGAAGCTCGAGCCCGGCCGGCCGCTGCCGGCTCCCAAGCCGCTTTTCAAGCTGCTGGAGGAAGTCGTCGAACCCGCGAACGCGGCCGATGAACCCGCGAACGCGGCCGATCAAGCGGAGCCGCCGGCATCTTCGTAGACACCCACCTCCATCTCGAGGAGCTGGGCGACTCGTCGAAGGTGGTGGAGGCGGCGGTCGAGGCCGGCGTCACGCGCATGATCACGATGGGCGTCGACCTCGAGCGCAACCGGCGGGCGCTGGCGCTCGCCAGGCAGCACCCGGAGGTGTTCGCCGGCATCGGGCACTATCCCGCGGAGGGGCAGGAGCCCGACATCGCCGCCCTGCGCCGGCTCGCCACCGACGAGCGCGTGGTGGCCATCGGTGAGGTCGGTCTCGACTTCGAGGACTCGAACGCGCCGGCGCGCGAGGTGCAGGTGGGCCGCCTCGACGACCTGTTTGCGCTCGCGGTCGAGCTCGACCTGCCGATATCGATCCACAACCGGGGAGCGGCGGCGGAAGTGGCCGGCGCGATCGCCGCCCATCCAGGGCTGCGAGGAGCCATGCACTACTTCGCCCTCGAATGGGATTGGGCCGAGCGTTTCCTCGAGCTCGGCTTCCACCTCTCGTTCGCCGGGCTCGTGACCCGGCCCAGCAGGCACGCGCTGCGCGAGGTGGTCAAGCGGTGCCCCGCGGATCGCCTTCTTCTCGAGACCGACTCGCCGTACGGCCAGGCGCACAAACGGATGGGGGTGCCGAACCGGCCCGCATACCTGCTCGACACCGCGACCCTGGTCGCCGAGCTCCGCGGGATCGGCCTGGAGGAGCTCGCGGAGATCGAGCGCGCCAACGCCTTCGCGTTGTTCCGCAAGATGTCGTGATCGACCCGGCCGACCCAGACCAGCTATCGAGGCTGCTTCGGCAGCATGGCATCGAACCGAAGCATTCGCTTGGCCAGAACTTCCTCGTCGATCCAGAGATACGCGATCGCATCGCTGACGCCGCGGGGTTGACCGCCGAGGATGACGTGCTCGAGGTGGGGGCCGGGGCAGGCGCCCTGACCATTGCGCTGGCGCGGCGCTGCCGGCGAATGGTCGCCGTCGAGCTGGACCATCGATTGATCGCCGTGCTGCGCGAGGTGGCGGGCGGCCTGCCGAACGTCGAGGTCGTCGAGGCGGACATCTTGCGGTTCGATCAATCGCACGCGTTCCCGCACGGCGGTCATGTGGTCGCCGGCAACATCCCTTACAACCTCACGGGCGCGCTCATTCGCAAGCTGCTCGACCATGAGCCGAGACCGCGCCGTCTGTCCCTCGTGGTGCAGAAAGAGGTGGCCGAGCGCTGGACCGCGTCAGGTGGAGCGAGCCTGGCCACCGTCGCTGTCCAGGTTTTTGCAACCGCACGCGCGCTGTTCTCGATCCCTGCCGCGGCCTTCATGCCGCCACCCGGTGTCGATTCCGCCTGCGTGGTCCTGGAAGTGCGCGAGCGCCCCGCGGTCGAGGTCCCGGATCTCAACGACTTCTTTCGACTGGTCGAGGCGGTGTTTCAGTTTCGCCGAAAGCAGCTGGGGGGAGCATTGGGCCGCATCAGTGGCATCGGCAGCACGAGCGCCGCGGCGCGTCTTCGCGAGGCTGGGATCGATCCCGCGCGCCGCCCGCAGACGCTCGAGCTGCAAGAGTGGGAGGCGGTCTACCGGGCCTTCAAGCGCTGACCTCGACGCTATTGTCTAGCGCGGTGGAGGCGCCATTCCGATTCCCGGTCGAGACGCCGGGCGGCTTCAGGGCCGTCCTGAAGTTCACCACATTCAGAAACATCTGGTTCGCTCAGCTTGCCGCGCAGCTCGCAGACAAGTTCCTGCTCTTCTCGCTGATCATCCTTGCCTTCAAGATTTCGGGCGGCAGCACGCCGGTCGCGATCACACTCCTGACCTACACGGTGCCCGCGGTGCTGTTCGCTCCGCCCGCCGGCGTCATCGCCGACCGCGTGAATCGCAAGCAGATCATGATGTGGTCGAACTTCGGTCGGGCCGCCGCGGTGGCGCTGATCCCGCTCGCAGCGCTGGTCCCCGGGCTGCGGAACGACTTCCTGCACCTGCTGCTGATCACCCTCGTGTTCTCGTCGGTCGGCCAGCTGTTCGCGCCGGCCGAGGCCGCGGTGATCCCCACCATCCTTCCGCGCTCGGGATTGATCACGGCCAACTCGATGTCGCTGTTGACCATGGTGCTCACGCTCGTCGTCGGTGGCGCCCTGGCGCCGATCCTGTCGCGCATCGACCTCTATACGCCGTACTGGGTGGCGGCCGTTCTGCTGACCGTCGCCGGCGTGCTCATCTTTGCGTCCGACATCCCACCCCTGCAGCGCACCACCGACCCGCCGGTGGCCGAAGGCCGCAGCCGGTTCCGTCGCATGGTGACCGACATCAAAGAGGGCGTTGACGCTCTGCGCGCCTCGCGCGGCCTGCTCCTTGCGTTCGGTCAGGTCAGCATCGCGGTGCTCGTCCTCTTCATGCTCTTCACGCTCGCGCCGGCCTACGTGAGCCACGTCATCGGCATCGCCGCGCAGGACTCGTATGTGATCCTCGGCCCCGCCACCGGCGGGGCGATCCTGAGCGCGGTGCTCCTGGGCCAGTTCCTGCGCAACATCGACCGCTCCCGAATCCTGGTCGTGTCATTGATCGCCAACGGCCTGACCCTACTGGCGCTCGCCGCCGTACCGCAGGCGATGGAGCAGGTGCCGGACCTCCGCGTCCACGCGCGCATCACGGGCGCGGTGTTCAGCCTGCTGCTGGGCATCGAGTTCGGCGCGATCATGATCCCGGCCATCACCTACCTGATGGAGAGCACCAGCGATGAGCTGCGCGGCCGGATCTTCGCCCTCCTCTACATGGTGATCAACGGCGTCACCGCCATCCCGGTGCTCGCCGCCGCCGCTCTCTCGGACCTGGTCGGCACGGCGCACGTCATCGGCGGGCTGGGGGTGCTCCTGATCACGGGAGGTCTGGTCTTCGCTACTGCCGGGCGGCGCGCAATCGCGCCAGCACCGCGATGACGACCAGCAGCGTCACCACGACGAGGCCGCCGATCCCGATGTCGCGGATAACCGCCCCGATCAGGGCCAGGTTGCTGCCCAGCAGGTAGCCGGCGACGCCGACCACGACCGCCCAGGCAAGGCCTCCGAGTGCGCTGAACAGCTGGAAGCGCCAGAAGGGCATGTGGGCCATCCCGGCCAGCATCGATGCCCAGGTGCGCAGGCCGAGGATGAACCTCGCCGCCAGGATCGTCTTGTCTCCGTGGCGTGCGAAGAACAGCTCGGCGTGCGCGATGTGCTCGGGCCGGATGTGGAACACCTTTCCGAAGCGTTCGACGAACGGCCTGCCTCCGCGGAACCCGAGGTAGTAGCCGATGTCGGCGCCGGCCACCGATCCCAGGAAGCCGAAAAGGATCACGAGCACGATGCTGTGGTTCCTCGCGGCCGACCAGGCGGCCGCGGCGAGCAGTAGGGCCTCGCCGGGGAATGGCACGCCTGCGCTCTCGATCAGGATGCCAAGGCCGGCGGCCGGATAGCCAAGCACGTCGACGATCGCGGTTGGGTTCACAGGGCTTCCTATACTGACGGCCTCATGGCCGAATACGGCGATCACGAGTCGAGCGACGACCGGCTGCACATCCTGCGGCACTCGTCCGCTCACCTGCTCGCGGCGGCGGTCATGGAGCTCTACCCCGATGCGAAGTACGGCATCGGACCCGCGGTTGAGGATGGCTTGTACTACGACTTCGCGTTCACCAAGCCCATCTCGGAGTCGGACCTCGGCGCCATCGAGTCGCGCATGCGTCGCATCGCCCAGGAGGACAGGCCTTTCGTCCACGAGATCATGTCCCGGGCGCAGGCTCTCGACGAGTTTCGCAGGCGTGGCCAGGACTACAAGGTCGAGCTGATCAACGACAAGGTCGAGGGCGACGAGGTCAGCGTCTACCGAACCGGCGACTTCCTGGACCTCTGCCGCGGGCCGCATGTGCGCTCGACCAGGGAGCTCAAGGCGTTCAAGCTTCTGCGGGTCGCGGGGGCGTACTGGCGCGGCGACGAGAAGCAGCCGCAGCTGACCCGCATCTACGGGACGGCGTGGCCCACGGCCAGGGAGCTCGAGGAATACCTGAAGTTCCTTGAAGAGGCGGAGAAGCGCGACCACAAGAAGCTGGGCAAGGAGCTGAAGCTCTTCATGGTCGATGAGCGCGTCGGCCCGGGCCTGCCGATCTGGTTGCCCGCGGGAGCCACCGTCCGGCGCGAGCTCGAGCGCTTCATCGTCGACGAGGAGCTGAACCGCGGGTACCAGCACGTGCGCACGCCCGACGTCGCCCGTCTCGACCTGTACCGGCAGAGCAGCCACGCCAAGCTCTACGCCGACTTCATGTACCCGCCCATGCGCTTCGAGGACGGCGAGGAGCTCGAGCTGCGTCCGGTCAACTGTCCGCACCACATCGTCGTCTATCAATCGGAGCTGCGCAGCTATCGCGAGCTGCCGCTGCGCATCGCCGAGATCGGCAACAACTGGCGGTACGAACGCTCAGGCACGCTGATGGGTCTCAATCGCGTGCGGGTCTTTGCGCTCAACGACGCTCACATCTTCTGCACCCCGGATCAGCTGATGGCTGAGGTGAAGGGTTCGATCGATCTGGCGCTGTACTTCTCGAAGGTGCTCGGGATCGACGAGTTCTCTTACCGGCTCTCGACTCGCGACGACCTCAAAGAGAAATGGCTGGGGGACGAGGGGCAGTGGCAGGTCGCGCAGGCGGCGCTGAGCGAGGCGCTCGAGTCGATGGGCCAGGTGTACGAGGTGGGAGTGGGGGAGGCCGCGTTCTACGGACCGAAGATCGACTTCCAGGTGCGCGACGCGCACCGCCGCGAGTTCACCAACTCGACGGTGCAGGTCGACTTCCAGCTCCCCGAACGCTTCCAGCTCGAGTATGTCGCCGAGGACGGGTCCCGACAGCGGCCGGTGATGGTCCATCGCGGCGCCGCGGGCTCCATGGAGCGCCTGTTCAGCTACCTGATCGAGCGCTACGCCGGCGCGTTTCCGACCTGGATGCACCCGGTGCAGGTGGTCGTCATCCCGATCACCGACGCCGAGCGCGACTTCGCCAATCGGGTTGCCGCAACGCTTCGCAAAGCGAGGCTTCGCGTCGAGGTCGACGACCGCTCGGAGCGGATGCAGCGAAAGATCCGGGACGCCCAGGCCCGCAAGGTGCCGTACATGGCGGTCATCGGTGGCCGCGAGGCGGAGTCCGACCACGTCAACGTGCGCGACCGCGCGGGCAACCAGTCAGACGAGCCTCTGGAGGCGTTCGCGCAGCGCGTCGCGGAAGAGGTCGCGGAGCGGCGGCGTTAGCGTTCAGCTGTAAAGCTGGATCGTGATCTCCGTGTGGCCGTCCTTAGCGGCGACGTCGAGGGTGCCGCTGATCCTGGCGTTCTTCGCGCTTCGGAACGAGATCTCGCTGCCGTCTGCATTTATGGATTGGACGCGCCAGTCCCCCTTGTTGAGGCTGGTTGCGTAGAAATCCACGACCGCGCCGGCGCTGTCGTTCGACTCGTAAACGATGTGGCACGAGCTGCCGGGAGTCGGGCCGTTGAGCTCGTATTCAAAAGCGCCGGGCGTCGCGCCCGGGTACTTCGGAAAGCCAGACGGCAGGCAGTTGAACCCACCGTGCTGAAGGCGGCCGTAAAACGTGACCCCCGCAAACGCGGCCCCGGCGATCACCACCACCAGGCTGAATGCACAGCCGCCGGCCACCCACCAGATCCAGGACCTGGACTGCCGTGGTCCCGGGGGCAGAGCGGCCGTTTAGAGACCGCCTGGGAGCCGGCCGGCGCACAGCCCAAGCGCAGCCACGGGCACGACGGCGCCGGTGGTGACGTTGCCGATGCGGGGCTGCTGCTGCGCGTCGCCGCCGGCGATGATGTGCGTGTCGTCGATCCAGCCGCACGCCCTGAGCCCGATGAAGGAGCGACTCGTGCCATCGAAACCGGTGTCGGGTCCAGGCGTCACCGCAACCAGGTCACCGGCAGGCGAGATGTAGGCGGCGGTTGGGCCTTGGATCGCAAAAAAGCGCACCGTTCCTGCGGTCCAGTTGAGCACCCTGGCTCGAGCAAATGTCGTGTCCTCGCAAACCGCGCCGGCCGGTGACGGCGGTCCGCCGATCACGCACGTCGTGCCGCCAAGCGTGAAGCGGCGCACGGCCGTGGCGGGATCGACGACATGAAGCTCCAACGGGGCCGCTGAAAACGGCCCACCACCCGCGGTGCAGGCCGGCACCTTGGCGAGGACCAGGTTGTTGGTCCCGTGCCAGCCGATCGGCCACAGTCCGTATACGCCAGACGAGCTGAAGATGTCGACGTGGTTGGCGCCGCCGTTGAGGTCTTCGACGTAGAGCTTCAAAGCGACTCCGGTCGACGTGTAGTCGCTCACGACGACCGCGATGCGCTGGTCGTCGGGGCTCACCGCGAACATGCTGCGGCGCCCGCCGCCGGTGGGAACGGTCGTGGCGCGGCCTGTCTCGCCATGCACCGTCAAGAAGCGCACTACGCCCTGGGCATCCATGTAGTAGGCGCGATCGTCGCTGGTGCTGACCGGGATGGGGACCACGGCGGCGGCGGCGTCGCCGCACGTCACTCCGGTGGGGCTGCTGGCCTGCGCCGACCCGGCGACCTTGCCGTCGGGGGCAACGATGCTGACGGTGTACGTGTCTGCCGAGGTGGGGGTGGCCAGGACGCCATAGGCAGAGGTGAGGGGAACAGAGGTCGGCGGGGCGGACGCGCCCGCTGAGGCTGAGGGGACGGGCGAGGCGCTCGGAGTGGCGGCGGCACGGGATCCCTGGCCGCCACACGCGGCGAGCAAGAATGCGACCGCCACCAGGAATGTGGAGCGCTTCACCGCGGAATCATGTATCCCAACGCCA
>WNGK01002329.1_pt1 | contig 21189 bp, 21 predicted proteins | sample 5400601 | NCBI WGS metagenome assembly WNGK01 (sample SAMN13153376, study PRJNA577476) | soil metagenome | isolation source: 60 cm soil or saprolite under Garry oak tree replicate 1 | place: USA:California | collected 2016-06-15
GACGTCCATGTACTCGATGAACCGCAGCACGTGCCCGCTGTGCCGGAAATGGGCTGCCATCGGCAGGACCGACTGCCCGTTCACCCCGCGCCTGACCACCATGTTGACCTTCACCGGCGCCAGCCCGGCGTCAGCAGCTACGGCGATGGCCTCCAGCACCCGCGCGACCGGGAACCCGGCGTCGTTGAGGGCCATGAACGCCGTGTCGTCGAGGGAATCCAGGCTCACCGTGACCCGGCGCAGGCCCGCCGCCGCCAGCGCCCGGGCCTTGCCGGCCAGCAGCGCCCCGTTGGTGGTCAGGGCGATGTCCTGGATGCCGCCGATCCCGGCCAGCATCGCGACCAGCCGCTCCACGTCACGGCGCAGCAGCGGCTCGCCGCCGGTCAGCCGCAGCTTGCGCACCCCGAGGCTGGCGAAGACCCGGGCGAGCCGGGTCAGCTCCTCAAAGGTGAGCAACTGCTCGCGGGGCAGGAACACGAAGTCACGGCCGAACACCTCACGGGGCATGCAGTAGGTGCAGCGGAACTGGCAGCGGTCGGTCACCGAGATCCGCAGATCGCGCAGCGGCCGGGCCAGCGTGTCAGCCAGCGGCAATTCAGCGATAGCTATCACCGCACCTCAGCGCCCGGAAGCCGGCGCCTGCTGGGTAGTTCCGCGGTCACCAGCCACCTTGGGCATCCACCGACGGCAAGCCGGAACTCCTGCTGCCATCGCCATCCAGGCTAGCTGCTGCCCGCAAGCTCAGCCTCCAGCCGTGCGACCTCCTGCCGCCCTGCGCCGCCGCCGGGCTTACCGCAGCAAATCACAGCCGCAGGTGCTGTCGCATCCGCAGGTGCACGCCATCTCTGCCTCCCTGATCTTGCCGCTACAACCCCGAAGCGGCGGAGCGGGGCCGTGGTCACCGAGTTGTGCGGGCGGCTCGGCGTGATCGGGGCGCTGGATGCGGCGGTCGGCCCGATCAAGCAGCGCGAACGCGGGTTTGGAGCCGGGGAGCTGCTGGCCGGGATCGCGGCGGCGCAGCTGGCCGGGGAGGACTTCCTGGCCGGGCTGGACCGCCAGCGCGCCGATGCGGCTGGGCAGCAGATCATGCCGGTGCCGGGCCTGGCGTCCACGACCGCGTCGGGCCTGGCCCGGCGGGTCACCCCGGCGCAGTGGCAGGCAGTGGAGACCGGCCTGGCGGCCGTGACCGGGCGGATGCTGGCGCTGCTGCCCGCGCCGCGGAGGCCGCCCACTTCCAGGGCCGGCCCGGCCAGGCCGAACAGGAGCTGGCGGTCCTGGCCGCCGACGCGGCTAGCGACGCCGAGCGGGCTCGCGTCGCCCTGCTCCGCCTCGACAACGCCTTCTTCCTGCGCGGCGGGACTGACCTGCGGCTCATCGATGACGTGGCCGATGCCATCACCGAACCGCTCTGGCGAGGCGAGCTGCTGGCCAGGCGCTTTTTCGTCGTGGGAGCGAACAGCGGACCGCGGGCCGCTGTGGAAGCCGGATCGGCGATGCTGCGGCGTTCCAGCTCTGAACCGCTCACCGCGGCCATGTGATGCTTTCTTACAGCTTGGTCCGGCTCGGCCGCCTCGACGACGCCAGCCAGCTGCTCAGTCCTCCTCCCGGCAGCGGAGCGATACCCGCGGCCGATCAGCCTTGGGACCAGTGGGCGCTGTTCATAACCCGTGTCGCCGCGCTGGTCTGCGCGGGCCGTCTGCGGGAGGCTGAGGAGCTCCTCACCGCTGCCTACGGCCGGGTGGTGACGCAGCCCATGGCCGAAGCCAGAGCCTACGTCACCGGTTGGTCTGCTTTTCTGCACCTCGAACAGGGCCGTGTGCAGAGTGCCTTTCGCCGGGCCAGCGAGTCATATGCGCTCTTCCAGGAGCTCGGCCGTCCGGTCGCGGCCCGGCTGCCCTACGTCGACGCCGCGCAGGCGCTGGCGCTCGCCGGACAGGCCGACAAGGCGGCCGAGGCGCTGGCCTCGCATGACGCTCTAGGTCTCCCCACGATGCTGACGTATGAGACCGATCTTCGCCAGGCCCGGGCGTGGACAGCGGTCGCCGCGGGCGACCTTCCCGCCGCCCGTGACCAGCTCGAAGCGGCGGCCGACCTTGGCGAACAGATCGGCGACCTCATCGGCGCCACCAGCGCCCTGCACGGCCTGGCCCGCCTCGGCCACGCGCACGACGTGGCCACCCGTCTGGCCGTGCTGGCCACCCAGGTCGACGGTGACCTGGTAACCGCGCGCGCCACCTACGCCAGCGCCGTTGCGGCCCGGGACTACCAGGCGCTCGGCAAGGTTTCCGGTGACTTCGAGGACATGGGTGCGATGCTGTGCGCCGCCGAGGCGAGCGCCGAAGCCGCTGTCCTGCTTCGCAGAGCTGGTCAGCCCCGGGACGCGGCCGCCGCGGAGCAGAAGGCGGCGCGGCTGCTCGCACGCTGTGAAGGGGCCATCACGCCGCCGGTCCAGATCATCACGGCCCGGGTCCGGCTGACGCCCGGCGAACTCGATGCCGCCGTGCAGGCCGCAGCGGGCCGGTCCAACGAGCAGATAGCTAGCGATATGCAGCTGTCGGTCCGAACCGTCGAAAGCCACCTGCAACGCGCCTACGACAAACTCGGGGTCTCCGGCCGCCGCGAGCTGGCCGACGCGCTGCGGGAGCAGCCAACCGCCTGACCGGCGAACGCAATCGAAACTCATTCATTTCGGGGCCGTTGGCTGTCGTAGAGTATTCGGGCGAGTGCCGTACTCTCCTGACCACCGCGAGGTACGCGCAGCACTGGAATTTCGTCGGCCGGTCGCCCGAGGACCTCGCCAGGAAGCGCGGCGTCCTGCACGCGCACTGCCGCGACATCGGCCATGATCCCGAGATCACGCCGTCCAGTCACGTTGTACTCACCGCCTATCACGACTTCGTGGCGACCACCGCGCTGGCCGAGGAGGGGCTGGATCTCGCGATCATCTACCTGCGCCCGCGCTCACCCTGCCGTGCTCACACCGCTCGCCGACGCGCTGACCACGCTGGGTTAGCCAGGGGCAGGGGGCGAGGATCCCAGTCAGGCAGTTTCATGGCCGGCCTCGCCGGCCCGGGGACCCTGCGGGATTCCTGCGCATCGCTCCACACTCCGGTCGGCTGGGCTCGGAGCAGGTCGACGCGCCGTTCGACGGCCGCGATCCCTTGCTGCCATTTCTAGAAGAAAAGGTTGGCCTGCATGGTAGCCAGGTAAACCGTCTCCTGCCCTTCTTGCTTGCGCGCCTCCCAGATGCTCTCAGCGATACGTGGCGAAGTACGGCGAAGACATCGCCTCGGCCGGCTTTGGCACGCCCGAACGGTTCGCTGAGATATTCTCCGAGGCCATCGTGATCGCTCCCACCAGGCTCCACGCATTCACCCGGGCGTCTTAACCATGCCCGCCGACATCCGTTCCGAGCCACAACACGCCCGCACGGGCCTGATCGTCGAGTCACTCGATTACCAGGGTCCGCCACGACCGAGGATGGTTGCGGATCGGGGGATACTGGTGCGGTGCCGTATGACCCGACCATCTACCTCGGCTCTGCCGCCCACTATCGCTACGGCCGCCCCGCGTACTCACCGGAGCTCGAGGCCGTCCTGACGCAGGAGACGGGTCTGGACGGGAACGGCCGACTTCTGGATGTCGGCTGCGGCCCTGGCGTGCTTACCGTCCGCCTTGCTCATCTGTTCGGGCAGGCGGTCCGGTCTGGACCCTGACGCCGACATGCTTGCGGAGGGCGGTCGCGCAGCCGGGGAAAACAGAGTCATGAACGTCCGGTGGGTCCAGGGCCTGGCTGAGGACCTGCCCGCGGTCGCGCCAGGGCCGTACCGGCTGGTGACCTTCGGCCAGTCCTTCCACTGGACCGACGAGCAGCAAGTGGCCGAGACCGTCTACGACATGCTGGAGCCCGGCGGTGCACTGGCACTCATCGTCCACACGGTGACAGGGCGGCCGCGGCCACCAGACCCTGGGGTGCCTGCGATCCCGTACGACGAGATCAAGGCGCTGGTGGAGAAGTATCTCGGATCTACCCGGCGCGCCGGCCACGGCACCGTGCCAGCACGAACTCACCGCTTCGAGGATGTGCTGGGCCGAACCCGCTTTGGCGTTCCGCAGCAGTTCTTCGTCCCGGGCATCCCCGACCTGCTGCGAGATAGCGAGAGCGTCCTGTCCGGCTACTTGTCCCTCTCGTCCTCGGCGCCGCACCTGTTTGGTAATCGTCTTGACGACTTCGCCGGGGAGGTGCGGGCGCTGCTCGCGAGCCGTTCCGCCGAGGGTATTTTCTGGGACTGGCCGGGCGACACCGAGGTGGTAATGGCCCGCAAGCCCGACTGAACAGGAGATCCAGAACCTGCGGGGTTGCATAACTCGGCCATCGGTCTTGACCTGGACTTCTATGCGGCCCGCTCATACTCGTTGATGAGGCCGCCGAGGACAGGCCGACGCTGGATCCGCTCATGGGAGAGGTCCGCGAGAGAGTGCTCGGGCGGGGTGGGCGGAGCTGCCGACCGCGATGGGGCCGCCGTCCGTTGTAGTGGGCCGCGTACTCGTCCAGGACCGTCCGCAGCACGGGCAGCACGGCCGCTCGGCCCCTGCCCTGCTCAGGGCAATGCCCACATACCTTGGCCGAGTTGTCCTGTGCCGCCGGACTCGTGTTATGCGGGCTTCGTACCCGGTGAACAGCAGCGGTCATCGCACTAGGTGCCAGGAACAACATGGCACCGGCCAGGTTCAGCATCACGGCCTCTCATCTTTTCAAGAGCGCGGCGCCGTGGTCCTGTGGCGAATGCGCTGGTGGTAGGGCCGTGTTGCTAGTGGTGGCGGGCTGCTCCGGCTCCAAGGACGCAGGCGGCGGTTACGAGGTCGGCGTTGCTGTGGGCGCGGCTGCCGTCGGGCAGGTAGAAGGTGTCTTCGAGGCCGACGCGGGTGTCGAGGCCTCTGCGGACGGCGTCTTCGATGAGGATCCAGGTCAGCTCCCCGTCGCCGTGCTGCAGCCGGGGCGCTTTGACGTCGGCGCGGTCGAGGATCTCGTGGATGGCGTCCACCATGGGTATTGCGTCATTCTTGCTCCCTTGAGCCTCTCCGGGTTCGACGAGCACCCTGGTGACCCGGTCGGCCAGGCCGCAGGTGACGAGCGCCTCGGCGTCCTGCGGTGTCCACACGCCGGCTTCGATGCCGATATCGATGGCCAGCAGCGCCCGCATCACCTCGACGGCGCCTTCCTCGCAGAGGTTGACCGACGAGTACGCGGGCTGGGTCCACTTACTTATCAGGGCCAGCCTTCGCCGGAAGCTGGGCTCGATGTCGGCGACGGTGGTGACTCCGGCCGCTTGCGCCCCTGCGGCGTGCACTACCGATGCTGCCCGGTTGACGTATCCGGAGTCGAGGGTGGGGTTGCCGTCGGCGTCCATGACGTGGATATGGAATTCACGGGCGCCGGCCATGAGGCACTCACGGACGTCGCGGGTCAGTTCATCCTCGGTAACCGGCACGCCAGGATGATCTGCCTTCGAGAGACCGCCGTTGATCGCAGCTTGCAGCATCATGATTCTCTTTCTCCTTGCGGTGTCCGGCGCCAGAGCCGTGCGCACAGATCGCGGAGTACGCCGACCTGGGCGCCATGATGCACGACGTCATCGACTACATGCAGGGCCAGGTCCACCGTGCTGGTCTCGGCATACGGACCCCATGATGGCCCGAGCGGCACATTCCACGCTGCCTCGTCGAGGGCACTCATGCCATCTCGGCCGGGTAGCCCCGGGGAATCTCACCCCGAGGCCCCCACGGAACCGTGCTTAACAGTCTCCCGTTACACGGCTCCTCTCATCGATCCGCTAGAACTCGGGCATCCACGCCCAGTGGGCGAACAGCTCCGGCTCTCTTGTCGTTTAGCCGCTGAGGGCCACGCCGCCGAGATGGGACAGGCAGTAAGCGGTCGCTGTGACCGGCACCCGGATCGGGCGCGGGCCGGCCGCCCCCGCCGCCATCCAGCCGGCAGCGGCCATTGCCGTCCGGGCCCAACCACCAGTAGCGTTTCCGGGGGTTCCCACAGGTACTCCTCGTCGCTCAGGTCGGCCAGACGGCGGTGAGGCGGTCCCAGAAGTGGCCGTACGCGGCGATCAGCAAGCTGATCATCGTTCCTCCTCGAGTCGCCTAGCCTACAGATTCTTCATCTCGGAAGTGGTGCAGTTGCAGTGCCGCGACCAGGACGATGTCAGCGATGGCCAGCGCCGTCAGCCCCGCCTAGTAGTGGAAAATAGACGACCACGGTCACGTTCTCTGTGGCAAACGCCATCAAGGTTGCAACCAGCACGGCCCACGCCAGCCGCGCCGCGATGACCGACCCGCCGGGGGGTGGCGCAGGCTCCGTCCTGGACGGGTCCCGGTGACCGACGGTCACTGCCCGCACCTGCTCAATAGCCGCCCTGGCCTCCTCGCCCGCCGCCTCGGCCTGCCTGCGCGCCCGCGCCGGGTCGCTGTGCAGGACCGGCCGCATGGCCGCTGCCAGCGCGGCAATGCCCGACAGCCGCTTGCCAACCTCAGCCTGAAGCTCTCGAGCGGCCTGGAGCCTCGTCCTGGCCACGGCAAGATCCGCGACCTGGCCGTGTGCCTGCGCTGCCTCACTGAGGATCTGCGCCAGGCGGACCATCCCGAAGAACATCAGCGCGTCGACCACGTAGTAGGTGACCACAATGATGCCGCCGTACCACCCAGGCGCCGCTGACAAGCCGGTCACGGTCACCCTCGTCAGCGCCTCGGCCGCCAGCAGCCCCCCGGCCAGCAGCCACGACAGCGGTGCGGCAAGCATCAGCAGCACCAACCCGGCCAGCAGCCCGCCGATGCCAATCTGCCAGGCACCGCCGAACAGCGCGAACGGAATCCACGTCAGCACGCCCTGCGCTATCAGCACCGGCCACCGGTGGCGTGTCAGCTGTGGCCGGGTGCCGGGAACGGCATACAGCAGCGGCACCACGAACAACGCCACGGTGAATGGCACCTGCGCGCCCTGCCCGGAACTCAGGACAGCAGACACCCTCGTGACCAGCAGCAGGCACAAGACAGTGACCGGAAAGGCGCTAGCCCGCCACGACACCTCCCCGGTCCCCCACGGTGAACCGGCCTCTTGCACGGCCGTCACCCCGCCACCCCCCAGGACACTACCGGGGGCAACTGTGAGCACAGCCAGGCCAGGTGCCCCGAGCCTAGCCGTGCCATTGCCCCACCGTCCGTGCAGGCGGTGGTCCCGCTCGACTGGCGCGAGATGGCCTCTAGTCCTGGCCCGTCTGCCCGGCCAGCCCCGTGCCACTCTGTCTGGCCGTCATGTCTTACGAGACCTGCGCTGCTCCCGCCGCCGGCGGTCCGGCTGGGCGCCTGGCAGGTCACGGGTCCGCGCCATGGCGCTAGCCGGGACATCGTGGTGAACCGCCAGCTGCGAGCTGGATCATGGCCACCACTATTACCGCCGCTGGCATCCCTGGACAAGCCAGCCGACGCCACCCTCCCGGCCGATGGATGCGAAGCCCCGCCGCCGCGGCTCGCAGCGCCCACCGAATATGCGCGGTAGACAGGTATACAAGAGCCTCGGGGGCGGCCCTGGCCCAGTTGGAGCCGGGTGCCATGCGCCGACCTCCCACGGCTGGTGGCTCTACCAGGAACCGACAGCGTTCAGCGTGCAAAATGCACATCAAGCCTGGTGGGAAACCCATCGGCCGCTTGTGCTCCAGGCACTAGTCCGGCCACGGAGAGTTGCCGAGACTGGCCGGTATGACCAGCACGACGCACAAGCCGAGCGCATGACTGCCATCTCCCAGGCCGGGACCGCCAGTGCGAGGCTCAGGCGGTATCGCACCCACGCTGCGCACTCCCGGGACGCTGGCCTTCGTCCTCCCCGGCGTAGCCGGCCGCATGCCAGGAACGATGCCCAGCCTCGCCCCGGCGACCCTGCTGAACGCGGTCACCGGCAGCTACGGCATCGCCGGGCACTGAGGGGCCTGGTGCAGCGCGAGCACATCTGCCCGCGGGGCCAGCAACCCGACATAGGAGCCGAGATGCGCGGATCACCCCAGGATAGCGACTCAAGTACTGGTCGCCCAGGGGCGCAGGGCGTGGGCCGTGGGCCGTGTGGGGAGTGGGCCGGGCTGGTTTGCGCTGGGTGTGCTGTGCGCGGGGATGCTGATGTTGTCCTGGACACCACGGCGGTGAACGTCGCGTTGCCCGAGATCCGAGCCGGTCTGGGGTTCTCACAGCTGGGGCTGGCTTGGGTGGTCAACGGGTACTTGATCTCGTTCGGCGGCCTGCTGGTGCTGGCTGGCCGGCTGGGCGATCTGCTGTCGAGGCGGGCTGTTTTCCTGGCCGGGCTGGTGGTGTTCACGGGTGCGTCGTTCGCCTGCGGGGTCGCGGGCGATCAGGCGGTGCTGATCGGCGCGCGGTTCGTCCAGGGCATCGGCGGGGCGATGCTGTCGGCGGTGTGCCTCGGGATGGTCGTGGCACTGTTCCCCGAACCGGGAGCGCGGGCCCGGGCGATCAGCATATACAGCTTTGTGTCCACCGCGGGGGGTTCGGCTGGGCTGGTCGCTGGCGGGGCGCTCACTCAGTCAGTGGGATGGCGCTGGGTGTTTTTCATCAACATACCCATCGGCGTCGGCGTGGCGGTCTTGGGCCGGGGTGGCTGGCCCGGGAGAAGGGAACTGGCGTGGCAGGCGGCGCGGACTGGGCCGGCGCGGTGCTGGTGACGGCTGCTGTGATGCTCGGCGTCTATGCAATTGCCGGCCCTGCGGCGCGCGGCGGCTGGGATGGGCCGGGCAGGCTGGTGGCCGCGGCGGCTGCGGCGGCGCTGGCCGGGTTCGTGGCGCGGGAGGCCACTGCGCGAAACCCGCTGATCCCGCTGTCGGTGTTCCGGTCGCGGGAGGTTGCAGTCGCCAACATCGTCCAGGCGCTGCTGACGGCGGGGATGTTCGGGTTCTTCTTTCTTGGCGCGCTGGACCTGCGCCTGGTGCTCGGCTACCAGCCGTTGCAGATCGGCCTGGCGTTCCTGCCGCTCACGGTCCTGGTCGCGGTGGTGTCGCTGCGCTACGCCGGCGGGCTGATCACCCGCCACGGCCCCGCCAGGACACTGCTCCCCGGGCTGGCGCTGGTAGTGGCAGGGCTGCTTCTGTTCGCTCATGCGCCCGCCGCCGACCATGATCTGCCGGGCGTGTTGCAGGCGATGGCGGTGCTTGGCGCCGGGGTGGGGCTGGCGTTCCCGGCGGTCATGACCCTGGCCATGTCCCAGGCCGCCGAACAAGACGCCGGGCTGGCATCTGGACTGATCAACACGACCGTGCAGGTCGCCGGAGCGCTTGGCCTCGCTATCCTCGCCTCCCTGGCGGCCAGCCACACCGCAGACCTGCGCAAGGCTGGCGACCCGCCGCTGCGTGCCGTGGCCGCCGGCTACCACCTCGCCGCAGGGGCCGGCGCCGGCCTGGTCCTGGCCGCCCTTGCGGTCACCGGCGTATTCCTGGTCATGACCCGCCGCAGCCCGGCAGCCATCACCGGCCAGCACCCGTACCGCACCCTCGGTATCCGGCCGTTGCGGGCGGCCCGTGACCGGCTCGCCCCACAACGACGCACCGTGAAGATCACCACCGACCGGGTGGCCTCCCGGCGCGACCGCCACGCAGAAAAGGAGATAAGCCGATGAGCACCGTGACTTCTCTAGACGGCACCGTGATCGCATTCGACCAGTTCGGAGACGGCCCGCCGGTCATCATGACCCAGGGGGCGTTCAACACCCGTGCGACCACCGAACCGCTGGCCAAAGCGCTCGCACCGCAGTACACCGTGCTGAACTACGACCGGCGAGGCCGCGGTGACAGCGGCGACACCACACCCTATGCGGTCGAGCGGGAGATCGAGGATCTGGGCGCGCTGATCGCTGCGGCTGGCGGGGCCGCGTCAGTGTTCGGCTACTCCTCCGGCGCCACCCTCGCGCTCAAAGCCGCTGCCGCCGGCCTGGCAATCACGCACCTGGTGCTGTATGAGCCGCCGTTCAACACCGATGAGAGCCACACGCGGCTGCCGGGCAGCTTCGCTGACCAGCTCGCCGGGCTGGTGTCCGCGGGCCGGCGGGGTGAGGCCGTGGAGCTGTACCAGACCACGGCGGTCGGCATCCCAGAGGAGGTGGTCGCGCAAATGCGCCACGCGCCGTTCCGTGCTGGCATGGAGGCGATCGCTCACACCCTGGCCTACGAGGCAGCCGTCATCGGCGACCGTTCGCTGCCCACCGGGCTTCTCGCCACCATCACCATCCCGGCCCTGGTGGTCACCGGGGAGCAGAGCCCGCCGTTCCTGCGCGCGGCAGCCCACGCCACCGCGGCAGCCCTGCCCGACGGGCGGCTGGCGGTCCTTCCTGGCCAGAGCCATGACATCAACCCGGACGTCACCGTGACAGCGATGGCGGAGTTTCTCGCCAGCTAGCCAGCGCCGCACCCGCCTGCCCTCCAGGCCCGGCAACACGAAACGGAGAAAACTGCAATGAGCACAGTCAAGTCAAACGACGGCACCCAGATCGCCTACTCCACGGCCGGGAACGGGCCGCCGGTGATCCTGGTCGACGGCGCGCTCTGCTACCGGAAGTTCGGGCCAGCGGCCAAACTGGCCGCCGTCCTCTCGCAGCAGTTTACGGTCTTCAGCTACGACCGGCGCGGCCGTGGCGGCAGCGGCGACACCCCGCCCTACGATGCCCAGCGGGAGATCGAGGACCTCCAGGCGCTGATCGCCCGGGCGGGCGGATCGGCCTGCCTGTACGGCGTCTCCTCCGGTGCGGCGCTCGCGCTGGAGGCCGCCGCTCGCGGCGGCAGTGTGAATAAGCTCGTGCTGTATGAGCTGCCCTTCACCGAAGATCCGGGGCGAGCCGCCGCCAGCCGCGAGTACACCGCCCAGCTCAGCCGGCGGCTGTGCGCCGGCCAGCGCAGCCAGGCAGTCAAGCTGTTCCTGCACAGGGTCGGCGTCCCAGCACCGGTGATCACCCTGATGCGGTTCCTGCCTGTCTGGCCAAAGCTCACCACGATCGCCCACACGCTGGCCTACGACGATGCCATCATGAGCATCGCCACGCCGGGCCAGCCGCTGCCCGCCCAGCGGTGGGCGGCCGTCACCATTCCCACACTATGCCTGGCCGGCGCTAACAGCCCCTCCTGGCTCCACGACGGCCTGCGGGCCCTCGCCGCAGCACTCCCCAGTGGCCAGTACCGGGCTCTGCAAGGCCAGAACCACGTCGTCAAGCCCAAAGTACATGAGCCCGTCCTGAAGGAATTCTTCACCAGCCACGGCCGCGCCGAAGATGTCCCCCACGGCGCGGGGCAAGGGGCGGGGTGAGCGGCTGCGGGCCCGGTCAGCCGCAGTCAACTGCCAGCCGCTGCCGCCCCGGCCACAGATCACCAGCTGGGGCGCAGCCTGGCACCGAACCCAAGCAGGCCGCAAGGCTGACCATCGGAGCCAGGACGTACATACGCGCAGCACAGCGCACCCGGCACCGCAGGCTCCGCGCACTGGGACGATCCGACCGCGCGTGGCTGTACGCGGTGCTGCGCGCCGGGCTGGTCGCCCACCTCGGAGTGATCATCGACGGGTGGCCGATGGTGATCCCTACGGTGTATGGCTTCAACATGCGCACCCTCTACCTGCACGGCTCCGTCGCCAGCCGAAGCCTCAACACCCACCCGCCTGCTAACACTGCCACTGGACGAGGCCTCGGTGAAAATCCGCGCCGGCCCGCCCGACGATGGCCGAAGCCCGGACGCTGCACTGGGCCTGTGGGCCGGCGAACTGCAGCTGGCTACCACCTGGCAGCAGGCGGTCCCTGACCCGGCCCTCCCGCCCGGCGTCCCTGTCCCCGCGCACATCCGCAACCGCGTCGGCACCCATGTGTTTGCCAATGACCAAGCTGGATGTGCAGGAACCTAGCCCCGGCCGGGAGCGGCGTGCTGAGTCACCGGGGCTGCCACGACCTGCCACTTTCGCTGCTTGGAAATGGCAGGAACGGCTAGGTGCAGTGAACACAGCAGACTCGCACCCACGGCACCCCCACGATCGGCCGGCGCCCAGCACAAGCCCTCCCAGGCATGACGCCGGTACGTCCTATTTCCCGCGCACGAGCGCGGTGCCCATGCCCGTCCGCCGGTACCGGATCTCATGCCGGTGGCGCGCGCCGGTAACGAGTCCGGAATCGCGTAGCACCGTCAGGTGCTCCGAGACCGTGCCGGCCGCCAGTCCGTGCCGGTGCGCCAGCCAGGTCGTGGACGCAGGCTCGTCTAGCCCGGTCAGCAGTGTGGCGCGGGTGTGCCCGAGCAGCCTGGCCAGTGCTGCCGCCCGGGTCCCGCGGGCGGGCTCCCACAATCCGCCCAGGCCGCGGGCGGGGTAGACAACCGTCGGCTGCCACGGCGGCTCGGTGATCACGACGACCTCCTCCCACTTGAACACGCTGGGCATCAGCAGCACTCCGCAGCCGTCGAGCTCGTGATGCTCATCGCCGCCGGGGTCGCGGATCAGCGTATGCCCGGTCCAGCGCAGCGTCGGATGCAGGTCGGCAAGCATCCGGTCCAGCCCCCCCTCGGCCAGCCGTCGCGACTGGTAAGCGACATCGGCCTCCAGCAGTGCCCGCACCCGCGGCCATACCGGCTCGACCAGCGCATGCCAGGCCGCCTCGATCACCGCCGTCAGGAAACTCAGCACCTCCGATGGGTCGCCAAGGAGCAGCCGCCCGAACTCCGTCTCGCGGCTGCCCGGGGTGTCGCGCAGGGACAGCTCGATCTCGTTCCGCACCACCGGCCCAGGCGTAGCAGCGATGCGCGCCAGCTCGGCCTCGAACCGCCCGACCGGCGCCAGCGGCGGCGGCCCCAGGAAGTCCGGGGTATAGCCGCGCCGCGGCTGCAGCACCGTGATCGCCCGCAGATCGAGGGTCTCCAGCGCCGGCCGCACGCTCTCCAGCCACCGCCGGTGGCAGCCCGGCCCCTGCGGCCCGGTCGCGACCCTGATCGCGGCGAGCGTCTCGAACACCGGGGAGACGGCGAACCGGCAGCGCGCCAGATCCGCGAGGCTGAAGCCGAGACTGATGGCCATCGCCGCATCCCTTCCCATTCCTGCCGGGGATCGGGTGTTTCGGCTCTCACCGAATAACTAGTGACGATCCTAGCCAGCCCGCCAAGATGATCCGCGTCGGCCAGCAGCGGCCGGTTCCCAACTGAAAGAGCACACCATGACCGCTATCGCCGACCAGCGCGCCGACATCAACCGCAGGGCCGCCGCGATCTTCGCAAACATCGACGAGTACCAGGAGCAGGACTTCATCGCCAAAATCGACATCCTGGCCGCCGAACTGCCAGATAAGGACCCCGACGGCCTGTTTCATCGCGCCTGTGCCCAGGACTCCTGGGGTCACCCTGACCAGGCTGTCCCGCTCTATCGCAAGGCCCTCGACATCGGCGGCCTGACCGGAGAGAACCGCCGCCGCGCCGTGATCCAGATGGCAAGCTCGATGCGTAACCTCGGCGACGCGGAATCTGCGCTGAAGCTGCTTGTGGCCGAGCGCGGCAACGGCTCCGACCACCTTGACGACGCCCTGGCCTGTACCACCGCCCTCTGCCTCGCCAGCCTCGGCCGCGAGCGTGAAGGCCTGTCGATGGCAGTCGTCGCCCTGGCCAGGCATCTGCCTCGATACAACCGCTCGATGGCCAACTACGGCAAGGCACTCCTTGAGGAGGCCTGAAAACTGACTTCAACACACCGGTCGACTCACCCGCTAGCGTCCACAGCCACGACACCCACCAGCCCCGGTCGCCCGGAACGGCTACTGCGAAACGGGTGGACTCCGAGGAGATTCAACTGCTGCTCGTGCTGAGGCTCACTGCAAGGGCGTGGCGCAGGTGGCCAGCAGGGGTTACATGTAGCTGCCCGGCCCGCCGGCGCCGGAGGACCCGGTACCGGCGGCCCGGTTTTGCTGTCACGGCCGGCCCGTGCCGGGCACCTCGACCGGGAGGGCGAGGATCTCCCCTGTGCGCAGCCCCGTGGCTAGCCGGTCGAGGTTGGCGACGTGGCCGTCGGCCTGCCGCCACTCGACCGTGCAGATGAACAGGGTCCGCCGGTCCGGGCCGCCGAGCATCAGCGCGAACGGCGCCCGGTTCTCCTCGAGTTCGACCCGTTGCAGGACTGTGCCGCCCTCGGCGACGCGGACAATCGAGCACTCGGCAGTGCCGACCCAGACCGCGCCCTCGGCATCCATGGTGATGCCGTCCGGGCCCAGGCCGTCGGCGAACACGCGCCGCCCCGACAGCCCGCCATCGGCGTCGATGTCGAACGCGGTGAGCCGGCCCGCCAACGACTCGGAGATGATTAGCGTCCGGCCGTCCGGGGTAATGACCATGCCGTTGGGGAGCTGGATGTCACCGGCGACCTGGCGCAGCTGCCCGTCCGGCGTGACCAGCTTGATGTAGCCCGGCTCGGGCGGCGCACCCGCGACAAAGTCGAAGTCCGCGCCGTTGATGTAGGCGTTGCCGCGCGCGTCCACGACGATCTCGTTCGCCGACTGCACGGCGTGGACGGCCATCGACCCGTCGGGCTCTTGCCGCTCCAGCTTGGCCCCGGTGGTCAGCAGTCTGCCATCGGGCAGCCAGTCGATGGAATACCCCATCGGATAACTGGCCGGGTCGCGGGTGAGCATGACCTCCGCCGTGCCGTCCATGTCCACCGCCATGACCTGCCGGTCGATCCAGTTGCAGAACCACAGCCGCCACTCATGCCACCGCGGCGACTCAGGAATCCCCAGACCACCCAGCAGAACCTTCAATTCAGACATAACGCTTCCTTACCTCCTCCGGCCGCGCCGGTCTCCGGCCAGCCGTCTACCCCCTACACGAACGGCCATGAGCCCGATCGACAGTGCAGGCCACCGGCGTAACTAGCACGTCGACCGGGTCGAACGCCCGGTGAGCGACGGCATTCCAGCCCAGGTCGCCGAGGTGGTAGGTGGGAAGTACATGGGCTATATCGCGCATCCACGGGGAAAGGCCTTCAGCGGCACAGAAGCCCGCCGAGAACGTTCAGGACGATCATCACCGGCTGGGCCGATGACGGGCTGGTGACCAGGCCGAGCAGGCAGGGCTGCCAGCAGATGAGGCGAGCCGGCTGATGCCTTCGCGGCCAGGCCGCCTAGCCTGAACATCTCTTTCACAGCCCACCTTCCGCCTCTGCGGCATCGCCGCCCGGGGTGCTGGCCTGTCCCCAGCGGCTCGACACCCACTCGGTGATCAGTCTCAGAACCTCGGGGCTCACCGGCTGGCGGACCGCACGCCGGTAGCCCCGCGGGCCCATGGACTCGGGATCGGGACGGAGCAAATGACTCAGATCACCCACGACGTGCCCTTCGTAAGGCCCTTTAACCAGGTGGCCGAGGGCAGCGATGTCTTCCGGTGGTACCTGGACGTCCTGTCCGCCGGTGAGCGCCAGGACGGGAACATTGATCTGGGCCAGAACAGGGGCCGGATCGTAGGCGGTGAAATCGCGGAACCACCGGGCATTGATCTTCGCGCCCTGAATGCGCATGACATCAGCCGAGGACGCCATGATCCGGTCCTGGTTCTTACGCTGGCTGCGGATGGCGTCCGTGCGCATCAGCCGCAAGATGATCTTGGCAGCGGCGGGCAGCCTCGCAGCCACATTCCTGGTCTGCCAGGCGAGGACCTCGCCACCGGGTCTGGCCGATCCTGACAGCAGCACGACGCCCGCCACAGCCTGGTCAGCGGCCAGCTGCCGCGCGTAGTAGGTGCCCTCACTGTGCCCTACGGCAAGCAGTGGCAGCCCGTCGGTCCGGGCGGCGAGCCAGCTCAGGGCGGCGCGCGCGTCCGCGAGCCCGGCCGCCATCCCCGCCGTCCAGTAGTCGCCGCCGCTGGCGCCCACCCCTCGTTTGTCATACCGCAACACCGACACCCTTGCCGAAGCCAGCGCCTCAGCAACCCTCTTGGTCACTCCCAACCTGAGCGTCTGATTCAGGGGCAGCCGCGCATCCGAATCCCGGTTCACCCTGCCGGACCCTGGGATCACCAGCGCGGCGGCGACCGGGTTCACCGCCTCGGTGAACGTCCCGGCCAGAGTGCACCCGTCCCTGCTGAAGCGCACTTCCTCGTCCGTCATGATCATTCCTCTTCCTCGGTGGGAGCGTCGTCACCCAGCAACAGCACAGTCGCCAGGACGCGGCGCCGATGGCCCTTTTTTCGGCGCGTTCGCCAGCCGTGGCTGGATCACCCAGCCCAGGTCACGCAAGAGCGCGGCGTACTCGGTGTCATCCAGCCACAGGCCTGCCATCCGGTAGCTCACGCCGTCCCGGGTGGGGCCGAACCCAGGCCAGCGCCCGCTCGTGGGCCAGCGGGCTGAGTATGCCGCAGCCTGGAGTGCCTGGGGGTGGTGGTGTAGTCCTCGATCCAGGCAGCGTCCCGGATCCGGGCCTGAGGTCTGTGGCGAAGCGCCCGATCCTGCGCAGCTCGAACTCCAGGGCCAAGTGCCAGGCCTCGATGACCGCGTTGTCCAGGGCCGGCGCGGGCCTGCCCATCGGCTGGGTGGCCCCCATCGCTGGCAGGCGGCACGGAGTGCGCCCACAGTACTCCTCGATTCAGGGGGTCGTGCCAACACAGCCGTCTGCAACCGCTCACTTTTTTGTGATTGTTCGCATATTCGTGGAAGGTACTCTACCCTCGGGGGGTGGCAAGTGCTGATCTTCTCCTGCACCCGGTGAGGCTTCGTATCATCCAGGCGATGCTGGGGGACCGGACCCTGACCACTGGTGAACTGTCCGCTGAGATGGGCGACGTGCCGGCCGGGAGCCTTTATCGGCACGTCGCCCGGCTGGCTCAGGCTGGGGTACTCGAGGTGGTGGCAGAGCGCCGGGTTCGCGGCGCCGTCGAGCGCACCTACAGGCTGCGGGCCGACGCCGCGCGGATGAGCCCGGCTGAGGTGGCTGCCATGTCTGTTGAGGATCACACTCACGCTTTCATGGCCTATGTGGCTGGGATGCTTGCCGACGTCGACCGGTACCTGGGTGCGGGCCAGCCAGATCCAGTCCGGGAGGGCGCCGATTACCGGGTGGGCGCAGTGTGGCTCACTGATGCCGAGTTCACTGAGTTTCTCCGCGACCTTGCCTCTGTGATCCGGCCCCGGATGGCGAATAAGCCAGGGAAGGGCCGGCATCGGCGGCTGCTGTACGGCGTTATGCTGCCCGCCCGTGAGCGGCCAGCGCACGGTCAGCGCCCGGGGCAGCAGACGCGACGGCCGCGGGCTCAGAAGAAGGAGAAGTGCTGATGCTGAATGTGGCCGAGGCCGGGAGCCTGACGGTCATTGGCATGGTCCAGGCCGGCCGTTCGCGGGAATCCCCGACCTCGTTCCGGTGCCGGTCTTGCTGTGGCGTGTGAGGGCACGGGATGGGTGAGGATGATAGACCGTTTGGCAGGCGGCTGCGTGACTGCCGGTTGTCGGCGGGGTTGTCTCAGGAAGAGCTGGCTGAACGGTCCGGGCTCAGCGTCCGTACGATCGGCGGCCTGGAACGTGGGCGGAACCAGCGGCCGTACCCGGTTTCGGTGCGTCGGCTGGCCGATGCTCTAGGGCTAGGCGGGTCGGCCAGGGCTGAGTTCATCGCCGCTGCCGGCCGACGGCTGGCCCAGGATAGGCCCGCCCCGCGGGCTGAGCCCTCGAGAGGCGTGTTCTCTGCGGACGATGCTGGGCCGATCGTGCCGCGGCAGCTGCCGCCTGCGGTTCCGGTCTTCGTGGGCAGGCAGGACCAGCTGGCCGCTTTGACTCAGTTGCTGCGCCTGCCCGGCGGTACTGCGGTGATCACGGCGATCGGCGGCACCGCGGGTGTGGGAAAGACGGCGCTGGCGGTGCAGTGGGCGCATCAGTTCGCCGCCGAGTTCCCCGATGGGCAGCTGTTTGTGGATCTGCGCGGGTTCGCCCCGTCTGGGACACCGGTGATGCCCGCCGATGCCGTCCGTGTGCTGCTGGATGCCCTGCAGGTTCCGGCTGACCGGCTGCCGCAGACCGTGGAGGCCCAGCTGGGCCTGTACCGCAGCCTGCTGGCCGGAAAGCGGATGCTCGTGATCTTGGATAATGCGTGTGATGTGGCACAGGTCCGGCCGCTTCTCCCAGGATCGCCTGCCTGCCGGGTCATCGTCACCAGCCGCAACCTGCTCACCGGCCTGGCGGCCGTCGAGGCCGCGCAGCCGCTACTGCTGGACGTGCTGAGCAGCGCCGAAGCCCATCAGTTGCTGACGCGGCGGCTGGGGACTGCCCGGCTGGCCGCCGAACTTGGCGCGGCCGCGCAGATCATTGAGTCGTGCGCGCGCCTGCCGCTGGCGCTGTGCGTCACCGCGGCCCGAGCAGTGATGCGGCCGGATCTGTCCCTGGCCCAGGTCGCATCCGATGTCGCCGCGCGCCAGAACCTGGACGCCTTCACCGATGACAAGGATCCGGCTGCGGATGTCCGCGCCGTGCTGTCGTGGTCCTACCGGCAACTGGACGCAGCTTCCGCCCGCGCCTTCCGGCTGGCGGGCCTGCACCCGGGCCCGGACCTTGACCGCTACGCCGCCGCCGCGCTCACCGGCGCCACCGCCGACCAAGCCGGGCGCACTCTTGATGAGCTGGCACGCGGGTGCCTGGCCCAGCCGACCGGGCCGGGCCGGTACGGCATGCATGACCTGCTGCGCAGCTACGCCCGCGAGCTCACCACCAGCGGCACAGGCGGGGACGAACGTGTGGCACTGACCCGGTTGTTCGATTACTATCTGTACACGGCCTCGGCCGCGATGGGCCCTTTGTTCCCTGGCAGGGGATACCTCCGGCCTCAGATACCCGCACCCGCTACCCCGGTAGCGGTGATCAAGTCTGGGGCAGCCGCCAGGGCCTGGCTCAGCACGCAGCTGCCGAGCCTGGTCGCGGCCGCGGTGCACGCGGCCGGGAACGGCTGGCCCGCTCACGCCATCCAGCTGTCGGCCGTCTTGTTCGATTATCTTGATACGGGTGCCCACTACCCTGAGGCGATCACTGTTCACAGCAGCGCCTGTCGCGCGGCACGCAGCATAGGCGACCGGGCAGCCGAGGCAGGCGCGCTAAACCGCCTCAGCGCGGTCGACTTCCACCTCGCCCACTACCAGCAAGCTGCCAGCCACCTCAGCCAATCCCTGGCCGCCTACCAGGACGCCGGCGATCAGGTTGGCCGCGCCCGCGCGCTCGGCAACCTGGGTTTCGTCGAATTGCATGAGGGCCACTGCCAGCAAGCCATCCGTCACCTGGAGGAGAGCCTGACCGTACTCGGCGAGGCGGATGACCCGGGCACGGCCAGCACGCTCTCCAACTTCGGCTTCGCGGCCCTGCGGCAGGGCCGGTACCAGCAGGCCACCGATTACCTCCACGAGGCCCTTGCGTTGTTCCGCAAGAACGGCGATATGAACGGTGCCGCGCACGCGCTCAGCAACCTCGGTGAAACCGGCTTGCGGCAGGGCCGGTACCAGCAGGCCACCGGCCAGTTGCAGGAGGCCCTGGCCCTGTGCCGCGAGATCGGCGACCGCAGAAACGAGGCCGACATTCTAGCCCTCCTCGGCATCGCCGACCTGCGGCAAGGACGCTACCAGCAGGCCGGCAGCTACCTGGAGCAAGCCCTGGCCCTGTGCCAGCAGACCAACGACATGTACGCCCGGCCTACTGTGCTAAACGGCCTGGGTGAATTGCTTTTCGCCACCGAACGCATCGACGGCGCCCGGGCCCAGCATGCCGCCGCGCTGGATGCAGCCTCCCAGGTCGGCGAAAAGTATGAGCAGGCCCGCGCCCACCTCGGCCTCGCCCGCGCCTACCAGGCCAGCGGCGACGCAGGCAAGGCCCGTCACCACAGCCAGCAAGCTCTAGTCCGCTACACCGAACTTGGCGCCCCCGAGGCCGGGCAGATCCAAGCCCAGTTCGCGCCAGATAACAGCACCCACCATGGGCACTTATGCCGCTGTGAACACCAGCGCCAGAGCGCAGAGGGCACCGGCACCTCCGCCGGCTGCGATCACCGCGGCGGGGCTGGTGTGCTGGGCGGCGGTGCCTGCCAGGAGGATGGCGGTGCCCCGGATCAGGCTTATGCCTGTGGGTGCCAAAACTGCGTCCACGACCTCTGGCCTGCGGTTTTCTGAATTAGCCGGTGATCTTCATACAGGTGACGGTCTCCCGCGCCGCGGGCCAGCCCGGCCGCCCGCCCGGCATAACCCGAGGCGACCGGGACCACCCGCGCGGCCGGCCCGCTGACCCGGACCGTCACCTGGCGTCCGCGGCGGGCGACATCGCTGCCGCCCAGCGCCGCCAGTTCCCCGGGCCGCAGCCCGGCGCCGATGCCGAACACCACCATTGCTCGACCACGTAGAGTGATCGGCATCATGGCCGATGCGTAGACGCGCGAGCGTCCGCGATCCCTGACCCGCGGCCTAGCCGGGGGGGCGCCCGTCCAGATAGCTGGCATTTCATCTCACGCCACGCTTGCATGCCGCAAACCGGGCACCGCGAGCCCAATTTGCCGGTAACTCTGCTGGTCGGACTGCCTGGCACTATCGCGCCGCCAGTATCAGTCTTTGATGCCGAAGGGCCTATCTCGTCGCCAACCACGAGTGGCGCAGTCACGGGAGGGAGGCACAGCCTATGCACGGCACGTCCTGGGGCTGAGCATCGCCTGTGCTAAGCCGAGCGCGATGGCGCGCGGTCGGCGGCACCGGCATTAACGTGCGGGGCCGGTATGCCTTGGTCCTGCCAGCCGGGCCGGGGGCTGCGCGCTTGGGATATGGCGATATGAGCGGTGCCCGGCCGGAGCGGGGTGGCTCCGGCCGGGCAGGGCGTGAGTGTGATCATCGCGGTCCCGCGTCGCGTCCGTAGTTGCGGGGGCGCGGTCGTCAGGCGGGCACGGTGCTGGTGAGGTCGGCGGGGTCGGGGCGGCCGGGGCGGTAGAGGAGGGCGGTGAGCAGCGCGCCGGCGGTGAAGATGGCGGTGGCGGTCCAGTAGGCGGTGGCGTAGCCGTGGACGGCGGCGTGCTGCAGGAGGGCCGGGGTGATGGCGGCGTGGGGGCGCAGGTAGCTGGTGGCGGCGCTGGCGGCCAGGGTGCTGAGCAGGGCGATGCCGACGGCGCCGCCGACTTGCTGGGTGGTGTTG
>WNGK01002859.1_pt1 | contig 21184 bp, 19 predicted proteins | sample 5400601 | NCBI WGS metagenome assembly WNGK01 (sample SAMN13153376, study PRJNA577476) | soil metagenome | isolation source: 60 cm soil or saprolite under Garry oak tree replicate 1 | place: USA:California | collected 2016-06-15
AAGACTGTGTGCGTAGCGTCAATCACGAAGATCGCATCAATACGCTTCGCTCCGCTTGTGTGCGTAAGCCAATTTGCCAAGTCCCATGTTGATTTCGCATTCGCCTTCAGGTGACTGCGAATGGCACCGTTGTGCTGTCCGGCTGCCACCGTGTTCGCGATGAGTGACGACCAGTTCACCACGTCACTGCGCTTGGGAGCGGCTTCGCCATCCGGCACCATGCTCGGCTTTGCTAATGCACGCACCATCTGAATCAGCGTCTCGCGGCATCTCATCCCGACAGCTTGGAAGTCTTCCGCCTCTTCCGCCGCATCGAGCGCATCGGCTGCCTGTTCCCATTTGCGCCACACGACCATGAAGCGGGACTTGTGCGCTTCGTTGGGCGCTCCACGGGAAGTCGCCATCATTCGCATGGTCACGCCGATGTGGAACGACAGCGTGTAGTCGAGGCTGGGCATTAAGTCATGCAAATAAAGATTGGTCGGGTCCGTAATGACCCACCAGCGGTTCTTGTCAGTGTGAACGTCCCAACATTCATGGTCACGCCCCATCACGTGCTCGGTTTTGATCTTCTCAGCATGGAGCACTTTTTCGCGCGCCTGCACTTCCACGTAGTTAGCGATAGCCTTCTTGCTGCGTGGGCTGTACATCACGAGCGTGCTAAGGACATGCGTCGGAATGGCAGGTGGAACCGTGCATTCTTCTTTGAACTTCGGCTTCTTTGTCTTTTTCTTCTTCACGCTGCGCCGAAGGGCGAAACCGTCTCCAATCTCTGAGATGTCGGTCGCCATGCTGCAATTCTAATTCAGTCATAGGTCAAATCATTTTCGGACGGGTGCAGCTTCCAAACGCTCCAAGACGGCGATGTCTGAGAGTGATCCAATTGGAAATTCAATAGCTTTGGGTTCGCCGACAGGCTCGGTGTCTGGTATCCAGATGAATCGCCACTCTTTCTGCCAGGCGTAGGCGTGATCCGTTTGTGATCCGTTAGCGTGACCTTCAGGCACTAAAAACGTCTTTCGATGCCAGCCGTGCTCTATATCTACTTGCGTTTACGTTTAAGCGTGGATTCGAGTCCTACCTGAGAAGCCATTCTTTTTCGGTAGGTTGCAATCCAGTACGATGCGCTTGCGGTCCGTGCAGATATTCTAGCTCCACCGCGGGCTGGAGAGGTCCAGTAACCTCGGACACGGTCGCCGTCGTGGACGGAAGGAAAGCAGTCAGGGCCCGCGAATAGTGCCCACCAAACCGTGCCGAGGGCCAGTATTCTCCGCGCTCCGAAAAGGTCGCCGCGGCCACCGAAGGCTTGAAAGAACGCGAATCCCAGGACGAACACGCTGAACACCCACACCATTTGAACGTGCTGGAGAATGAAGTTCCTGTTCCATCGACGACCTGCGATGGAAATGTTTCAACGGTCAAGTCTGGAGCCAGCGGATTTTCCCGTCACGAGTTCATGGCGAGGGACAAGGCAATGATTGTGATCCGCAAGCCTTAGGTGAGATAAGGCATCCCTGATCTAAGCTTTCGGCACTGCGATACAACTCCGGCTGACTGTCCCGCTTCCAATTGTTCCGTGCGCCCATCATCTCGGTGAGGGGCACACTCCTTCGTGCGGTGTGCAATTCTGCACAGCATTGAAGGAGCAACTGAGCAACTGACCGACTGAGCGACTGTGGTTGTGGTAGCTGGAAATACTTTGCCATCGAACAATGCGTGCACGGTGGTGTTTTCAAATGCGCACAGGAGGAGTGACATGCTTTGGACCGTTTTCGTTGTGCTTCTGATCTTGTGGCTTTTGGGTTTCAGTCTGCATATTGGCGGAGGCCTAATCCACTTACTGTTGGTTATCGGGTTGATCGTCTTAGTCTTTAACCTGGTGAGCGGACGGCGCGCAGTTTGAAAAAAGGGCTAAGTTGATTCCAGGCGGGTCAGCCTTCTGGTGTCTGCGGTTCAGAGGATTAGGCGGTTGACCGGCTGGATGCAAACTGGAGCGCAAGCGTTTCATACGTGCCTCCCCAGGGTGTCGCGGCTGGGCGCAAGATAAACTTCGATAAGCGGAACCCGTTGCTCCTTATCGAACCGTAGGTGTCGAAGTTAGTCTGTTCGGCCCGCTCCATTTTTGCAGAGTCGTCCCGAAAAAGCTGGTTCAAACCTTTAAGGGAGTACGTGTCAACCAGAGCACCCATCCAATGATCGTCAAGCAACTCCGTTTGGCCATCCGATCGTTTAAATTATTTACCCGCCTCCCGTTCCAGTTCAGGATAGTAGCGGATTCGTCTCGCCGCATTACAATACAGCCAAGCCTGTGAACGACTGCGCAATATGGTTCCTCGCTTTTATTTTTTTGTTCTCGTCCTGCTGTTTTGCGATGGCGCAGGATGAATTGGCTGCTGTCCCCAACCGCCCCACGGTTTCCACCCCGGCGCAGCCGGTGCAGCCTGGAGCGCTCGAAACCGAATGGGGCGTAGATGCAGCCGCTTCTCAGCAGGACATCAATGGGTTGCTGAAATTCGGGGTCAGCAAGAATCTCGAACTGCGGGTGACCAACAACCTGTTCCTCGCGAATTCCGGAACGCATGGCTTCGGCGATGCCGGAGTTGGTTTCAAGTACCGCTTCACTTCAACACCGTGGTAAATCTTCTGGGAAGGCCGCTGGGCGGCTTCGATTATGACTCTTTGAACGCACTTGCGTGGTCGCATCCGCTAGTCGGCAGATGGGGCACGACCGCCGAACTTTCGGGCGTGACGTCGCCGAACGCCTTCACGCCCGCCAATGCGCAATTCCTCGCTGCGGCGACATACGCGGTGCGGCCGCGGCTGGTTCTGGACTGCGGAATAACAGCGCGGATCACAGGAGACATTCCTGACGTTACTTTCATCGCGGGATTCACCTATTCCATCGCCGGGTTTTACCGCAATCGTGCGCGCAGTCATGCGAAGACAGTGGAAGGCAGTTTACAGCCCTGACTTCCGGCTTAAACTAGAAAAACGATTACCTGCTGCGCTCATCTACGGTACACTAACAAACTCACTTCATCCAGCATTGTCCGGAGGTCGCATGTCCCGATCACGCCCGGTCATCGTTTTGGTTCTCCTGTTTGCTTGTTCCGTCGTCGCCCCGGCGCAGCGGTTTCCGGATCAAGAAATCGAGAAGGGCGTCAACGCTTTGCTGCAGCAGATGACGCTCGAGGAGAAGGCCGGCCAACTTACCCAATTTGCAGGAACAAGTCCGCAGACTATGGACTTGATTAAGCAAGGCAAGGTCGGTTCTCTGCTGGGGGTGTTAGGGGCGGAGCAGGCCAACGAGGTGCAGCGGGTCGCAGTTGAGCAGTCGAGACTGAAAATTCCTTTGATTCTCGGCTATGACGTGATTCACGGATATCGCACGGTTTTTCCCGTTCCTCTGGCGAGCGCCGGAAGCTTTGATCTGCAACTGATTGAGCAGGCCGAGCGCGTCGCCGCTAAGGAATCCACCGCCTCCGGTCTCAAGTGGGTGTTCGCGCCTATGGTGGACATCGCGCGCGATCCGCGTTGGGGGCGCATCGTAGAAGGGACGGGAGAAGATCCCTATCTCGGCTCGATGATCGCGGCGGCCAAGGTCCGTGGGTTCCAGGGAAGGAGCATGGCTGATCCTGAGAGCGTGGTGGCATGCGTGAAACATTACGTAGCCTACGGAGCGACTGAAGGCGGCCGTGATTACAACACCGTAGATATTTCCGAACAGTTGCTCCGCGAAGTTTATCTGCCACCGTTTCATGCGGCCATGGATGCGGGTGCTGGCACGCTCATGTCTGCTTTCAATGACTTGAATGGAATTCCGGCCACTGCGAACCATCACACGCTTACTGAAATTCTGCGGGATGAATGGAAGTTCAAGGGCTTTGTTGTCAGCGACTACGACGCCGTGCACGAATTAATTCCACACGGCATTTCTGACGATGATGCCCGGGCAACTCTGGAAGCTCTTACCGCCGGCGTGGACATGGACATGGTGGACGGCGCTTATCTCAAAGAAATTCCGGAGCTGGTGAAGTCCGGCATGTTGCCAATCAGTGTCGTCGACGAGGCGGTACGACGCGTTTTGCGCGTCAAGTTCAAAGCTGGACTGTTCGAGCATCCTTACACGGATGCAAATCGCGAGCAGACGGACATTCTGACTGCGCAGAGTCTGCAAGTGGCTCGCAAGCTGGCACAGGAATCGCTTGTGTTGCTACAGAATCGTGGCGACGTTCTTCCTTTGAGCAAGAACCAGACGGTTGCCGTGATCGGACCTCTCGCTGCCGACAAAGCTTCGCAGCTGGGGTCTTGGGCGGGGAATGGGCAGGCCAAAGATGCGGTTGCGCCGCTGGAGGCGATTGTTGCCATGCTGGGCAAAGAGCACGTGCTGTATGCGAAAGGCGTGGATATTTCTACGTACGAAAGCGGGCAGGCGGCTGGAGTTGCGGCACCGGCGCCTACTTCAGCAACAGGAGTCGTCGGTACCGAATCCGGCAAACCGGCGAGTATTGAAGAAGCTGTTGACGCCACGAGCAAAGCCGACGTGGTGATTCTGTTCCTCGGCGAGCTTGCGGGGATGACCGGCGAGGCCAGTTCCCGCTCAACGCTGGATTTGCCGGGAGATCAACTGAAGCTGGTCGCCGCGGTTCTGGCAACCAAGAAGCCCGTGGTTCTGGTGCTCGAGAGTGGGCGTCCGCTGGACATTCGCTGGGCGCCGGAGCGCATCCCGGCGATCGTTCAAGCGTGGTTCTTGGGAGTGCAATCAGGAAATGCGATTGCCGATGTTCTATTCGGAGACGTCTCGCCGAGCGGACACCTGACGCTGAGCTGGCCGCGCTCCGTGGGCGAGATTCCCACTTATTACAATCACAAGAATACGGGCAGACCTGTTGCACCCGACCGCTGGCGTACCGGATATCTTGATCAGAATGCCACGCCGCTGTTCCCCTTCGGATTCGGGCTTACTTACACCACATTCAAGTACAGCGATTTGAAGACCGAGCATCCCACCATTGCGCGGGATGGGACGCTTCAGGTGCGCGCAGAGGTTGCGAATACAGGAAAGCGCGAAGCGACCGAGGTCGTCCAGCTCTACGTGCATGACCGGGTCGCGCCCACTTCGCGCCCGGTGCGCGAACTGAAAGGGTTTCAGCGAGTAAGTCTGGCCGCGGGCGAAAACAGGACGGTGGAGTTCACGGTGAAGGCGAACGACCTCGGGTCCTACGATCCGGCGATGCATTGGATAGTTCCATCTGGGACATACGACGTTTGGGTCGCGCCGGATTCGGCGAGCGGAGTTCAGGGAACGTTTGAAGTTCGGTAGCAGTCAGCATGCGGCAGATGGGCTTCACCAATGCGCTCGCAACTTGCTGGCACGTCGGTGGGAAGGACTTAGCACGTTAGTGCCATTCCCAGGATTCGCCAATCAAAGTACCTTCTATTTGAGCAGTTCTGGGGGAGGGCTGCCCGGGCGTCTTCGACTCAAACCGAGTCGAGACGCCTGTCTTTTTTGGGGAGCAGTGAGCAGTTCTCAGTGGCCCGTAAATCAAATAGCTCGCTGACCCTAACCTCTAGCATTCCAACTGTTCCCGCGTAAGCTTCAAACCATTGAGATTTCCCAGTATCGTGACCGCGACGTTTTCGGTCTGGAAGAATTGATTTGCGAGTTGCCATAACTCTTCCGCGGTCACAGACTCAATCTTCGCGATCAATTCATCCAAGCCATAGAAGTGGTCGAAATACATCTCCTGGCGGGCGAGATTCGACATGCGAGCGGTGGACGATTCCAGCGACAGCATCAGGCTCCCTTTTAGCTGGTCTTTGGAGCGGCGGAGTTCATCTGTGGGAACCTCCTCGGATTTCAGGTTGCGGAACTCAGAAACCACTGACTCAACTACCTTCGTTGCCGATGCCCGGGAAGTGCCGGCGTACACCGAAAGGCATCCGGTATCGCGATAGGGATTCAGGTCGCTGTAGATCGCGTATGCCAGACCCTGCCGCTCGCGAATGTTCTGGAACAGCCGCGAGCTCATTCCGCCGCCCAGCAGCGTATTCAGAATATACGAAGAGTGCCGCTTCTCGTGCGTGATTGGATACGACGGCACGCCCACGCAGATCTGCACCTGCTCCAGCGACTTCTTATTTCGCAGAATGATTTTGGGAACAATCTTGGGCGGGGCGCTGTGGAAGCCGTTGCTTCTCGGCTTCATACCTGCGAAGTGTTTGCCCACCAGCTCCACAAAGAGGTCGTGATTCAAATGGCCGGCGGCGGTGATAATTACGTTCCCGGGCACGAAGCGCTGACGATAAAAATCGGTGACCGGTTCGCGCTCGAATGCCTTGACGGTGTCGCTGGTGCCGAGAATCGGGCGACCCAGAGGATGGTCCTTCCAAAAATTCTGGGTGAAGATTTCATGGACCAGGTAGTCGGGACTGTCCTCGTCCATTTTGATTTCTTCCAGAATCACGCCGCGTTCGCGGACAATATCGCCGGCGTCGAAGATGGGATTCAAAACCAGATCGCTGAGAACATCGAGCGCGATGGGCAGATGTTCGTCGAGCACTTTAATGCTGAAGCTGACGCACTCCTTGGCGGTAAAGGCATCAATATTCCCGCCGATGGAATCGACCTGGCGCGCAATTTGCTCGGCTGTGCGATGTTCAGTGCCCTTGAACACCATGTGCTCGACGAAATGTGAAATCCCGTTCCTTGGCTTGTCTTCATCGCGCGATCCGGTTTTGATCCAGATCCCGATGGTGACGGATCGGATATGTTGCATTTCCTCGGTGATGACGGTCAGCCCATTGGGCAGCGCGGTGCGCTGAATATTGCGGTCTTGATCCATCATTACTATTCTCACACACCTGCGAGAACTGCGTTGGAACACTACTAAACCACCGAAAAACAGGAACTTAGCGTGATAACAATGTATGTTGGATGCAAATCTCTTCTAAAATGTAGTTCGGACGTGCCAAGAGCCGTCAGCGCCATGAATGCTTACCCACAAAAAGTCCTTCTAGGCCTTGATCTTCAAGAGCTTACGAAAATGGTTGAGGGCGCCGGAGAAGCCCCATACCGGGCGCGCCAGCTTTTCCACGCCGTTTACGCCGAGCGGGTGAGTTCCGCCGAAGAGGTTTCGACTCTGTCGAAAGAGTTTCGATCGACGCTCGTCAAGGAAGGCATTGCGCTGGGGCTGCCGACAATTCAGAAGAAATTCATTTCTATCGACGGAACGGTGCGCTACCTGATCGAACTCGCTGACCACGAAACGGTTGAGACGGTGTGGATGCCTGAGGGCGATGGCGGCGAGGCCGGAGACGGCAGCGAAGCGGGAGCGGAAATTGAGATGCACAGTCCGCGCGGCTGGCGGCGTGCGACCATTTGCGTTTCCAGCCAGGTGGGTTGCGCGGTCAATTGCCAGTTTTGTCTGACTGCTTTGCTGGGAATGAAGCGCAATTTGAGTGCGGGAGAAATTGTCGGCCAGGTGATCGCGGTGTTGCGGGACCAAAACGTCTCGCCACCGGACGAGCGCGTCAACCTCGTGTTTATGGGGATGGGTGAACCTTTTCTGAATTTCGAGAACTTCATCAAAGCCACCCGCCTGCTGGTGAAGGGAGTCGGAATTCCGGCGTCGCGGATGACCGTCTCGACGGCGGGTGTCGTTCCGCGGATTCATGATCTCGGTGCGGAAGCGGTCCGGCCGAAGCTGGCGATTTCACTTACCGCTCCGAACGACCAGCTTCGCAGCGAGCTGATGCCCATCAATCGCAAATGGAATCTGAAGCAGCTGATGACGGCGGCGCGCGAGTTCCCGCTGCGCAACAGGGAGAAAATCACCTTCGAATACGTGTTGCTGAAGGGGGTGAACGATTCTCGGGAGCATGCGCGAGAACTTGCGGAGCTGGTTCGCGGCGTGCAGTGCAAAGTCAATCTGATCGCGCTCAATCCTGGTCCGGGAGTCCACTTTGAGACGCCGGAAGAAAACAGCTTGCTGGAATTCCAAAAAATATTGGTAAGTGGGAACGTGCCCGCTTTCGTGCGTCGTCCCCGCGGCCGGGATATCTATGCCGCTTGTGGGCAACTGAAGCGGACGGTCGAACTGGCTACCTAGCCACGTGCGCCTGGGCCTGCGGTTCACCTGCCGTTGCGCTTGTCACTATGGCTGATGTTGATATTGCTGGCAGCTCAATCATGAAAATGGCTCCGCCTTCATCGCGATTGTGGCACGAGATCTTTCCCCCATGTTCCTGAACGATGCCATAGCACATGCTCAGCCCGAGTCCCGAGCCTTGTCCCACCGGGCGCGTGGTGTAAAAGGGATCGAAGACACGATCGGGTTGCTTCATTCCCGGGCCGGTGTCAGAAAATTGGGTCAGCGCCGAATTGCCGCTCATCCGCGTAGTGACTGCCAGCGCACCGCCCCCGCGGTCTGCCATGGCGTTTGCGGCGTTGTTGATAATGTGCGAAAACACTTGCAGAATCTGATTGGCATCGCCACGCACCGGAGCCAGCGAGGCTTCCATCTCGACAGTGGTCTGCACATGGGCGGCCTGCAGTTGAGGCTGGCACAGTTTCAAAGCGGTTTGCAGAATGACATTCAAATCCTGGGCAGTCTTTGCCGAGGGAACCTGTTTCGCAAAGCTGAGGAGACTGGCGACTAGAGCGCGAACCCGCTTTGCCTGTTGAGAAATTTTTTCCGACAAACCGCGTTGTTCGGCGCTGAGCGCGGTAGTGGCTAGGAGTTCCGAATAACCCAACATCGCGGTCAGCGGATTGTTCAATTCGTGTGCCGCGCCGCCAACCAGTTGGCCCAGTGACGCCAGCTTCTCCGACTGCACCAATTGTGCCTGAAGAAGTTGCAGGTCTTGAAACGACTGCCGCGAAGAACGCAGCAGGCGGATGAGCTCAATATCCAGGAAATGCTGCTTGAGGAAGACCAGCCCCCCCATCAGCAACACAGCGCCTAACGTCAGCACCAGACGAAAGACGCGGATGCGGGAAGGGATGGCGCTATCGAACAGCGAGATATAGGCGAAGATTGGCAGCGAGAACACTGCCACCATGCCGACACGCGAAGTCCATACTCCCCGCGCCAAGGACTTAGCCGGCCCGACTTGTTCCGCAGGTATTTTCAGCGCCAGCAGGCCCGCCATGGTCATCCATGCCATGGACGCCATCAGTGGAAGGTCGTACAGGCTGCCGGAATAATACTTGTGGCGGTCGATTGCCCAATTCGCCACATAGGAGCTAAACGAATAGAGCAGGCTGGCTCCGAACCAGTGGGCATAGGTTGTCTTCCAGCGCCCGGAGCTTCGCCACCAGACCAAACCGAGACCCAGTAGGAACGCCGCTTTTTCCGCCACATATGCCACGTCCCAGTTGTGGTCGTACGCCGCCTGGTTGGCTTGAACGAACTGCCAGGGAATGACGGCATACAAGTACAGATAGACCCACCAGAGGAAGAGAAGAGCAAAATCGAGAGCGCCAAGCCGAAGTTCGGTATCGTCCTGGCGAATGTCGGGCTGCAGAGCCAGCGCCGCCATCATCGGCACAAAGTGCAGAAACAGAATGGCGTCCGCGGTGAAAGGATCGGGCAACTCCCGTCCTTGGACGACCTCGATGTAAGCCCACAGCATTCGGTAGGCCAGCCAGGAGGCAAGTCCAAAACCCATCAACGACCAGAACAAGCGCGCTCGGCGGTTGGTTTTCAGAACATTCAGAAGACAGGCCAGCGCTGCGAAGAGCAGCAATGCGCACTGCATGAAGTCGCTGAATGCGGCCAGCGCGAAACCGCGCCAGTGCAGGAAAAAAGACGCAAAAGACACCACTGTCTGGATACCCACCAAACAGACCAACCCCACCGCCCAGCTTTTGAAGCGTTCGGCCATATAAGCCTTTGAAGGCATTCTAGACGGTTCTGATTTCAGCAGGATGTTACTTCGGTAATAGAACGATCCGGAAAGAAATTCGGCAGGAAACTGTTGCGGGTTCTGGCTCTGGGCGGGCGGCGGCTTAAGTTCCGCTTGCTCTGTAAGTTGTCATCACCATAATATCCTTGCAAGAAGAGCGCTTTTGCCAGTACCCAGCCGAATCCCGGTGTACCGACTGCGTCCCCGATCGCTATGGCGCAAGCGGGCCCCATTCAGCGCGGAAGAAATTCGCCGAACCGAGCGCTGGCTGGCCACGGCCAGGGTTTTTCTGGCCATTTCTGCCCTGGTGGCGGTGTGGCTGGATCCCAGCGAAGTCAAGTCCGTCTGGGCTTACGGACTTCTAGCTTTCTACATTCTGCAGGGGACGGCGATCATTTTCCTGTTGCGTTCCCGGCAGCAGTCCACCCCTTCGTTTCGCTTTCTGATGCATGGTGCGGACGTGGTTTGGCCGGCCGTAATTTCTTTGGTGACCACGGGCCAAAGCAGCCCGTTCTTCCTCTTTTTTTTATTCGTCATCGCCGCGGCCGCCTATCGCTGGGGCCTGTTGGAAACCGTGGCCACCGCGATCTCTTCGGTGTCGGTGCTCTGGTTGGAGAGTCTGGCACTACAACTGGGCCGGATCGGGCAGCTCAACCTCTGGCTGCGAGGTCACCACCTGCCGCTGGTGAGAGTGGATGCAGCCGATTTTGAACCCAAGCGCCTGTTCATGCGCTCGGTGTATCTGGTGGTCATGGGACTGCTTCTCGGGTACCTGGCGGAACAGCAGAAGAAGCTCCGTGCCGAGAAAGACGTCGCCGCACGCCTGCTGGGGCTGGTGCGCATCGACGCTGGACTCGGGGGCACGCTCTCCGAGATTGTCGCCCGCCTGCTGCACATGTACGGGTCACCGAAGGCATTGGTGGCCTCGCGAGAGAGCGGAAATCCACGGGTTGCGGTCGGCACGCTGGAGTTGAAAGCTGGAATGGCGGAGCTCCAGTGGATCGATTCTGGATTGCCGGGTTCAGAGATTTATTTAGCAGAGAGTCCGGCTGTCACCTGTTACGCCAGGATCCGTTCGGGGAACGGCGGCGAGTTCGACGGGATTGGGTTGGATTCACAGGGCGGTCTATTGCGCGATCTGAATACCGCGTTCCTGCACCGGTTTGCGCAGGCGCATGGCTTCCAACATCTGATTACCGTTTCGTTTTCGTTCGGCCCGGAGCTTTCGGGGCGGCTTTTTCTGATGGATCCCGCTGTGAGCTTCGGGGTGGAAGAAGAACTTCGCTTTCTGCAGGATCTGGCGCGGCAGGTAGGTCCTGCGGTGTACAACCTCTACCTACTGCGGCGATTGCGGCGCCGGGCAGGGGCGTTAGAGCGTGCTCGCCTTAGTCGCGAATTGCACGACGGCGCGGTGCAATCGCTTATCGGCGTGGAAATGCAAGTGGACGTGCTGCGCCGCAATCCTACGGGCGCGGACTCCATGGGTGGCGAACTCGACCGCATTCAGAAATTGCTGAGAGAAGAAGTCCTGAAACTACGCGAGCTTATGCAGCAGATGAAATCGGCAGACATTGATGCCCGCAAACTTCCCGGGTTCCTGCGCGATGCGGTGCAGAGATTTCAGCGAGAAACCGGAATTGCGGCCGGTTTCTTCATGGAGGATGAAGATCAGGAGCTCCCGTTGCCGCCACCGGTGTGCCGCGAACTAGCGCGAATCGCTCAGGAAGCACTGGTGAATGTGCGCAAACACAGCGGCGCCAAGCAAGTGTTGATCCAACTGCTGCACGCCGGAGGCAACTGGGAGCTGGTTATTGAAGATGATGGCGCAGGATTTCCTTTTGCCGGGCGGGTTTCGCAATCCGAACTGGATTCCGCAGGCGTCGCTCCCGCTATTATTCGTGAGCGGGTCCGGCTGATTCATGGCGAACTCACGATAGAATCAAAGCCCGGCCAGGGCGCGCGGATCGAGATCATCGTGCCTCAGGCCCAGCAGGTAGTCTATGGATAATCGAAGGCCGCAAAGTGTCCGCATTCTGATCGCCGACGACCACCCGATTTTTCGGGACGGGTTGAAGCGGCTGCTGGAGTCGGAGCGCGGTTTCAAAGTTGTTGGCGAAGCCTGCGACGGAATGGAAGCAGTCACCATGGCCCGCCAGTTGAAGCCGGAGATTCTGCTTCTGGACTTGGCGATGCCGCGACGTCCAGGACTAGAGGCGCTGCGTGAGATGAGTACCGACACAACGTCGGTTCGAGTAATCCTCTTGACCGCGGCAGCGGAGAAAGGCCAAATCGTCGAGGCGTTGCAGCTTGGTGCCCGCGGCATCGTACTAAAAGATTCTGCAACCCAGATCCTGCTGCAGAGCATCCGGGCGGTGATGAACGGGGAGTACTGGGTGGGACGCGAGAGCGTTTCCAACCTGGTGCAGTATCTGCGAGGCCTGATTGGCTCCGGCAACACGGCCCGCCAGAGAAAGTACGGACTGACGCCGCGAGAACTGGAGATCGTTTCTGCCGTGGTCGCGGGGTACGCTAACAAAGAAATCGCTGAGCATTTCAAGATCAGCGAAGACACGGTCAAACATCATTTGAGCAATATCTTCGACAAAATCGGGGTGTCCACACGCCTCGAGTTGGCGCTTTTCGCGGTGAATCAGGCCCTGCCTTTCAAACCCATCACTTAATCTATGGCACTTTCGGGCCATTGTAGGGGTGAACCCGCAACCCTAGAGTTTAAGCATCGCCAATTGTGCAAGTACTTGCAAAACACGGGGGCGTTACGAGAGTTAACACGCAGAACTCAAAAGGGTCAGGAATCAAAAGAGCGTTGGAAAATATTGGTGGGCTTTGGCGGGATGAGCAGGGTCAGGACATCGCTGAATACGCGGTGATGCTGGCGGTGATCCTCATCATTGTGATTGGGACGGTCAAACTGATCGGCAGCAATGCCAATAGCACCTTCTCTAACGTTGCGAGTTCAGTGCAGTAGCTGGTGCTTCAGCAAGGCACGATCTTCGAGTTGTGAATCCCTCGCGTAGCATTGCGCGTATCCACGACCAGGTTCGATTCCCGCACGATCCGCTCGTAGTCGTAGTCTGAGTGGTCGGTGACAATCAGAACGCAATCGTATTGGGCGAGGTTGTCGAGCGGGGTGCATTTCATTCTGAGATCGTATTTCCGTCCTCTCCCCACCTCAGGAAAGTACGGATCGTTATAGCTGACCTGCGCTCCTTCTTTTTGCAGCAGTTCGATGATGGTGAGCGCAGGCGATTCCCGCAGGTCGTCAATGTCTTTCTTGTAGGCCACTCCCAGCACCAGGACTTTCGATCCATTGAGCGCCTTCTTGTGCTGATTCAGCGCGCGGGCGACGGAATCCAGGACGTGATACGGCATGTTGCTGTTGATTTCTCCGGCCAGTTCGATGAAACGCGTACGAAAGTCCCACTCCTTGGCTTTCCACGAAAGGTAAAAAGGATCCACCGGAATGCAATGGCCGCCGAGTCCGGGTCCGGGATAAAACGGATGAAAGCCGAAAGGCTTGGTGGACGCGGCTTCGATCACTTCCCAGATATCAAGTCCCATACGCAAACACAGCAGCTTGAGCTCATTCACCAGCGCGATGTTCACGCAGCGGTAGATATTCTCGAGCAGCTTGGTCATTTCAGCCGCGGCCGGAGACGAGACCTGCACCGTGCGGTTGAAGATAGCTCCATAGAGCGCGCCAGCCAGTTCAGAAGCCTGCGGGTTCACTCCGCCAACCACTTTGGGTATGTCACGCCGCGCCACCGTCTGGTTCCCTGGGTCTTCCCGCTCCGGCGAGAAGGCCACAAAGAATGACTTCCCATCCGACTCGCCGCCACGCGCAGCCTTTAATCCGTGTCGATTGCCTTTTTCCAGAATGGGTACCAGGACTTCTTCAGTAGTTCCCGGATAAGTTGTGCTCTCGAGAATTACCAACTGCCCGGCTTGCAGATGCGGGGCGATGGATTCCGCGGTCGAAGTTATGTAGCTGAGATCAGGTTCGTGATACTCATTCAGCGGAGTGGGAACGCAAATGATGACTGCATCCATGGTTTCGAGTTGTGCGTATTCGGAGGTAGCAGTGAATCCCTGGCTGCGCGCCCGCTGGATTTCCGGCGCGGTAATCCGAAAGATATAGGACCCGCCGGCCTCGAGCGTAGACACTTTGCGCTGATCAATATCGAAACCGGTGACCGGAAAGCCACTCTCCGCGTACAAAAGTGCTAGCGGAAGGCCGACGTAGCCGAGCCCGATAACGGCAACTCTTGCCTGACGTTGCTCGATCTTGTTCTTTAGCTCAGAAACCTGCGTGGCAGAAACCGGTTGGATGCTCATAATTTAAGAGGAATAGTTCACGATTTTAGCATGACCCGTTCTTCCTTTCGGAAGCCCGGCACCTTTCAGATTCGCAGATTGGCGGGCCGGTGAACGTGAAATCTTGCTCGCCGTGAGTTACTTCCGTTACTGTTGTTGGACGGAAAAAAGAGGAAACCTCACGAGGATGCTGAAAGTGCGAGTTGTCTTGATTGTGATCCTTTCTGGGTGGCTGCTTTTTTCGCTGACCTCGGGAGGATTTCTGGTGGTCAACAACCTGCAGCGGGCCGATGTCATTGTAGTGCTCGCGGGAGAGACGTTCCGCCGGCCGAACCGCGGTCTGGAATTGCTGTCCCAGAACTACGCTCCGAGAATGCTGCTCGACGTCCCGGCGGTGGAGATGATTTACGGTCAGAACGCGGTCGAGTTGGCGCAGCGTTATGTGCAGCAGCTTCCGCAGAGTCAATCGGTCACTGTCTGTCCTGTTGTTGGCGTCTCGACCAAAGCTGAGACCCATGACGTCGCGCGATGCGCGGACCGGTTAGGGGTGCATAGCATCCTGGTGGTCACCTCTGACTACCACACTCGGCGGGCGTTAAGTGCGTTCAAGCATGAGTTGCCGCAATACAAAATTTATGTTGCCGCGACCCCCGACCCACAGCAATTTAATTCCTCCTGGTGGAAACGCCGGCAGTGGGCAAAAATGAACTTCGACGAGTGGATCCGCTTGGCTTGGTGGGAGGCGGTTGACCGTTGGCGGTAGGCGGTTACTGGGAAGATTCCACATCCAGAACCTGATTGACCGGAGCACGGTCGCTGCTTACGATCAGCAGTGACGCTCTGAAGAGCTCAGGCTGCGTACGGGTGTGTCCTAATGTTGCGCAAATTTGTCAGCGGATGTCTGATTCTTCTTACGCCCTGCGCTGTGCTCGCGCAGGATACCGGTGCGGCGGTGATTTACGGTACGGGCTCGGTATTTCTAAATGGAGCGGCGCTTTCGAACTCGTCAGCTGTGACCGTCGGAGACGTGGTGCAGACCAAGGACAACGGTGTCGCCAATATCAACGCTCCGGGCGCGACGGTCGTAGTCGAATCCAACACCATTGTCCGTTTCCAGAGCGGCGGCTTTGCGCTCGATCGCGGGAGCATTTCGGTTGCGACCGGTAAAGGGGTGAGCGTCTTCGCACGGGACCTTAAGATCACGCCGGTTTCAGGCGACTGGACAGAATTCTATGTGACCCGCGCCAGCGGGAGCATCCAAATTATTGCGCGCAAGAATAGCGTGACCGTCAACTGTGGGCCCAATTCCGCGACCACGGTTCGGGAAGGGCAGCAAATCTCTCGTGAGGATGCAGCCGACTGCGGCGTGTTGGCTAAGCGGGGCGGCGCGGCCCCTGCGGCGAAGGCCCCCATTCTCGATTCACGGTGGGCGGAAGTAGGCGGACTAGGCGCAGGTGGCGCGTTGCTGGGATGGGTGCTGTTGCATAGCGATGACCCGGTCAGCCCCTCGGGTCCGTAAGCGCCGTTTAGAGCAATAATCTTCGCGAGCTCCAAGTTAGTGTTGCCCCAACCACAGCGTGTTCGTGGGTCCACGCCTGAAAATTCCTTTATCTGAATTAAGTTATGCAAAATCAATAGCGTTCTACTTGGCCCCCCTCTTGCCATTCCTCTAATCGCAGTCCCACGGAGGGGAATATGACAAATATCAATCGCACACAGGAAAATGGAAATCAGAATTTCAAACAAATCGAGGGGGAAAGCTGGCTGAGCACGTATCTACTGGCAATCTGTGCCGGAACCGTCATGGCAGTCGTGCTGCTTCTGGCAATCGCCTGCTCAAAAAAATCAGATAGCCCGGTGGCAAAAATCAGTGCGCCGCCAACGCCAACAGTTAACAGTCCCGCGCCCAGCACCGGCGTCGCAACTCCGCAAGTAGCAAAGAAGGTTAAGAAGCAGCGTCCAGCGAACGCAACTTACGTGAATGCCATGTACGGAGTTTCGTTCACTTATCCACGCAAATACAGCCTGCAGGCTGGGGACAAGAAATCGTCCATGCCCGTGCCGGCAAGCTTCCTGAAGCCGGGAGCGATTGAAGTCGCTTCGGTGGACATGCCGGATGATTTGTATCCCGATACAGATTTTTCATCCGCCCTACTGAACGTAAGCGTGAACCCGGGCCTGACGGCTGACGAGTGCACGCAATTTGCCCCCAACTCAAAAGATGCCGACGCTGCGAAACCCGCGAACGCCAAGCTTGGCGCCAACGAATTCGCAGAACTCGAGCAGATGAATGGACAGCCGAACGGTCAGTCCGATTTGAAGTACTTCCATCTGTTCAAGAATGGCGCGTGCTATGAATTTGCGCTGGATGTCGAAACTTCCAGGAAACCTGATGTGGACTTGGCGCAGGCGGATCGTGGGAAGGTTTTCCAGCAACTGGAAAAGATTCTCACCACTGCGAGGATCAAAGAAGTAGAGCTGCCGGGAGTCGAAAATGCGGAGAAAACAGCGCCAGCTCCAGCGGCAGACTCGAAGACTCAGAAAGCTGAGGTAGTAACTCCAACCGAGCAGAAGTAAAAGCCCGAACGGGAGGGGCGGACCATGGCATCCGCCCCGACCGACGACTGCTAGGATGCTATGATGGCGGCATTCCGGCACCCACATGCAAATAGTTGCCCCGGAGAGACTTTGTTCCATCGGCTTCGCCTCTGCATATTTCTCACGCTGCTGTGGCATTGCAGCTTAGCCCAGAGTCCGGCGTTGCACCAAGCCACTGGCGTTAAGACACAACCGGTCGCGAGCTCCAACGGTCCGAGCAAGTTAACCGCGCGACAGCAACAGGGACTTCAGTTGCTCCAGGCGGCCGAGGCGGAAGCTTCCGGGCTCGAACCGGGGATGCGCGCGTTCCTTCTCTAGCGATTGTCCCAAGCCTACGCGACTCTTGATCCAAAAAGAGCAGCACGCCTGGTTAAGGAATCGTTTGTAGCGACAATGGCGATTGAGAGTCCTTCGAGCCCCCCGAAATGTGGCCTAAACGACTTTGGAAACATGGGGAATATCAAGCCCGCCCCAGCTTCAGGAGCGCATTCTTTCCGGAATGATAGAAAGCGGTAATCTCTCTCAGGCCGAGGAACTTGTCATTGACGCCGAGCCTTCCGTTGCTGGCCGCGCTGCCTCAGAGCTGATCAAACAATACATTTCCAAAAAGAGGATTGCACAGGCAGAAGGGCTGTTGCGCCAGCTGGCCGAAAGCAAAGAGTTCCCTTACGAAGGAGCAGCCGAGTTGCTGGCGGCTCTTGGCCCCGAGCAGGCGAGCGATCGGCTGATGATCTTCAACCGGGCCCTTGCGAACTTCGAGCAGAACGGGAGTATTGGCGGCACGAGTGAGGCGGACATGGGGACTCTGGTTGAGCGCTCGTGGCGAGTCCTGCCTTCTTCACTCGTCCTTGAAGCGATAGACAAGTTGCTTGAGGAGGCGAAGGAGCAGGGCCCGAAACAATCAATAGTGATAGGCGGACAGGACAACAACCCGGACAGCATGGAGACCGTCCCCTTGAATTCCAGCTACGAGCTTCGCCTGTTTCAGCTGTTGCCAACTCTAGAAGAGCTGGACAAAGATAAAGCGGACAGCCTGCTGCGCGACGACGCTGAATTGAAAGCGAAACTGAAGAAATTTCCAAAGGGACCGCATTCTATCGAGCCCGAAGGCCATGTTGGGATTGTGGATGTGGATGATGAGAGGGTGTCGGAGCAGTTAGCGTTCTACAAGGACCTGGAACCACAAATAGAACAGATTAAGAAAGAACTGGAGACGGATCCCGCTCGCGCCCTGGCCGATGCCGTTGCGATGCCGCTCGGCTCGCCTAACGCCCCCTTCTCTCCCAAGCTCCTAGTGCTCGGGTGGGTCGGAAGTGAATCTGCCAAGAAGAATGCGGCAATTGCGAGAGCGGTCTTGGATGAAGCTGCGAAGCTGGAAGACCGGCTGGGTGCGTCACAGTTGGCGAGCTTCCCCAATTTACCAGAACTCTATGTGGAACTCGGCGACAAGGAAGGTGCCGAGAGGTCTGTCGCGACGACGTTGAAAATCGCACGCAAAATATATGCGTGGGACACTGATTCAGACGATCCCAATCAGGCTTTCAAAGAAATGTGGCCGTCCACCGCCATCTGGGAGAGAACGCTCCGTGCCGCCGATAAGCTGTCGCCCGCCTTGGCGCAAGACATCATTGCCGATATTCCTGATCCAGAAATTGCTGCGGTCGGGAAGCTCCAGGAGGCCAGCATACTCCTGGGAAAGCCATTGAGCGCGGAAGGAGACGTCTGCCACAGAAGATCCATGCCATTTTCATTTTCTTCATTTTCGTCGCAGTAATCGGGGCGAACACTTGCGGCCCTAAGCTTTTTCCCTTGGCCTCGCGTCTGCTACCGTTTTCTGGATCGCGCAATCGCCTCCCGTGCTTCCTGGTCGGCTGTTCTGCGGTTTGGCTCGGAGTGCCCCCTCCTTGTCTCTCCTGATTTTGGAGGGACAGGGCGGGCTTTTATTTTGGAGGAAATCTGCCGATGGTCCAATCGCGCGCTTGCAGATTGACGGCATCCTAGGCTGTGGTAGATACATCGTGAGAGCGGTCCGAAGAGAGGCCGCGGAGAAAAAGTTCATGAGTTTGCCACTGCCCCCAAGTTATCCCCCGATGGAGGCAGTCGCCGCCTCTGAGTTGCCTGCGGGACCAGAATGGCAGTACGAACCCAAATGGGACGGTTTCCGCTGCATCGCTTTTCGCGACAGCAAGAAAATCGTTCTGCAATCTAAATCCGGCAAGCCCCTGACCCGGTATTTCCCTGAGCTTGTAGTTGCCCTTCTCGATCTCGCGCCGCGACGCTTCGTACTGGATGGCGAAATCGTGATCTCTCTCGACGGCTCGCTTTCCTTTGACCATTTGCTCATGCGGATCCACCCCGCCCTCAGCCGGATATTGAAACTCAGCCAGTCCACTCCCTGCACGTTCCTGGTGTTCGATTTGCTGGTCGACGAAAGGGGAAAGCCTCTTGCCGGTCTGCCACTTTCCGCACGTCGCGAAAGACTTGAAAAATTCGCTAAGCGCTACGTGAAAAAGAACGGGCTGATACGGCTGTCGCCGGCTACACGGGATTTATCGCAGGCTCGCAAATGGTTTGGTATGGGAGCCGGTCTCGATGGAATCATGGCGAAACGGCGCGACATGTCGTACCAATCTGGGGAACGGACGGGCATGAAAAAAATCAAGTGGCAGCGGACGGCTGACTGTGTGGTCGGTGGCTTCCGTTATTTGGAGAAGAAGCCGCAGGTGGGATCGCTGCTACTTGGCTTGTATAACCGTGACGGTAAATTGGATCACGTCGGCTTTACGTCTTCGATTCCAGCGCTCGAACGTCCTGCGCTGACCAGTAAGCTTCGAAAACTTATAAAGGCGCCAGGTTTCACGGGAAAGGCGCCCGGGGGGCCGAGCCGGTGGAGTAAACGCTCCGGCGATTGGCACCCGCTCGCACCCCAACTTGTCGTCGAGGTGCGGTTCGATCACTTCACCGGTGGGCGATTTCGGCATGGAACTAAGTTCTTGCGCTGGCGGCCTGACAAAGCCCCCCGCCAATGTACCTTCGAGCAAGTTAGCCGTGAAAGCCGTTCGTCGCTTTCGCTGCATTGAGGCAGTTCTGACGCTGAGAAACGCGTACATCCTTTGACCAAATAACGGCGTCACAACCCGATGGCCTGGGGTTCCTCGGAGAAAGTCGTTTATGCCGCGATTCTCGCCAACTTGGCGATTATGGCATGCAAGTATGCTGCGGCAATTGTCACCCGTAGTTCGGTGATGCTGGCGGAGGCGTTTCACTCGACCGCGGACTGCGGAAACGAACTCTTGCTGCTCTTGGGAATGAAGCGCAGCCAGCGCCCTCCGGATCCCTTGCATCCTTAAGGGCACGGAAAGGTGCTGTACTTTTATTCTTTGCTGGTCGCAGTCTATATTTTTGGCATCGGCGCTCTGTTGGCCTTCTATCACGGGATTTCCCATATCCGACGCCCGGAATTATCGAGCCATGCGAGCTGGAATTACGCCGTCCTCGCGCTTACCGCCGCATTCGACTTCTATTCGTGGATCGTTTCCTACCGCGAATTATTATCGCAAAAAGACCCGGATGAAAGCACTTGGGACGAGATCATCGGCAGCAAGAACCCGGTCATCTTCACGGTATTTCTCGAAGATTCAGCGGGTCTGGTCGGCACCGCTCTCGCCTTCCTCGGGATCTTTCTTGGACGCCTGCTTCACAAACCGTATCTAGATCCCGTGGCTTCACTTCTCATCGGACTGCTGCTGGTAGCGGTTGCCGCGTTGCTTGGACGCGAGAGCGGAGCTCTGCTGGTGGGCGAGAGAACCAACCGCGCAATCATAAGGCGAGTCAGGCGCATCATCCAAAACGATCCGTCGGTGGAGGCCCTGGGTGATCTCTTGACCATGCAACTTGGGCCGAACGAGGTTCTACTCACCGCCGACATCCGATTCCGCCGCGGGCTGGATGTGCAAGAACTCGAATCCGCAATCGATCGCCTTGAAAGCCGTATCCGGCACGACGAACCGGCCATCAAGCGAATCTTCCTCGAAGCCGATTCACTCAAACCAGCCATCCAGGGTGAGGCGCCGCTGCGTAGCGCTTCATGAGGATCGGAAACGGACTTTTAATCGGAGTCAGGCCGATGTTACCGGGGGCTGGAACGCAGCACACGTTCGACAGTTTGAAATTGAGCGATTCAGGGCTCCGCCGACGTGTATCCATTAGTAGCTTATAGGTAGGGTAACGGAGATTTTGTTCTCGTTGCATTTGTAGTTAGGCGGCTTTGAGGCCGACAGCGTGAACGAGATCATCGACAGCGTGGGTGACGCGTTGGTAGAGTCGGTCGAGCTGCGAGAGACGT
>WNGK01002873.1_pt2 | contig 21182 bp, 22 predicted proteins | sample 5400601 | NCBI WGS metagenome assembly WNGK01 (sample SAMN13153376, study PRJNA577476) | soil metagenome | isolation source: 60 cm soil or saprolite under Garry oak tree replicate 1 | place: USA:California | collected 2016-06-15
GCACCGAGATCGGCCCACCCTGATCGATGGCTTTCATCCCGCGAACCATGCCCTCGGTTGCTTCCATGGCAATCGCGCGCACACGGCCTTCGCCCAAATGTTGCTGGACTTCGAGGACAACATTGATTGGCCGGGGCACATTGAAGCCATCGCTTACCACACGAAGGGCTTGGTAAATGGGCGGCATGGCCGCCGGGGTGAATTGCACGTCCACAGCAGGGCCGGCGATTTGAATTACGTGTCCGATGTTTTCCATAGAATCAGCTTTTTAGCTTCTAGCTACTAGCTCCTAGCTGGCCCGGCTTGCTAGAAGCCAATGGCTAGCAGTTACTGCGCTGCTGCCGCTCCACTCACAATTTCAATAATCTCTTTCGTGATCTTGGCTTGCCGGACCCGGTTCATGGCCAGGGTAAGCGAATCGATCATCTCGCTCGCGTTATTTGTTGCCGATTCCATGGCGGTCATGCGAGCCGCGTGTTCTGCGGCCACCGATTCCAGCAATGCGTGGAAAATCTGGATACCGACATACTTCGGCAGCAACGCGCGAAACAGTTCATGCGGCGGCTGCTCATAAATGTAATCCACCGGAGCTGAGGCAAATGCGGCTGCCCGCGCGTCCACTTCGCGGGTATCGGCAGGACGAAGCGCCACTCCCGTACCCTTGGCCGCCTCCAGGGCGCGCTGTTTCTCTTCCAGCTCCATCTCCTTTGCCTGCGCAATTTCTGGAGCGCCAATCTGCTCGATGGGCAACAACTGCTCGACCACCAGGCGCTGCGCGATCACAGACTTGAACTCGTTGTAAACGAGGTAGACAGAATCAATCTCAGCGTGCGTGTAACGCGCGATCAAACGCTCGGCCAGATCGGAGGCCAGCGAGTATTCAATTTTGTTCAAGACTCCCACTTGCTCGCCCACAAGCGTAGTGCCTGCTTGCTGTGTCGAATCAGACTTTCGAGGTTCGGCCGTTCTGAATCTTCTGCGCAGAAAATCGCGGCCCTTACGGCCAATGGCTTCGATTTCAATGTTCGTTCCGGACCTCGACTCAAGGAACCTCATCGCCGCTTTCAAAATATTTGCATTGAAAGCGCCGGCGAGACCTTTGTCCCCGGTAACCACGATCAAAAGCACATTCTTCTCAGGCCGACGCACGAGCAGCGGATGCAGCACCTCGCCAGTGGCGGGATCGTAAATGTCCGCACGCGAGACCAGCGACTTCAAAACGTTCGTCAGCATCTGCGCATACGGCCGTGCCGCCAACGCACGCTCTTGCGCGCGGCGCAATCTGGCCGCAGAGACCATCTTCATGGCGCGCGTAATCTGCCGCGTGTTGATCACACTGCGAATGCGCCGCCGGATATCGAGAATATTGGCCATAAAAAACAGCTTCTAGCTTTTAGCTCCTAGCTACTAGACGTGCCTTAATTTTCGGACCTTTGGGTCGCTTTCCTTCTCCCCGAGAAGCGCTATCCGCACGCGATCCGTGCTTGCTAGAGCTAGCAGCTAGAAGCTAGTAGCTATCTTGCAGCTGCCGCCTGCGGTTCCGCCACGAAACCTTCCTTACACTGCTTAATCACTTTCGTCATCTCAGCTTTGAGCGCGTCGTCGAGAACCTTCTTTTCCATGATCGTGCGCAGCAGGCCGGGATTGATGCCTTCCACGTAGCGATACAGCTCGGCTTCAAAGTCGCGCACCTGCTCGACAGACATGTCGTCGAGAACGCCGCTGGTTCCAGCAAAGATCAGCAGAATTTGCTTTGAAAACGGCAGAGGCGAGAATTGCTTCTGCTTCAAAACTTCGACCAGGCGCTGCCCACGATTCAGTTGCGCCTGTGTGGCTTTGTCGAGATCACTGCCAAACTGCGCGAAAGCAGCAAGCTCGCGATATTGCGCAAGTTCCAGCTTCAAACTACCGGCAACCTGGCGCATAGCCTTGATCTGCGCGCTACCGCCCACGCGGCTCACCGACAAACCGACGTTAACCGCAGGACGAACACCTTGATTGAACAGATCGGTTTCAAGATAAATCTGGCCATCGGTGATCGAGATGACGTTGGTCGGGATGTACGCCGAAACGTCCCCCGCTTGAGTTTCGATTACTGGCAGCGCGGTAAGCGATCCTCCGCCTTTCTCGTTGCTCAACTTGGCCGCCCGCTCAAGCAGACGCGAATGTAAATAGAAAACATCTCCGGGATACGCCTCGCGTCCTGGCGGACGTCGCAGCAACAGCGAAATCTCGCGGTATGACGCGGCGTGCTTGGAAAGATCATCGTAGATCACAAGCGCGTGACGTTTGGTGTCGCGGAAATACTCGCCCATGGCGCATGCCGCATACGGTGCGATGTACTGCATCGGCGCGGGTTCGGAAGCTGAGGCTGCGACGACGATGGTGTAATCCATCGCGCCATAGTCAGAGAGAATTTTCACCACCTGGGCGATGGACGACCGCTTCTGCCCGATCGCGCAATAAATGCAAATCAGGTCATTGCCCTTGTTGTTGATGATGGTGTCGATCGCGATCGCGGTCTTGCCGGTCTGGCGGTCGCCGATGATCAGCTCGCGCTGGCCGCGGCCGATAGGAATCATGCTGTCGATGGCCTTGAGTCCCGTCGCCATCGGCTCGCGCACGGGCTGGCGTTCAATGACACCAGGCGCGAGACGCTCCAGAGAAATGAATTCGGAGGTCGATATCGGGCCTTTATCATCGATGGGCTCACCCAAGGAGTTGACCACGCGGCCGATCATTGCGTCGCCGACCGGCACGCTCATGATGCGTCCAGTGCGCTTGACCTCGTCGCCTTCGCTGATCTCCGTGTACTCGCCCAGCAGCACCACGCCGACCTGGTCTTCTTCCAGGTTCATGGCGATCCCGGCAACATGGTGCGGAAACTCGAGCAGCTCGCCAGCCATGACCTTCTCCAGACCATGGACGCGCGCGATGCCGTCGCCCAGCGTGATGACTGTGCCGACTTCGTCAACCGCAATTTTCGATTCGTAATTCTCAATCTGCTGCCGGATTAGTTGTGTAATTTCATCTGCTTTGATTTGCATAAAATCAGCTCTTAGCTATTAGCCTTTAGCTCTTGGCTTTTCTTCGCGACTTTTTGCGGCTCTTCTTTGCGAACTTCGCGGTTAAGATCTTTTACGCTGCGCCGCTCGCTAACCGCTGCCTGATTCTCTCCAACTGTCCCTTCACTGAGCCGTCGTAAACGGTGCTGCCCACACGTGCGATAGCTCCACCCAGAATTCCCTTGTCCTGCGCATAGCGCGCACGAATGTTTTTGCCAGTCACCTTGGCCAAATCGCACTCCAGTTCATTTCGCTCGTCCGCAGGTAATTCGCGCGCGGTGGTCACCTCCGCTTCGGCGAATCCCAGGCGCTGGTTCAATTCTTGGGCGAACTGTTCCACGATCTCGCCTAGAAACCTCGTCCGGCGCTTGTCGATCAGCACGGCAACAAGGTTTCGCACGGGACGCGAAATTCCGGCACGCTGCACGATGGCATCAAGCACTGCGCGCTTCTGTTCAGGCAAAATGGACGGTGCCTCCCCTACTTCCCTGAGCGATTTGTTCTCGCGAAACAGCCCGGCAATTTGCTGCGCTTCCGCCAAGGTCCGCGTGGGGTCGAGATGGTTGCTCATCACCACGTCAGCAAAGGCCCGAGCGTAAGTATTTATGACGGTCGCCATCTTGATTTTGTTAAATCAGTTCTTCTTCCCCGGAGCGCCATCACTCGATAGCTGCTGGCCAAAACGTCGCACCAACGCCTGATCGGTTGGAGTATCCACGCGAATCTGCTTGCTGGCCAGCGTGACCGCCAATTCCGCGGCGTAGGCGGTCAGCTCCCGCCGCGCAGCCTTCGCAGCCGCCTCAATTTCCTGTCCAGCTGACTCAGCAATCCGGCGCGCTTCCTCAACGGCGGCTCCTTTGATCCTTTCTTCCTCAGCGGCAGCCTCCTTCTCTGACGCGGCGCGCATCTGGTTGATTTCGTCATCAAGCCGGTTCAATCGAGATTCGATTTCCGACAATCGCCGATTCGCTTCCTCGCTAGCTCTGCGGGCTTCCTCTAAGGATTTCTGAATTGACGCCGTCCGATTACGAAACATTCCTGGCAGATTCTTTTTGGAAAACCACGCGATCAGCCCGGCAACGATCGCGAAGTTCAGAATCACCGCCAGCCAGTACGCCGCATCAAGGCCCAATCCCGTAATCTTCGAGAGCAGTTTGACAGACGCAGAGTGCTTGAACTGCTCGGTCTCATCTTCGCTCTTTTGCTGAGGAGTAGCGATGGCGGGAGCATTCTGCGCGGAAGGAGTCGCGCCCCGCCCGGGCCCAGCCGTTTGGACGTACGCCAAGCTGCAAAACAAAACCGCCGCCGTCAACAGCACGAGAAACCTAAGTCTCAGGGACGAAAATTTCATCGCCCACCCGCCTGCGCCAATGCGGGCTCCAGCACGGCGCGAATGATCTCTGCGGCTAATCGTCCAGCTTCGCCTTCAAGCGATTGCTTTGCCACCAGCTTGTCATTTTCAATCCCAGCCCGGGCCTGCTCGACTTGCGCCTGCGCTTTGCTTCGGGCCTCCGCAATCGCCGCTGCGCGGGCCCGAGAGGCCTGCGCTCGGCCAGATTCCTGAGCTTTGAAAAGTGCTAACCGGGCGTCTCTCAGCCGCTGCTCATACTCGGCGGTGCGCGCTTCAGCAGACTGAACGTCGGCCCTGGCTTTCTCGATCGCCCCCTGAGTTCGCGCGTGACGCTCTGCCAGAACTCGCGCCAGCGGCGTATGCACCAGCACGGTATAAAGCCCATACAAAAGGAGAAAGAAAATTACCGTAGGAATGGCACCGAGCAGTAATCCGCCTATTTGTCTGAGCGTCTCATCCATAATTTTCTGCTGGGTGTGGACCGTCCGAAAGGACTCTCTGGAACCAATGATTTTAGCGTTCAGCGAAGAGCAGTGTCAACGAAGAGGTGCATCCGGTCATCCGGGCGGACATGGTTGTCCGCCCTTTTTTCAAATCAGGAATAACAGAATCGTCACCCCCCGTTTGCCCGCCTCACTTTGTTCCTGGCATTGACGCGTCGAGGAACGTTGTGACGGTTGACGCCAGCCCCGGCAAGGCGAAAATCTGGTAATGGGTCACGCCGGGCAAAATGGCCACCCGGGCATTGGATATCCCTGATCCGTCCCAGCCGGCATCTTTCTTGCCGCCGCCTAGAAGCTCGAAGAATTCCACCGCGTGCGCAGTGCGAACAGCGTCGGCATCGCCATACACCAATAGCGTGGGCGCCTTCATCGCGGCAACTTCTTTCGACCAGTCGTAGTCCTTCTTCAGCATGTCGCCGAGTTTGGTGAACAGGACTGGCCAATCCGCCGGCCTCGGTGCAACCCGCGCATACGTCTGATACATCGGGGTCTGCTTCATCTGCTCGGCCTGTGCTGGTCCGCTTTGCGCCATCGCCGCCAGGATTTCGGGGTACCAGCCATCGCGCTTGAAAGTGGCGGAGACAATCACCAGCTTCCGCACGAGATCGGGATGCTGAATAGCAGTTCGCAAGGCGACCCCACCGCCGAGCGAATAACCCATTACGTCGGTCTTCTCGATACGCAGATACTTGATCAGTCCAGCGATGTCGTCAGCCATCGCCTCGCAGCTCAGCGGACGGTCCATATCGGCGGTGCGCCCGTGCGCCTGTAGATCAACGGCAATCACCTGGCGGTTCTTCGATAGTAAAGGCATGATCGCGGCAAAATTTTCGGTCGAACCGATGCCGCCATGCAGCAGGACCAAAGGTTCTCCGGTGCCCTGGACTTCGTAATAAAGTTTGAGGCCATTGACCGGAGCGTAGCCGGTTTTGAGGGAAGTTGTGGGCGTCTGGGCGTAGGCAAAGGCCGATGCCACGATGATACTGGCGGTTGAGGTTGCAATGAAACTTCTTCTCAGCGTCATAGTTATCGCTCCTTCTACCTATACGTCGAATGACGAGCGGCGAAATCGACATGCTAAATATTCCCGCCGTTTAAAGAACCAACGTCACTTTTCGAAGCATCCATAGCTCGATGAAAACACCCTGTGATGAGGCCGCAATCCGTTCAGGGAACAAAGGCGCTCCGTGCGGCGAAAAAGCGCGAACGTGGATCCTGGGTGCCACCATACTGGCTTCGAGCATGGCTTTCATCGACGGCACGGTCGTCAATGTCGCAATCCCTGCTCTCCAGACTAGCTTCCGCGCAAATATTGTGGACGTGCAATGGGTGGTGGAGTCTTACGCACTGTTCCTTTCCGCATTGATTCTGGTTGGAGGCGTATTGGGCGACCGCTGTGGACGCCGGTTGGTGTTCCTAACGGGGGTAACGCTTTTCGCGGCCGCTTCTATGGCGTGTGGTTTCTCGGCCAGCATTCGTCAACTGGTGATCGCCCGTTCTGTTCAAGGCATCGGAGCAGCGCTTCTGGTTCCTGGAAGTCTCGCTATCATCAGCGCATCGTTTGATGAGAAGTCTCGTGGCAAAGCCATTGGAACCTGGTCCGGGTTTACGGCGATTACTACCGCCCTTGGTCCGGTTGTGGGTGGATGGCTTATCGAGCACGCTTCCTGGCGCTGGGCCTTTTTCATCAATCTTCCGCTTGCCGCAGCGGTGTTTTTGATTTCAGTGAGACACATGCCGGAGACGCGCAGCGGAAGCGTTAACCGCGTGGATTGGCTGGGGGCGATGATTGCAATTCTCGGTTTGGCTGGGGTGGTGAACGGATTCGTTGAGTCCCCGAACTTAGGCTGGTTGCACCCAGTGGTTCTGGCAAGCTTAATCGCCGGCTCGGCCTGCCTGGTTGTTTTCGTTTTCGTGGAAGCCCGGGTCAGCGCGCCCATGGTTCCGCTCGCGCTCTTTAACTCTCGCAGCTTCAGCGGTGCGAACTTGCTCACATTCTCTCTGTATGCGGCATTGGGAATCTTCTTTTTCGTGTTTCCGATGAGCCTGATTCAGGTACACGGATTTTCTCCAACCAAAGCCGCAGCCGCGGCGTTGCCGACGATCCTGTTGATGTTCTCGTTGTCTCGCTGGTCAGGTGGACTGGTTGATCGGTATGGTCCAAGAACTCCGCTGGTTGTGGGACCTCTAATCGCTGCCGCAGGTTTCACTCTGTTCGCGACCGCGTCAGTCAACGGAAGCTACTGGAAGACGTTCTTTCCCGCGTTCACTATCCTGGGGCTTGGAATGGCGATCACGGTCGCTCCTCTGACAACTGTCGTCATGAGTTCAGTAGACCAGGACCATGCTGGCACTGCCTCGGGAATCAATAACGCTGTTGCCCGAGTTGCGGGCGTACTGGCAATTGCAGTCTTCGGAGTCGTGATTGTGGCTTCATTCAGTTCCCACTTAAATCACAGCCTAGCGAACCTCTCGCTTCCCTCGGATGTTCTTCGCGAGATTCAGGCCAACGAGACAAGGCTTGCCGCGTTGAGGCTGCCAAATGGCCTTGATGAGAACATGGCGGCGGCACTACGATCCGCAATCGCGCGAGCTTTTGTCGCCGGATCCAGACTAATCATGCTCATTTGTTCGGGCCTTGCTGCGGCCAGCGGTGTTCTCGCTTGGCGGATGATTCCGAGCGAGAACAAGCGCGAAGCGTGAGGGAACAGGCAATACCCTCGGGTTCTCCGACAGACAGCTCATCTGCCTACCTCATTTTGTGCCTCCCCTTGACGCATCGAGGAACGGTGTGACCGTAGAAGCCTCGGCGGTGGCAGCGGCGCTTCCTTCTGCAATACTGACTCTTATGGCGGTCGACTATGTTCCTCGGCGCGTAATGTCTTTGCAGCCCAGCGCCACGGTGATTCTTCGCGACTTGGGTAGATTGGATTGCTTGGTGGCGTGCACAAAGTATTGCGTGGATGTGTGCCCCGAAGTATCGGAGAAAGGAATCACCGTCGTTGCGGATTCCTGGACGGCGCAAAGCGAGCAGATTCTGAGAGCAAAGCCGGATCTGGTCATTGCGGCGGTGCCGTATCAGGAGAAGGCCCTGGCGGAAATTCTGAAAGCGGGATCGCGATTTCTGGGGCTGGCTCCGCGGTCGCTGGACGATATCTACATGGACATTGCGGTGATTGCCGGAATCATGGACGCCACGAAAAAGTGCGGGGACCTTGTGCGGAGGATGCAGGACGAAATTGCCCGAGTCCGTTCACAGTCTGAACAGCGTTCGCGGCCGCACGTGTTTTGCGAGGAGTGGGGAAAGCCGTTAATCGCATCGCAGGCGTGGGTTGCGGAATTGATTGAGGCCGTGGGCGGGAAGTTTATTGGAGTTCCGGGGAAACAGATTTCCCCGGAAGAAGTAGGGGCTGCCGCGCCTGATGTTCTGATTGCGGCCTGGTGCGGCGCGGGAGACCGCGTGCCGCTGGAAAAGATCGTGCGTAGCCGCAACTGGGAGGATATTCCGGCTGTGAAAAACGGGCGTGTGTATTGTATCCGTGACGAATACCTGAACACTCCCGCGCCCACACTTCTGCAAGGCCTGCGCGCGCTCGCTGCTGCCATTCATCCGGAGTGTTTTCCACAAGCCGACGGACTACGATGTATCAGCCCTGCGCCATGAACCGTCTCCAGATTGAACGCCGTTCCGCAACTGCCGAGCTGCGAGGTGGAAACTGAGCGTGAAACGCGTGGTCGCAGCCCTGATCTGGAAAGATGGAAAAGTTCTGGTTTGCCAGCGTACGCGGCACCAGGTGATGCCGTTGAAATGGGAGTTTCCCGGCGGAAAAATTGAAGATGGCGAGCAGCCGCGCTACGCCCTGCGCCGCGAACTGGATGAGGAACTGGGAATTCAGGCGGTGGTTGGAAACGAAGTGGCGCGGGTGCTTCACCGATATCCGAGCGGGAATGCCGTGGAGCTTAGGTTCTACAATGTCCATGAATATTCTGGCGAGATCGAGAACCGTATTTTTCGTGACATCAATTGGGCAGAACCTGTGCGGCTGCCTGCTTACGATTTTCTAGAGGCCGATCTGGAGCTGGTGAAAGATTTGGCAGGCGGAAAGTTCATGGGCTGAGATGCCAGCACACACGCGCTTTAATTCGTCTCAGGAATAGCGTCGAAGCTGGCTGACGCGTTCTTCAAGTCTCTCTCATTTCCCGATTGCGATGTCCGCCGAAGAGTTGGCCGGTTTCCTACCTCGGTGTGGCGGGGGTTCCGACTTGCCTCCAGCCGGGCTTTTGCATCCTGAAACTCTGACGTGTCTACTTTGTACTCATCCCGCGGCGGCAGAAGGGTGTTGATTTCTGTTTGTGTCCGGGCAATTCGTTCAGGCGTTTGCGGGTGTGTCTGAAAAGCTTTTGCAACGGCTCCTAGTTTGCCCTTTTCACGGGCTTTGACTCTCTCGAAAAATGTGGTCAGCGCTTCCGGATCGTAGCCGGCCTTATACATGTATTGGACTCCGAGATAATCGGCCTCGGATTCGAATCGCCGGGAGAATTTCAGGTAGCTGATCGGCATGGCAATGGTCAGCGCTTCGTAGCCCGCGTAACCTACGGGGCCGCCGATCATCATTAGCGGAATCGAAGCCATGTTCATCAACTTTCCGCGCGTTCGCTCGCGGGCGGCGTGGCAGGCGGCCACATGCGCGATCTCATGGGCCATTACGCCAGCCAGCTCGGCTTCGTTGTCAGCAGCGAGAATCAGTCCCGAATCTACGTAGAAAAAACCGCCGGGAAGAGCGAAGGCGTTAATGTCATCGGAGTCGAGGACTTTTATGGTGAACGGAACCAGGGAATCGGAGTTGCGCACCAAGTTTTGTCCGAGCTGGTTGATGTAGTCGGTGACCTGAGGATCAGTAATAAGTCTGGAAGTGGCTTCGACCTGGTTTGAATAGTCCTTGCCCATACCGACCTGTCGCTCCAAGCTGTACCAGTTGCCGATTCCGCGGCCACAACCGATGTTTCGTTCTCCGATGGCGTCGATGTCACGGATGCTGTGGTCGTGGTATACCGCCGCAGGAATCGCCGGCAGGACAGGATCGGTGGGAGGACGGCTACTGATGTCCGGAGTCTGGGAGAACGCGGCGAGAGAGAACAGGACCGGAACGAGGAAGGAGTAGAGGACTGCCAGTCGGAGCGGCATGTTTGCTCCAGGGGCCCGTAAATCGTGAGAGGCACCGCGTGCGGAAAACTTACTCTAAGGATGGGAGTAACGCAAGCTCAATTTTCTGGGCCAACCGTGGAGACGTTCACAGAATTCCGGCTGTGGGCATCACGGTGAGCTCTTCGACGGTCGCATCCGACGGAAGTTTCAGGGCATTGACTAGCGCTCGCGCGACGGTCTCCGGAGAGATCATCTTTTCTCGTGGAGCTTCCGGCCATAGAGTTTCCCAAATGCCGGTATTGGTGGCGCCGGGCAACAAGGAGACGACGCGAATGCCCTGCTCGCGCAATTCTTCACGCAGAGTGTTGGTGAAGCCGAGTGCGCCGTGCTTCGAGGCGTTATAGGCGGAGGAATCTGGGAACACCCGCTTCGCGGCAATGGACAGATTATTCACGATAATCCCGCCGCGTTTCATGAGCGGAAGCACCGCTTTGGTGACCAGGAACATTCCGGTCAAGTTTGTGGCGATCACGTCGTTCCAGTCGTTGACGGTCAGCTTGCCTACCGGGCGGCTAGCGTGGGCAATTCCGGCATTGTTGATTAGGATGTCGATGCGCGGAACTTGCCTGCAGATGGCAGTGAACATTTCTCTGACGCTGCCTTCGTCGCGAATGTCGCACAGGGCCGCAGACACTCGGACCTTCTCGCGGGAAAGTTCGGCTTTGATTTTCTGCAGGCGAGATTGGTCGCGCCCGCAGATGACTAGATTGCATCCTTCGGAAGCAAGAGCGCGAGCAATTGCGAGACCGATGCCTTGAGTGGCTCCGGTGATAAGTGCAGTTTTTCTCTTGAGTCTGGTCTTTTCGAAGCGGAGTTTGGGCAATCAGACCCCGTTGGGACGCTGGCGGATGAGCGAGAGGAACTCGGTTCGCGTTTCCTGCTCTTCCCGGAAGCAGCCTAGCATTGACGACGTCACCGCAGCCGAGTGCTGCTTTTCGACGCCGCGCATCATCATGCACAGATGGCGGGCTTCGATCACCACGCCGACGCCCTGTGGCTGGACTACTTTCTGGATCGTCTCCGCAATCTGGGTGGTCAGGCGCTCTTGAATTTGCAGCCGGCGCGAAAAGACTTCGATCAGACGCGGAATTTTGCTCAGTCCGATTACCTTGCCATTCGGAATGTAGGCCACATGCACTTTGCCGAAGAATGGCAGCATGTGGTGCTCGCAGAGGCTGAACATTTCCACATCTTTCACGATCACCATTTCGTCATAGGTGACGGTGAAGAGCGCGTTCTTGAGTAGCGCTTCTGGATCCTCGTTGTAGCCGCGGGTGAGAAATTCAAAAGCTTTGTGGACGCGCGCAGGGGTGCGAACAAGCCCTTCGCGCTCGGGATCTTCATCCAGGCGGACGAGCATTTCCTTGACCAGGTCCTCGAAGGTGGCGCTGGTTAAGGTCGGGTTTTCAACTGTGGGCTTCATTTCTTGGTTTCATTGCTTTGTGATTCCGAGCGCCACGAACCTGATGTTTGATCGGAGGTTCGACCGCGAGGAACCTGCTTTTGGTGTTAGGCTGCAGAACAGCAGGTTGCTCGTCGTCTCGCTTTGCTCGCCGCCTCGGAATGACAAGATTTTAGTTCCCGGCATATTCAGACATCTTGGCTGCCATCGTACTCAAACGAATTCATCATTGTTTCGTCTAGCCGTACCTTTTCCAGATGAGCCTGGGTGAACTCCCGCTTCAGAATATCGTAGATGACGGTGCAAAGATTTTCCGTCGTCGGCACAGAATCCGCGAATTCCGGCCTCATATTCAGATTCTCCAGATCAAAGCGGGTGACAATTTCCCGCTGCACGCAGTCGTCGAGGGCAACCAGATTGCAGACCATGCCGTTGCCGTCTACTTGGCCGCTAACTGTGACCGCGAGAACATAATTGTGGCCGTGGCCGTGCGGGTTATTACACTTGCCGTAAGTGGTCAGATTCTCAGCATCGGACATCTGCTCGCTATGCAGCCGGTGGGAGGCAGAGAAGCGATATCGGCGGGAGAGGTGGGCCTTCATTCTGTCCTTAACAGTGTCATTCCCACCAAGCCGGGGATTGGCGGAGCCAATCCCCGCGCGTGCAGGAACCTGCTGTTGCTGTCCATAGAAGTGCCGCTTGCTACAAACCGGAACAGCAGGTCCCTCGGCTGCGTTGATCCGCTCGCTGCGCTCACGGATCAACTTGGCTCGGAATGACACAGCTAAATTACTCAATTACTAAATTACTAAATTCCCCAATTACTCAATCCTCTTCATTCCTCCCCGTAAAAATCGACGAACAGATCATGGTTCTCGTACACCCGCACCCGGTGCAGTTTGGCGTTGGTCAGCTTGGGCGCGAGGCGCTGCCAGATCGCGACGGCCAGGTTTTCGGTGGTGGGAATGCGGGTGAGAAATTCGGGGACTTCTTTGTTCAGGAAACGGTGGTCCATGGCGTCGAGCACTTCGCGGTGCATGGTTTCTTTGAGCTGCTTGAGGTCAACCACGAACCCCGAGCGCGGATCGATCTCGCCCTTCACCGTGACTTCGAGCACGTAGTTGTGCCCGTGTCCGTTCGGGTTATTGCACTTGCCGAAGAGGCGCCGGTTCTCCTCCGGAGAAAGCTCCGGATTGTGGTAATAGTGCGAGGCGGCGAATTCAGCTTTGCGGGTGAGATAGAGCAAGGGGTTCCTCTTGCGACGATGTGTGCAGGTAGATATCGGACGAGAGCAGGATAAGAATGATGATTGGTGTTGCTGCGTTCCAGTACGAAGGATGAGACCACGCCCACAGTCCGCCAGCTGCGGCGAGCCCAACCCTAGCCACTACCGAGCGTTTCATCAGATTTCCCTTGCGACGCCGTCGAGCTTTGATGTCGCGCTCCCCAAGCACAAATGTAGCGACTATGCATGAGATTGGTACCCAGTCTCCCGTCGTCCACGCGAGCCAGACAACGTACAGGAGAAGAAGTAGCATCGAGACGACCGCCAGCGGATTACCCGCCAGCGGATTACCAAGGTAGTATCGCCACCAAACCTCACCTTCGTCTTTGTGTTCACCGCCGATCAATCCGAGGATATAAGCGCCGCCGAGGCAGACAGCGGGAACCCACCCTCCCTCGTGAAGGAGCCACGCGCTAAAGACCGCGATCCACAGGGGATAGAGAATTCCCAGCGGACGCTTCAGATAGATCCTTGCGGGCGCTGGTTGCTGTCCCGCAAAGATCCAAAAGCCAGCCATGGTGAGCGCCGTGAGGAGAAAACTCCAGCTCCTTACGCCATTCTTCAGAATGGAAGCCACCGCAAAAGCCACCATGAGCAAAGAGACGCCAGCAAAGAGGATTCTTATCCACATCGGCACCATATTGCGCATCAACTCGCGCATTTCTTCAGGCGATGTCCGTTGTTCTGTCATGGAGAGCTCCCTTCACAGGGGTTGATTGGCCGGACCTGTATCGACGGCCCTTCCAAGGAACGATGCCGTGCCTGCACGATCTTATCGACCTCACCAGCAAATACGAAAATACGGGAAGCCCAAGGATCGCAACCAAACTAGACCGCGCAGGAAAATGCGCTTTCCGGATTCGCAGCCAGAACCAGCCTGCAAGAATAACTGTCAGCAGCGCCGCCTGCAGAGCGAGGTCGGGTCGTCCGGATAGCTTCGCCCACACCGCGGCAACCAGGTTTCCAATAATCAGAAGAAACTCCGCCGAGCGCAATAATGCCAGGCCTCGCGGCGATGGGAACAGCAGCGCAAGATTCTTCGTCCAACCTTCGCGCAGTTGTGCGAAGCTGCGGTACATGCGCGTGCGGACGGCGTCGCCACCATAACGGAAGAAAAGCTTGCGGCCGGAGGACTTCACCAGACGCGCCATGGCGACGTCTTCCAGCAGATCGCCGGCGATCTTTGTGTGGCCGCCGACCGCGTCGTAAGCCTCGCGCGACATCAGCAGATATTGTCCGTTGGCAGCGGCGATGGGAGAGGCGGGATCATTCACTTTCGCCGGAGGATACGTGGCCGCCAGCTCGGCGAAGATCACGGGCATGACTGTTTTTTCCCAGAAGCCGCGCACCTCCTGCTCGGGAGAATAGGAAAGCAGGGCGGCCTCGTGATGCTCGGCTTCGGCGACGGCGCGGGCCAGCGATCCTGGCCCGTGGACGGTGTCGGCGTCGGTGAAGAGGAGCCAATTCCCTTTCGCGGCCTTTGCGCCCGTGGACATGGCGTTGTTTTTACCCGTCCAGTTGTCGGGGAGCGGTGGCGCGGAGATGACGGTGACGCTGGGGCGGGCGTGGACGCCCGCCCCTACACGCTTCGCGGAGAGGTCAGGGTGGCCGAGGGCGTCCGCCCCTACACGGCCGCTGGCTCCTTTTACCTGGCTCGTGTAGCCCCGGGCGGCCACGCCCGGGGACGCGTTTAGAACGTGCTCAGCACGCTTATCGGAAAACGCCCGCGCGATTTCGGCGGTACCGTCGGTGGAATCATCGTCAACAACGATGATTTCGAACGCGATTCCCGTCTGAGCTACGAGTGATTGGAGGCAAGTTCCCAGGCAAGCTTCTTCGTTCCGGGCAGGAACCATGATCGAGACCAGCGGATTGTTTTCAGCATCCATTTCTACAAACGTGCATTCGTTGACAGTGCCGTCCCGTTGGGACTCCGCGTATCGGCCTTATCTACCTGGCACTTCCGTGCCGGTCTTTCGCATGCCGCCCTTGCGGCTAGTTCTTGCAACTCCATTTTTTACATTTTGTCATTCCGAACCGCTTCCAGCGGCGAGGGAGCTGCTTTTCCTCGGCACAGCACTGATGCTGCCGGCAAACAGCAGGTTCCTCTCCCGCCTTTGGCGGGTTCGGAATGACGCCCGATAATTAAATTTGCAGCCCGGCCCGAAAGCTTGCTCTGCCGGCTGTCACTGCGAAGCGTTTATTATAGCTGCGTGCGCCCTGCCCTTGTCCTCGTCTCGCTGCTGGTGCTTGCCGGATGCTATAGCAGCTCGAAGCCTTCCAGCATTGGCACGCCTGCGCCTGATTTCACCATTGCGGACTCCGACCGCCGCCTCGCCCTCAGCCAGCTGCGCGGCAAGATTGTGGTTTTGAATTTTTGGGCGACGTGGTGTCCGCCTTGTGTTGAGGAGATGCCGTCGTTGGTGCAGATGCAAAAGAAATTGCAGGACAAAGGCGTGACCGTGCTTGCGGTGAGCGTGGACGACGATGCTGGCGACTATCACAAGTTTTTGAAGGACCACAACATTGATCTGCTTACCGTGCGCGAGTCGGGGCAGAGGACGGACAAAGGCGTGATCGCTCCGGTTTCGTCGCGCTACGGAACCATCAAAGTGCCGGAGACGTACATCATCGATCGCAACGGGACCATTCGCCGGAAATTTATTGGCCCGGTGGATTGGAGCCAGGCGGAAATTGTGGAATATTTGAGTCGGCTTTAGGTTCTGGGCTTTAAATACACTTTCCGAACTTGGTTGTTGAAGCCGGCTGCATCGGTTCGTGCACGCAGAAAGCAGGTTCCTCACCGCTAAAGCGGATCGGAATGACATGTTTTTGTTTTTGTGAATTTGCCAGAGTATAGAGCCTGAGCCTGAAGCCTAGCCGCTTTCCTCCTCCATTACAATTCCTCTGTGAAGTCCTGGGACGTCATCATCATTGGCGCGGGGATCATTGGGTTGCGGGTTTTGATTGTCGAGCGGGGAGAACCGGGGCGCGAGGCTTCTTATGCGGCGGCCGGGATGCTGGTGGGGTCTGGGACGGAAATTCCGCTTGTTTTGAAGCCTCTCGCAGAGGAGAGTGCGCGGCTCTATCCCGAGTTCGTGCATGAGCTCGAAGATGAATCGGGGATCAGAGTGGATCTGCGGGAGCAGGGTACGATTTTGATATCGCATGATGGCATTTTCCCCGAAAGTGCGGAGCCGATTTCAATCGAGCAGATGCAGATGCTGGAACCTGCTGTCGCAGGGCCCGGACGAGGGCGTCCGGGCCTACACGGAGCCACTGCGGCTGAAATCTTCGGTTCTGCCCAGGGCGGGCGTGGACGCCCGCCCCTACACGATCAGGGTGAAATCGTAGCCGCGTATCTTAGCGAGCGGTCCGTCGATCCGCGGGCGCTGGTTTCGGCGGCGACTAAAGCGGCGCGGCATCGCGAGGTTGACATTTCGTCGGGCGCTGACGTCAAGGCGGTGCTGCTCGAAAACGGCCGGGCGACCGGAGTGCAAACCGACAAGACTTCCTACTCTGCGGGCATGGTTGTGAACTGCGCGGGGGCTTGGGCGGGGTGCGTTGCTCCTCAGCGGTTCCCAGTGCATCCGGTGAAAGGGCACATGCTCGCCGTTATCGGCGGGACGGCGCTGAAGCACGTGGTGCGGTCGGAGGCAGTCTATCTGGTGCCACGCAGCGATGGGCGGGTGGTGATTGGTTCGACGCTTGAAAATGCCGGGTTCAACAAGCAGACCGATGTGAATACGATCCAGCGACTCTTTCATGCGGCAGTTGAACTCGCTCCGGGATTGGCGGGCTCAAAGGTGCACGAGGCTTGGACGGGATTGCGGCCGGAAACTCCCGATGAACTGCCGATCCTGGGCGAAACCTCGACCGCCGGATACTTTGTCGCAACCGGGCATTATCGCGATGGCATTCTACTCGCGCCGATCACGGCGCAGCTAATGGCAAATCTACTATTGGGTAAGCCTGCAGAGCGCGATTTGACGCGCTTTGCCCCTTCTCGGTTTCATTGAGGAAAGGTGCCTCTGATTATGCTTCGAGACCTGCGGATTCCCTCACCTGGACCTCGCGCTCGATTTGCGGAAGCATGCGGCTTTCAATGACCTCCAAATCGTAGGCTGCTTGCAGATTCAGCCAAAACCTCGGGCTAGTCTTAAAGTAACGAGCCAATCGAAGCGCGCTATCGGCGGTTATGGAGCGGCGTCCATGCACGATTTCAGAGATTCTGGTGATGGGAACATGAAGGGCTAAGGCTAGGCGACTCATCGAGAGGTGCAGGGGCTTCAGGTAGTCTTCCCGAAGAATCTCCCCGGGATGAATGGGAGGCAGTTTCCCTCGGGTGTTCTTCGTTCTAGCCATCCTTCCTCCTAGTGGTAATCGACGATCTCCACTTCGTAGGCAGCGCCATCTTTCCAGCGGAAACAGATACGCCACTGATCATTCACGCGTATGCTGTGCTGACCTTGCCGCTCACCTTTTAACACTTCTAATCGATTGCCCGGCGGCGAAGCAATATCCGCCAAGTTGACCGCAGCATCGAGTTGCCTAAGCTTTCTTTGCGCCACTCGTTCGATTGGGCGAAAGCGCAAGACCCGCTGCCGCTGATGGAGCCGCTCCGTGTCCTTCGAGCGGAAGGTCTTGATCATTTACAAGCTCAATTCTATAACGTTGCGCGTAACACGCACAACAGTAAGCGATCGTCCGCCATCAGGACCTGCGGTTTCAGCTATACTTTGGACTTTCAGCGAAAGGACCTGCCATGGCATCTCCAGCCGTCGCCTTTGCCCGCCAGAACCAGCAGCGTTTTTTGAATGAGTTGAAAGACCTGCTGCGCATTCCCAGCGTCAGCACGCTGCCGGAGCACAATTCCGACGTCCAGCGGGCGGCGGATTACGTGGCAGGCGAGCTTCGGCGGATTGGGATGGAGAACGTCGAAGTCATCCCGACCAAGGGGCATCCGCTCATTTATGCCGACTGGCTGCATGCGGCCGGCGCGCCGACCGTGCTCTGCTATGCGCACTATGATGTGCAGCCGCCTGATCCTCTGAACGAATGGATTTCGCCGCCGTTTGAGCCGGCCGAGCGTAATAACAACATTTACGCGCGCGGCGCCGTGGATGACAAAGGGCAACTGTGGATGGAAGTCAAAGCTATTGAGGCGCTGATGAGCGGGCATGGCGGAAAGCTGCCGATCAATGTGAAGTTCATCATCGAGGGCGAGGAGGAGGTCGGGGGAGAGTCGATTGCCGAATACGTCCGCAAGCAGAAGGCAAAGTTGAAGGCCGATTTCGCGCTGGTCTGCGACACGGAACTGTTTGCGCCCGATCTGCCGACGTTGTGCGTCGGACTGCGCGGGCTAGTTTACACGGAGATTGAAGCTGTCGGTCCCAAAACCGATTTGCACTCCGGAATGTACGGTGGCGCGGCGCCCAATCCGTTCTTTGCCCTGATTGAGATCATCAGCAAATTGAAAGATGCCAAGGGAAGAGTTCTGATTCCTGGTTTCTATCGGAAGGTGAAGGCCCCGGCCGCGGACGAGCTCAGGGCCTGGAAGCGTCTGCCGTTCAGCGAAGAGCATTACCGGAAGACGGAAGTAGGGTCGTCGAAGCTCACGGGCGAGCCGGGGTATTCGGTGCTTTACCGCACTTGGGCGCGACCTACGCTCGAAGTGCATGGAATGCCGGGAGGCTTTACTGCGCCGGGAGCGAAGACTGTGATTCCGGCGAGAGCGCAGGCCAAAGTCTCGATGCGGCTGGTGCCCAATCAGGACCCCGACGACATTCTTAAGCGCTACGCCGCGTACGTGAAGAAACTTACGCCTAAAGGAATCGAGACCAAGATCAAAGTTTGGAGCAAAGGGCCGGCCTGCGTTGTGGGCACGAACAACAAGTACATCAAAGCTGCGACCGAGGCGCTGCGCGATGTGTTCAGGAAAGAGACGGTGTTCATCCGCTCGGGTGGCTCGATCCCGATTGTCACTGACTTTCAGGATGTGCTCAAGATTCCTTCGGTGATGATGGGCTTCGGGCTACCGGATGACAATCTGCACGCTCCCAATGAGAAGTTTCATATCCCTAACTTCTATCGCGGGATTGAATCGATTTGCTTGTTTTTTGAGAAGCTGGGTGGATCCTAAGATCAAAGACTTTTAACCACAAAGGACGCTAAGGACCGCAAAGGGCGCAAAGAAAAGCTTCGCTGCTTTGGCGGGCGTGGACGCCCGCCGCTACACGGGCAGTTCTCAATGGGCCGGGGACGATCGAGGGGTGAAGAAACTCTCTTTGTCAATTTCTGCCGGAACAGCTACGTCAAAGAACCCCACCATCATTTCGTTGTAGGTCTGGTCTCCCCACTGGACCGGGCTGTCGGGATCGGGATTGTGGGGATTGTTTCTGGAGTTGTCGTACCAGGCAATCGCTTCGATCCTGGTGCCGGCAGGAAGCGGGCGCGGCTCTGCCAGGCGGTAACTCAGCTGCCAGTAGAAATCGTAGTTGACCCGCAGCAGGGTTTCGCGTGTGCCGTTCTGTTGAGCGATGTTGTACTCGAATTTTTTCCCCCGCAGGTGCATGTGCGGGAAGAAGCCAAGCAACACGGCGTCGTTGGGCAGCGTACCCTCGACCGCCACGCGGTAGTTGTCGCGGTTGGGCGGGATGGGAATGGTGTCATGGTCATTCGCGAGCTGCAGGGTGAGCACTTTTTGCTTGGGCGGGAGTTTCGCAAAGACAATGCCTAAACTGGTTTGGTCGGTGGCCGCGTGGCCGTTGGTGGTGTAGTGCATCTGGAAAATCAGGTCGGCGTGCGCGGGAATGAATTTTGCCATTCCCTGCGGCCAATTTTCGGGAGAGCTGCCGGGCGCATAGACCAGAAGCAGGTCGCTGGTGGTAGAGTGCGCCTCGTGCATCAGGTGCGGATCATGCAAAGTGGACGCGGTGAAGGGCGCGCCCACGGGCGCGCCCCGCAGCCAGTGGGAATCTGGCGGGCGGATGTAAACCACTGCATGGTGCACGTGGTCGCGGGCGGAGGGGCGCAACTCCGACATTTCGACCCACTTCCCTGCAGTGAAGTTGGTGGGCACGATTTCGTAGGTGTATTCCACATCACCGGTCGAGGGAAGCTTCACCGAGGCTGGCATTTTCAGGATCAAATCGGGCGCGGTGATGTTCCAGCCTTCGGCGAAATGCGGGGAGGGCGGGGCCGGCTTCGGATCGCCGACGGGAGCGCCGGTTTCCGCCCAGCGGACGATAGTCGAAATCTGCTCCGGAGTGAGCGAAGGATCGTTCGAGAAATGTCCGCAGCAGGGGTCGGCAAACCACGGCGGCATCTTGCGACTCTCGACCGCAATGCGCATGGCGGCCGCCCAGGGGCGCGTCTGTTGGTAGGTCACCAGCGGGAAAGGGGCAATTTGGCCGAGGCGATGACAGCTTTGGCAGTGTTGTTGGAGGATGGGGAGGATGTCTTGGTAGAAGGTTGCAGTGGAATCGGCCGCACTCACCGCGCGCGGGCCGAGAAATATCATGAGCAGAAGTGCTGAAAGATTTGTTCCGGCTCTCTCGACGAGTTTCATGCGAGCTGGCGATCCAAAATGGCAAGGAGTCGACGCAACCGAAGAGAGAAGAAAAACCTCAGCGGCTAAAGCCGAAATTCATGTGGACAGTTGCGGCACGGCTTGACGCCATGCCCTCCCGAAGCAGCCCGTGCGCTTTACTGATCCCGAAGGAGCGCTTGCCCCTTGTTAATCTCGAAGTAGCCCTTCCTTACCGATCCCGAAATAGCCCTCGCGCCTTGGTGATGCGAAACCTTGCCAAATATATCCTACACGCGCCGGATTTCAACCTTGGATCTGGGCCTCGCTTAGCCGCCGGGCCGCAGTTTCGGGGGAGACCGGGGAATAATAAACCTCTTTGAAAGTGTACGATTTTGCTTTGGCGGCGAGGATGGGAAGAATTTCGATGTGCCAGTGGTAGTCGTCATCGAGCGTCTTCCAGTATCCCAAACTGGTGGAACCGTGCGTGGTGTTGGGCGAGCTGTGCAGCACCAGGTGAAATGACTCCGTAATGGTGCGAATGCGCTGCAGGGTGCGGCGGAGCAGAGCTCCCAGGTCGCGGATGCTGCCGGGATGCGACAAGGCAAAGCGCTCGAAGCCGGAATCGTGGGTGTGCGGCACGATCCAGGTCTCGTACGGGGCGCGCGTGGCAAAGGGGCAGAGCGCGACGAAGTCCCCGCGCACCTCGACGATGCGCTGGCCGGTGTTCATTTCCTGGGCCAGGATGTCGCAAAAGACGCAGCGCTCTTTCTGCTTGAAGTAATCGAGGGCGGCGCGCAATTCGTACAACACGCGGCGCGGAATGAAGGTATTGGCCACCA
>WNGK01003326.1_pt1 | contig 21182 bp, 21 predicted proteins | sample 5400601 | NCBI WGS metagenome assembly WNGK01 (sample SAMN13153376, study PRJNA577476) | soil metagenome | isolation source: 60 cm soil or saprolite under Garry oak tree replicate 1 | place: USA:California | collected 2016-06-15
ACCTGCCAATCAGCTAAGGGCGGCATGGAACGGTACACCAGCCCCATCCACAACATGCCTCCTCCAATGATCGCGAGCAAGATGCCGCTAGCCAGGCCCGTTGCTGTGAGCGTGCGTGTGAGGGAGCCGAGCCGCCAGGCATATGAGCGGGGGCGAAACAGGCGACTCGCATGCCAATCATAGCGGTCCCAGAGCAGGGCGATGAGGAACAAGGGCGCTACCATGCCGAAGACGTAGGCCGCCCCTAATCCCAGCGCGAGCCAGAACGAGGAGACCACGCTGGAGAGGGCGATCACCCCGGCGAGTACAGGCGCGCAGCACGAACTTGCCACCCCTGAGAAGATGCCGAGCGAATAGACGCTGAGCATCCCGGTTTTTCCCCCGGCACGTCGGCCCGGCATCGGCAAATGAATCTGCCCGCCGAGCAGCACATATCCCGCGAGCGCAAGTATGAGTGCGCCGCCGGTGACATAGATGGCTGTATGCTGCGTTGTGAGGAGTTGCCGCAGCACCGATGTGCCCATGGCAATCGGCAGGATGACCGTTGCTATCCCGGCGGCGAAGAGAAAGGTCATGGCCACTAGGAGGCGGCGGTTCTGAAAAGAACTGGCGAAGTAGGCGGGGAGCATGACCGAGATACAGCAGGGCGCAAAGAGCGCAATAGCTCCCGCGATGATCGCTGCCAGCAACGAACCGCCGAAAAAGATGCTACTGCTCATTACGGCTCATCACTTTCAGGAGGCAGAAACAAGGCGTCCTGCCATCTCACTTCTGACGGTTCGCAGTGCGCTTCCGGTTCCGCTCGTCAGCGGCATGGGCCACTGCCTCGGCTTCGGAGACAACCGGAACTTCCGGCCTTTCCACCTCGGCGATCTGGCGAGCGAGGTCCTCCTGCTCGGCCTGCATATTCGACATGCGGGACTTCAGTGCAGCCAGGTGCTCATCGCGTGTCAAACCAACCGCAGGCAACTGTTCTCCCTGCATCTGAGAAGGCTGCGAGGCGGCCACATTCCCATTCCCGGACATGCCGCGCATCCCACCAGGACGATGAGTCCCACCACTGCCAACCCGGCGAGAACCTTCCAGTTCAGGCACATGCCGAGCAGGTTGAATGTTGCTGCGCTCTTCGGCGGTGCTGCAACGCCTGATGGCTCCGTGCCCTCCAGCGGCTGACTGTCTGTCTGCATAGGGGTATGACCGGCTTCACCCGGCGTTTGCTGCTTGTTTCCGCGCATCATGAACCACATCATCAGCCCCATGCCCACGGGGCAGGCCAGTACAGGCAACCATGACAAAATGTACTGCATGGGTAATGCTCCCTCCAAAACCTATTCCTTCGAGCGAGATCATCACGAGCGTAGAAGCATGTGACGGCTCTGGCGGATGCAACCGCTTCCAGTCCGGAGCACCTTCATCATACTGCGACATTAATCTGCGCTTTCACTCTTGCTATAGTATAGGGCATCGTCGTACAGTTGTCAAAGGTACTATCGCCAATAGTAGACTATCGAAAAGGCCTGTCATGCTGTCGCGCCAGGGAGATGGGTAAGAGAAACCTCTTAAAGGCTTGACGGCGGTAGAGCCATCTATGATACAATTTAGGCAGGTACTATCATTGATAGTACTTATTCGTTTGAAAAGCCTGGCCTGGTGGTATGTCATGGGCTAGCATAGCCACCAACCACCACGTCAAAGGTGTGATTCTATGCCCATACGGAGGGACTTGATGGCATGCATCATCGTGACCTCTCTGTTTGAAAGGTGGCCTGATCTATGAGTAAACAAACCGCCCGTCAACTGACCAGGCAAGAACGACGGCGCGAGGAACAGCAACGGCGAGAAGAAGAGCGGCGGCATGCTGCGCGCAGGAAGCGTATCACGATATTCAGCATCATCGGCGTGGTCGCACTGGCTGTTGCTGGCCTTGTCTACCTCGTTGTAGCGCAAAGCCAGACCCCCGCCAATGCCGCATACCCTGTGGTAGATAACATTTCCTGTCAGAGTACTGAGCAGGGCGGCACGCACATCCATGCGCATGTGACGATGTATGTGAATGGAACGAAAACACCCATTCCTGCGAATGTTGGGATTGCCCCTGACAGTTCGTGCCTCTACTGGCTTCATACGCACGACGATAGCGGGGTCATCCACATTGAGGCTCCGGAGGGCGTTTCCGCCACCTTCGGCAACTTCCTTGACATCTGGGGACAACGGTTCCAGCAGGTGGGGTATCCCAGCCAGTTGTCTGACGCAACGGGCTGGCAGGTGTATGTGAACGGGAAACCGTTTCGTGGAAATTTTCACACCATTCCACTGCAAAGTCATACCCTGATTACGCTGGCATATAATAGTCCAGGGATACAACCTGATACCACCTATCCTTGGAATGGCCTCTAGTGGCCCATGTGCAGAGAAGCTTCCCTTTTCTGTGAAGGCTCCAGGTTATGGAGGAGGTTCGATCTGGCAGGAGCGTTGCGAGATCAACGCCATACGTTTTTACGCTCTCAATTTCTTCTCAACGCTTTTGAGCAGTACAGCGTTCGTCGCCACCGTGATCGAACTGGCGCTCATGGCCAGTGCCCCGACCGCTGGACTGAGCAGGATCCCCAGCGGATACAGCACGCCCGCCGCCACCGGAATGGCCACCACGTTGTAGATGGCGGCCCAGAACAGGTTCTGCTTCATCTTGGTAACCGTCGCTTTGGAGAGACGAATAGCGGCCAGCACATCCAGCGGGTCGCTGCGCATTAACACCACCTCGGCTGTCTCGATGGCCACGCCAGTGCCCGCGCCGATGGCGATACCCAGGTCGGCCTGCGCCAGAGCCGGGGCATCGTTGACGCCATCGCCTACCATGGCGGTGAACAGCCCTTCGCCCTGGAGTTGCCGCACATAGTTCGCTTTGTCGGCGGGCAGGACCTCGGCAAACACCCGCTCAATGCCCAGTTCGCGGCCCACCGCCTCACCGGTGCGCCGGTTGTCTCCGGTCAGCATTGCCACCTGGATGCCTAATGCCTTGAGTTGGGCAATCGTCTCGCGGGAAGTTGCCCGCACGCGATCAGCGACCGCGATCAGGCCGACCGCCTGGCCGTTCATCGCCACGAGCATCGCCGTTTTCCCCTCCGCTTGCAGCGCGGCCAGTTCCTCCTGTTCGGTGGGCTGCAACTGGACCCTGTGCTCCGCCAGCAGTTTCGGCGTCCCGACCAGCACGGTGCTGCCATCCACCTGCGCCTGGACGCCTCCTCCCGCGACCGCTGTGAACTGGCCGTAGGGCAACAACGCGAGCCTGCGATCCTTTGCGCCCTCCACGATGGCGCCTGCCAGGGGATGCTCGGAGTCCGCTTCCGCCGTTGCTGCCACTTGCAGCAGCCGGATTTCGTCCAGCCCCGCCAGTTTGCCCGCCGCAAAAGCAACGATATTCGTCACAGCCGGTTTGCCTTCGGTCAGTGTCCCAGTCTTATCGAATATGATAGCCTGGATCTTCGACGCTTGCTCCAGGGCCGTCGCGTTTTTGATGAGGATGCCGTTCCTCGCTCCAATGCCTGTACCGACCGCTACCGCTGTCGGCGTTGCCAGGCCAAGCGCATCGGGACAGGCAATGACCACTGCCGTCACCGCCAGGGTCAGCGCGAACAGGGCGGTTTGCCCTATCACGAAGAACCAGACCAGGAACGTCAGCACCCCGGCGCTGACCGCTGCCAGGACTAACCACTCTGCTGCACGGTCGGCTAAACGCTGGGCGGGCGCTTTGGAGTTCTGCGCGGTCTGCACGAGCTCGACAATCTGAGCGAGCGCCGTCTCGCTGCCCACCCTGGTCGCTTTGAAGCGCAGCGAACCGGACCCGTTCACCGTGCCGCCAATGACCTCATCTCCGGGCTGCTTGCTGACGGGCAGGCTCTCACCGGTCACCATGCTTTCATCGATGGCGCTCTCCCCCTCGGTCACGATGCCATCGACCGGCACTTTCTCGCCGGGGCGCAGCAGGAGCAGGTCGCCCACCTGGACCTGCTCGACCGGCACCGTCTCTACCTCTCCCCCTGGTCGGATGACGTTGGCCTGCGTGGGTGCCAGGCGCAAGAGGGCATTGAGCGCATCGGAGGACCCACGGCGGCTGCGCATCTCCATCCAGTGGCCAAACAGCACAAAGGTGACGAGCATGGCTGCCGCGTCGTAGCTCGTGTCCACCTGGGGCGCAAACAGGGTGGCAAAGACACTGAAGAGGTAGGCGACGAGCACCCCCAGGCTCACCAGCACGTTCATATCCAGCGTGCGGTTGCGCAGGGCGCGCCAGGCTCCGAAATGAAAGGTCCAGCCGCACCACCACACGACGGGCGTGGACAGCACGAGCAAGACCCAGTTGGGGCTCACGCCGAAGGGCGTCGGCAGACGCAGATGAAAGAGCGTCGTCCCCAGGGACGAGTAGAGGATGATCGGGATGGTGAGCACGAGCGAGACAAAGAAGCGCATGCGCATGTCGGCCTCCATCTCACGCGCCATCGCCGGTTCGCTCATATCATGGCCCTCTCGCCCCATATCGGCCATGGCATGACCCGCAGCGGCCGGGCCATGTTCCATGGCTTCCTGTGTCTCCATCGGCACGGCTGGGGCGATCTGTCCTGGATGGACTGCACCTGCTGCATGTGGTTCATGCATTCCTGTGGTGGAGAGCCTCGTCGCGAGGGAGAGCGGCTCCCCACAGGCAAAGCCGCAGTCCTCGACCAGCTTCCTCAGCTGCGCCTCCGTCATCTGTGTGTCGTCGTAGGTGATCGTCACCGTCTGAGTGACGTAGCTGGCCTCGACCGCTAGGATTGGCGCAAGCTTGCCGAGCCGCTTCTCAATCTCACGTCCACATCCGGCGAAATTAAGGCCCTTGACCGGTACTGTCACCGTTTTCATCTCTTTCCCCTTTCCTGCACGCCTGCGTCTTTCGTTGCGAGGAGAAACTGCACACTTCTGTAGCGTGGGGGCAGCTCCTGAACCGCAACCCCGGCCTCTTTCAGAAAGCGCGGCAATTTCCCTTCCTTGTTATCCTGGATGTACCTGGCAGCAGCACCGAGCCACCTCATCGTTTTTCAGGGGACAGACAACAGCATAACGTTTACCCATGATGCTGAGCCATATCATGCTCCGGCGTATTCATCATCCGCAGCATCGGGATGCCACCCGTCCGGATAAACCGAATCACCAGTACGGCAGCCAGGAGCAGAAAGACGATATTGAGGATGCTGGTATAGTTCCACTGCACTCCCTCGGTGATCGCCGCCACGTGGCGGTCCTGTGGAATGATGCCAAGTGCCTGGAAAAGAAACTCGACCACGTAGCCTGCTGCCGCCATGGTCACGTAGAACGTCAGCAAGATATAGCCCATGATGCGCCAGCTGTAATACTTGCGATAAATGTCGAGAATGGGCAGGATGATCAGGTCGGCGAAGATGAAGCTGACCACGCCGCCAAAGCTAATGCCACCCCTCCATAAGACGGCTGCTAAAGGGACGTTGCCGACGGAACAGACGAAGCTAAAAACCGCGACGAGCGGGCCAACGAGCGGGCCTTCGATTTTGGCGATGGTGGGGTTGTTCGAGAAGAAAAACGCGTTCCAGAACGAGTTGGGCACCCAGGCGGCTAATGCACCCGCGATGAGCAGCCCGAGCGCAATATCCACCCACACCGACGCCCAATCCATCACGAAGAAGTTGCTGACCGCCGTAAACCCTCTCGGACTCAACAGCCGCGAGAAAAATGAGCCGCCCGAAACGCTCATATCCATCGCGGCATGCCCCTCCATCCTGCCCATCAACCCCTTTTCCGCGTGCGCTCTTGCCATCTGTACCAGCTTTGGCGTTAAGGTCAAACGGAAAATCACGGCGATGAAGATCACCATCAAGATCCCGCCAACAAACTCTGCCGCCATGAACGGCCACCCCATCAGGACGACCAGGATAATGCCAAGTTCGATCACCAGGTTGGTGGAGGCCAGTTCAAAAACCATCGCTGAGGTAAAGCTGGCTCCTTTCAGGAAGATGGAACGGGCCACAGCTGCGTAGGAGCAGGAACTGGAGGCGATCCCAAACAGCGTGGCAAGGGTGAGATTCGCGGGCCTGTCGCCACCAAGTGCCTTTGCCATCGCCTGATGCGACACGACGGCCTGCACGATACCCGAAAGGGTAAAGCCGAGAATGAGGGGCCAGAGGATTTCCCAGAACATGCTAAAGGACGTAAATAACGCTTGACCGATGCTCGTGAGGATCTGCATAGCAGTTCGCTTCTCCCAGTTTCTGTATGGTGGTTGGGATAAAAATGAAGTGCTACCCCGATGAGGACAAGGATGACAGGACAGGCTTCGTTCTGTCTGGCCTTGCCATCCCTTCGCCTTGCGGGACACGCGGTGTCGCTACTTGGCTACCGTGTATCCCGTCTCGTCGAGCACTTCTTCGATCTCCGCCGGCGTCACGATCTCAGGATCGTAGTCGATGTGGACGGCCTTCGTCGGGATATCGACCCTGACGTGGCTTACGCCTTCCAGTTTTCCAACGGCTCCCTCGATCGCGTGCTGGCAATGCTCGCAAGAAATGTCTGGAGCCACAAGTGTCGTCGATTCCATGATATATCTATCCTCCTTTGATTCGGGTGAATCATCTTAAAAGTAAACGGTACAATCCGCCTCTCCAATACTGCTCTCGCAGTCAGCTACATGTTGTGGATGAGCCGTTCTATGGCACTCCATTTCTCCACTACATCTGTCTTGCAGACTTCGTACCAGAAGAGGAGAAGGTAGCTACTATGGGTTTCCTGCAATCGTGTAGAGTTGGATCAACTCTTGAATGACCTCCTCTTCGCGATCCCCTTTGATCCCCTCCGGGACACAGGTGCGTAAGTGCCCTTCCAGGATCAGCGCTTCCAGCTTTTCCAGGGCTTTGCGTACTGCATAGGTCTGACGTAGGATGTCAACGCAGTACTTATCCTCCTCGACCATCCTGCGAATGCCCGCCACGTGTCCTTCGATATAGGACAGGCGTTTGAGCACATCACTTCGACGTTCATCTTGCATGAGACCATCCTCCTTTCGCGCCACCTGCGGCGCACATCACGTGGAACGACCAAAGCGCCGCAACCGCAGCGAATTGCTCACGACTGTCACCGATGAGAGCGCCATGGCTGCCGCTGCGAAGATGGGCGCGTTCTCTCGCAAGAACGGGATCAGCGGTGAAAGGATGGCGGTCGGAATTAAGATGACGTTGTAGGCAAAGGCCCAGAAGAGGTTCTGCCTGATGGTGCGCAGCGTTGCCCGTGATAGGGCCAGCGCGGTTGCGACACTCTTCAGGTTGCCCTTGACCAGGGTAATGTCCGAGGCCTCCATGGCGATATCCGTGCCCGTGCCCATCGCGATACCGGCGTCAGCCTGCACCAGCGCAGGCGCATCGTTGATGCCATCGCCGGCAAAAGCCACGATAAGACCTTGCTCCTGCAGGCGCTTGACTTGATTGGTTTTATCTTCCGGTAAGACCTCTGCCAGGACGTGCTCGGCTGGGATGCCCACCTGCGCTGCAATCGCCTGCGCAGCGCGCCGGTTGTCTCCGGTAATCATCCAGACCTGATGCCCCTGGGCATGTAACTGTTTGACAGCCTCTCGTGAACCCACTTTGACGGTATCGGCTACTGCCACCAATCCTGCTACTTCGCCATCGATGGCAACGAGCATGGTGGTTTTGCCTGCCTGCTCCAGTGCAGCCAGTTGCTCTTCCAGCACATCATATCCGAGAGAACGCTCGCTCAAGAGACGACGGGTGCCGACCAGCACTACATGCCCCCCGACGGTTGCTTCCAGTCCGCGCCCGGTAATAGACGTAAAGCGTTCAGGGGACGCGCCGAGCGTCACTCCTCGCGCTCTAGCCCCCTCGACAATCGCTGAGGCCAGGGGATGCTCGGAGCCTTGTTCTGCCGAAGCCGCGAAACGCAGCATATCGTTGGCTTGCCTGTCGCCTGCGGTAACGACATCGGTCAATTCGGGCTTGCCTTTGGTGATGGTCCCCGTTTTGTCGAGCAGCACCGCACGTACCGCGTGGATGCGCTCCAGGCTCTCCCCGCCTTTGATCAGGATACCCTGTTCAGCGCCTTTGCCGGTGCCAACCATGATAGCGGTCGGCGTGGCTAATCCTAAAGCACATGGGCAGGCGACGACCAGCACAGCCACCGCAGCCACAATGGCGATAATCCAGGGATTGCTGGCAGCACCTGCGCCGGTGATATTGCCAACAATCGCCCAGGCAATGAAGGTGAGCGCCGCAATCACCAGCACGACCGGGACGAAAATGCCCGAAATGGTATCGGCCAATCGCTGGATAGGGGCCTTCGAACCTTGCGCCTGCTCAACCATGCGAATGATACTGGCGAGGACGGTATCGGCTCCCACTTTGGTGGCACGCATGCGCAGGAGTCCGCGCTGGTTGATGGTCGCCCCGATCAACGGCTCTCCCTCTACCTTTTCGATAGGAATGCTCTCCCCGGTGATCATCGATTCATCCACAGAGGAGAGGCCAGACAGGACCACGCCGTCAACAGGTATCTTCTCGCCAGGGCGCACCACCAGTTCATCGGCCACCTGCACCTGCGCGATGGGCAACTCCCGTTCTTGCCCGGCGCGTATTACGTGAGCGGTACGTGCTTGCAGCCCGCTCAATTTCTTGATGGCCTCGTTGGTCTGCCCCTTGGCGCGAGCCTCCAGGTACTTGCCGAGGAAGATCAAAGTCACGATCAAGGTGGTCGTATCATAGAAAGTGATGCCACCAACGACTTGCGGGAAGAAGGTTGCCACAACGCTCATCACGTAGGCCGCGGTCGAGCCAACCGAGATGAGGGTATCCATATTCGCGCTGCCGTGGCGCAGGTTCTTGATAGCTCCACGATGAAACTCCCAGCCAACGGCTGCCCAGACGGGTGTGGTGAGCACCAGCAGGAGGTAGTTCTCTCCGGGAAACCAGTTCATGAAAAACATGCTGAGGATGACTACAGGCAATGAGAGCACGATCCCCAGGGTCAGCAGGTGGCGCTTGCGCGCAATCTCTGCCCATTTCCGCCTGCTTTGTTCGTCCTGCTGCAATAGGCTGCCTGCGGACACAATACGTGTGTCAGCCAGAGGAGATGGGGTACCAACTGCCATCGATTCTTGTCTGGATGAGGCCTGCGGCATAGCTTTGTAGCCTACTGCCTCGACCTTCAGCACCAGCTGTTCTCCATTAGTCTGCGTCGGATCGTAGGTGATATCGGCCCGCTCGGTGGCAAGGTTCACACTGGCCTCTTTTACACCTGGGACCTTCTTGAGTCCTTTCTCGATGCGCATGGCGCACGAGGCACACGTCATTCCCTCCAGAGCCAGCAAAGCGCGGCTCTCTGCCATCAACTCCACTCGAGGCTGAGACTCCCCTACTTTTTCTGCTATAGAAGGTGTAATATCTGAAGCCATGATGATTGCCTTTATCTTCACTTGTGAGTATTTCCCTACCCCCCTGGGAGGGGTATATATACTATACAGCGCGTTGAAGTGATGTGTCAAGGGGTGGATAGCATGCATCGTAGGCATTGGTACATACAATGTGTTTGCCTCTCTGTGTCAGCGCCGGTTCATTTCTGCGCCGATTTAGGGGTGTTTTGACTCAATGGCTGAGCCAGTGTAGCACGCTTTTCAAGCGGTATCAAGGCCGCTCCGCTTTCCCTTGACACCGCTTGAAAAGCGTGCTTAGGGGAATGATGCGCCATTGAAGCGAAAAAAATGATCATTTCTTTCTCTCTCCAGAAAGCTGTCATTTCGGCCCTACGTCGGCGGGGAGTCCACTCCTCCCATACAAGCGCGTGCGCCGTTGCCAGGAGCAACGCTCTCGCAGGCGCTCGGGAGCGCGGTCTTCTGGGTGCTCACCGCCTCGCTCGCGCTGGTGATGCTGGGAAGCACCGTCGTGTTCGTTCACCAGGTCGCCTTCATGATCAGTCGCGGCACCGATGCGGTCCTCGCCGCGACGCTCTCGGGGATGCTCGGACTCGCCAGTCTCCCAGGCCGCTATGTCTTCAACATGCTCAGCAGCCGCATCAGCGCCCAGAAGCTGCTCACGCTGAGCGTGGTGGCGCAGGCCATGGGCATCGTCGTGCTGGTACAGGCGTCCTCGCCTGTCTGGCTCATCCTCTACGTGGTGATCTACGGGTCCGCCTATGGGGCCTTCTCTCCCCTGCGGGCCTCGGTGATGACCGACCACTTCGGACGCCGGGCGTATGGCGCGATCACCGCGGTGCAGGGCATCCCCGTGGCGGGGTGCGCGGGACTCGGACCGCTGGCCGCAGGCTGGCTCTATGATGGGCTGCGCCACTACGAGGTGGCCTTCTGGTTGTGCGTCGCTGTCTTCCTGCTGGCAGCCATTGGCATCGCCCTCGCGCCGCGACCAAAGGAATAGCATGCAGGCTCCGGGCAGGCGGGATCGGTGAGAGAAGAAGTGGCGATGGGAGGCTCGGCCGTCGAACAGTGAGAGGTGCTGCGTCCTTTTGGAGAAAACGCCGTCTCTCTTTCTAGAACAGAAGCATCAACACGAGAGGAGCACACACCATGATGCCACCTGATCTCTTCTTTCTTCTTCATCAACAGCGCCGCCAGGAGATGGTGAGGCGGGCCGAGCAGGCTCGGCTCGTGAGGGTCAGCAGACGTAAGATTGCCAGCGACGAACGCGTCCTCCCGCACCTCCTCTGGTGGGTTGGGAGCGCTTTGCTTTCCTGGGGCTGCGCCCTGCAACAGGCTGGACGAACAACACAAGCCGTCGAGAAAGGGGGTTGTCTATGCCTGTGACGACTGAACACGTCTGGGAGGCGTTTCATACTCCACTCCAGCAGTTCATCCGGCGTCGTGTTTCCGATGAGGCCACCGCCGAGGATGTGCTGCAAGACGTGTTTCTCAAAATCCACCTCCATGGAGAAGGGCTCAAAGACGTGAAGAAGCTGGAGAGCTGGATCTACCAGATCACACGCAACGCCATCATCGATTCCTACCGCGGCAGCAGGCCGACGACCACACTTGAGGCAGCGGAGGTGCTTGACCTACCCGAAGAGCTGCCCGACGATGATGTCGTGAGCGAACTGTTGCCCTGCGTGCGGGCAATGGTGAGAAGCCTGCCAGAGCTGGACCGGCAGGCACTGGTGCTCACCGAATATCAGGGACTCACGCAAAAGGAGCTGTCCGAGCGCCTGGGACTGTCCTTTTCGGGTGCGAAATCGCGCGTGCAGCGGGCGCGCGAGAAACTCAAACAGCAACTGCTGGAGTGTTGCCACTTTGAGCTGGACCGCAGAGGCCACATCATCGACTATCAACCGAGATGTCACAGTTGTGAGACGGCGGTCTGTTGCAGCGACGAACTGCTGATGCCAACCAGGAATCGCCAGACGGCGTCCTTTTTGCAACCGCTCCGTCTCTCCTAGCAGAACAGAGCGCGGTGAGCGGACCGGGGTTCTTGCGGTGAAGAACCCCAACCGAAAGTAAAAAGAAAGAAGATGAGGAGCGTACCGACCAACGAAGGGTTCACCACAAAGCCGGAGCCACGTATCCAGGGGATGTAATAGCGGCTCTCCGAAGAACCCCTTTTTTCTCTTACCCCTTCGGGCCAACCAGGTCGCTCATCGTCGGCACATTGGCAGTATCACAGGTGAACGCCAAGCAGCCCAGTTTCCAGCCGCCCTCGATGGTAGACAGCATCGAATAGTGGTTATAGGCAACACTCGAGGTGCGTGCAGAGTGATCTGAGTGCGAGATCGTGATCATAACCACGTGCCCACCACCGGGAACGGCATCGCAACAACCGCTGGTGTCACTGACTTTTGGGTTGGGTACTCAACGAAGGAAAGGTCCCACGACTCGATCTTTTCGTTCCTCTCGGCAAGCCGGGCTAGCTTATTCCGATCACGCGAAAAAGAGACATTTCTCGCTGGTTGACAGCACAACTGACTTCAACTGGTATCAGCGGAGGGAATCCGGAGAGGTAAGGAAAGCAGAAAAGCGCTGCATCGCTTCTTCCTGTAATGGAGGAAGAATGTGCGAATACGTATCCAGCGTTACGACAATCTGGCTATGACCCAGCAATTCCTGGACAACTTTAGGATGGACCCCCAGAGTTAAGAGGAGGGTGGCAGTGGAATGGCGGAGATCATGAAAACGGATTCGCGGGATACCTGCTCTGGTCAGCAGCGGGTGAAAGGAGCGATGGAGCAGATTGCCTGCATGCAACGGTTTCCCTTGCGGATTACAAAACACGAGGTCCTGATCCAGCTAGGCTGTGCCTGCCGTCCAGCGAGCTTCCTCCTGGCGAAGATGATGCCCTTTGAGCACATCGATAGCCAGGGGGGTGAGCTGAATACATCGCCGACTCGACGTGGATTTCAGTTCAGCCATGGCGATCCCTTTGTGCGGAACGCGATTCAGCGCTCGACGGACTTGCAGTTTTCCCACTGTCAGATCCAGATCCGTCCACGCGAGCGCCAGTAACTCTCCTTGACGCATTCCGGTTGTTAATGCCAGGACATAGAGTGCCTCGAAGGGATCACCTTGAGCAGCGGCAAGAAATTGGCGCGCTTGCTGGGCCGTCAGGGGGGGGACTTCTTGTGTTAGAGGCACCCGAGGCACCTGTACCACCTGGCAGACATTCCGAAAGAGATGATTCAACTGCACAGCATCATTAAGCGCGTGACGCAGCAACTTGTGAAGCTGATGAATGGTTTGTGGGGAATATCCCTCATGGAGCTTCAATTGATAAAGCTTCTGCACATGCAGCGGAGTCAGCTGCTGCAGCTTCACGTGACCAAGGGTGGGGAAGATATGTTTGGTGATGATGTCTTGATAGGTCAGATAGGTGCGTTCGCGTACTCTGGGCTGTATCCGATACTGCAACCAATCCCGCAGAAAAACCTCCACGGTTTCATCGCGCGTGCTGGTTAGCGTTCCCTGCAATTTAGCCTGGTTGGCCAGTTGTAACGCCAACACTGCCTCCGGCTTCGTGTGACGGTAGATTTGTTTGCGTTTCCCATTCTCCAGGGAGACGGCGGCAACCCATCTCCCATCTTTGCGCTGATAAATCGATCCTTCACCTCTCGCTCGGTGACTCATATGCATCTTTTCTCCTCTTCTTGATAGATGTAAGAAACGAGAAGATAGCTTTTCCCTCTTTTCACCCTTTTGAGGAAGCAGACTTCTTCTCTGAAATTTTATGTTGCTATACGAATTGCTTCACGAAAGCTATTACTTTTGACTGGGTGCTCGCCTCACAAGTAGTAACTCGAAGCTGAACAAAAGAGGAGGGTAAAGTGAGGTCACACTTGAGTTTTCAATCCAAATGAGAGTTGTTACTCCAGATCGCGTCTCGATGCAGAGGGGCAGGCCGTATAGCTATGATGGGGCCAAGAAGTTGTCGGGCCGCAAGCGGCATCTGCTCGTCGATGCCATGGGATTCCTGCTCAAAGTAGGAGTTCACAGAGCCAATCTGCAGGATTGTGAAGGAGTCAAACTCCTGGTGGAGCCGCTCAAAGGGCTGTTTACTCGCTTGCAAATGGTGTAGGTAGAGCAGGGCTAGAGCGGATCAGGACAATGGTGGTTTGAGCAGGGATTACGAGTATCTGACGAGCCGTAACGAGAGGATGGTCTATCCGACCATGATCCGGCCTATACTCAGGAGGCCAGCCAAGGCCGAGGGGGTCATTCAAGCACGGGCGGCGTGGCTTCTTGGACACCCTCTACCGCTAGTTTGTTGATGAGGGATTGTGCTCGCTTCAGAGCAATTAGCTTTGTACTCTTAGATACCAAAACACAAGGTATCATCAACCATCAGAAAACGAGCAAGGATATGCTTTTCCCGAGTCCACAAAGTAGCGATAGAACACATGAAGAAATCAAATCCATATTTGTACATTTCTCTCTTGAAAAACTATATCAAATATGATATAGTTCGAACAGGGGTTTGAGATGAGTAGTGAGCCGTCAGAATATGAAAGACAGTGGCGAGACTATCGAACTGAAAACGGAGTACGACCTGTCAGAGAGTTCCTTTTTTCGTTGCCCGATGAAGACCGGGCTACAATCCTTGAAGAAATGGAGTATGTACGTGAACACGGTAGATCAGTAGCACGCCATTTGCGTAAAGATATCTACGAGGTACGTGCTACCTATAATACGAAAATCTATCGCATCCTTTTTGCTTGTGAAGGGCGTTTTCATCACATACTCCTCTCTTTAGAAGGTTTTCATAAAAAGACACAGCGAACACCCGAGAATGCCATTAAATTAGCGGAACAAAGACTAGCGGACTGGCGACGGCGAGGGAAAGCAAAGCGAAAAAGTCAGGAGAATTAAAGGAGAAATTATATGGAACAGGATTTTCTTGACGAGATGATCGAAGAATCAACAAAGAGAAACCCAGACTTCCCCACTTTAATGGAGGAAGCGCGCCAGAGACGCGCACTGCTGAGTCATCTAGCGGCTATTCGAAGTCGCTCTAAGATTTCACAAACAACAATAGCAAAACGGATAAAAACTTCACAGCCTGCTATTGCACGGCTCGAGGCAGGTATTGTCGATCCCCGATTATCGACGCTCCAACGCTATGCAGCTAGTGTAGGAAAGCGTGTAGAGTGGACGCTTGTTGATGCCTAATTCCAAGTGAGAGACACTTCCAATACTTCCGAGAATAGCCTCTTTTTACAGGCTCTAGGAGGAGCCCATTTGTGTTCTCTGTTACGGGTTCTTGCAAGTCTCTACCTTCGCAAGCAGATTTGCCTCCTGCTGAACCCTGCTGACAGCAAAACTGACAGCAGAGCCGATAGACAACGATAGATAATAAGCGACCTTTGTAGACATCCAGTGTGGTTTTTGAGCACAGAGGAGACGCTGGTAGACCCCCATAGACTCGGTGTCCCGAGTCGTGGGTTCGAATCCCACCTCCTCCGCTTACCCCCTCAACCCGCCTCAAACCTCGATGTGTAGCAATAGTAAGAACGCATCAAACATCAGTGTGTGCTCTTTGTGATGCGCCGCTTCATGACTGAGAATGCTCTGTGATGCTTGCCTGCTATGCTTGGTCTGTGAAAAGAGAGGATCACAGATCATGAGGCAGGTGCGCGATGCTTGATATACACAACAAACGAAAACCTACGACACTCGATGCCTCTCCCCTTGAAACAGGGGAGACATCCACAACTGTTTCTCCGGTTGAAACCAGCCAATCTTTGCTCCGACGCTTGTGGCGCATCGTGAAGCGCTACCCCATCCCTTTAGGCTCGGTTGCGCTTCTGGTAGTAAGCCTGGTACTCTGGCTTGCCGGGCGCGGTGCTATAGCCAACTGGATGTTGCTGGCGGTTGTGCTCCTGGGGGGGCTCCCGCTGTTGTGGGAAACATTTCAGCAGATCCTCCACAAGGAGTTCAGCATTGACGTGATCGCCGTTCTTGCTATCACCGGCTCACTCCTGTTGGGAGAATACCTGGCGGGCGCTTTCGTGGTCTTGATGCTTTCAGGCGGCGAAGCCCTGGAAGCCCACGCCTTGCGGCGCGCGCGCTCTTCCCTCTCGGCGCTGGCTGAACGCGCCCCACGTAGCGCGCACATCTGGCGCGGGGACGAACTCATCAGCATTCCGGCTGAGCAGATTGACGTCGGGATGGAGATCGTGATCAAACCGGGTGAATTAATCCCCGTCGATGGCGTCGTGACCTCTGGCTCTTCCAGCGTGAGCGAGGCGGACCTGACGGGCGAACCCGTTCCAGTGCGCAAAACCCCCGGGATGCTCGTCCTTTCAGGCAGTGTGAACCTGGACGGCGTCATGGAGATGCGCGCCGGCAAGCGCAGCGAAGAAAGCAAATATACGCAGATCGTGCGACTGGTCGAAGAAGCTCAGGCGCAGAAGGCCCCTATTCATCGCCTGGCCGACCGCTACAGCATCGGCTTTACCATCGCTGCGGTGACCATAGCTGGCCTGGCGTGGGGACTCTCGGGCGATAGCGTCTACGCGCTGGCGGTCATGGTCGTCGCCACTCCTTGTCCGCTGATCCTGGCGACGCCGATTGCCATGATGTCCGGCATCGACCTGGCTGCACGCAACGGCATTATTGCCAAGAGCGGTGGGGCCATTGAGCAGCTTGGAGAAGTAGATATCGCCGTCTTTGACAAGACGGGGACGCTCACGCTGGGCAGACCCAAAGTGACAGCCATCGTCCTGGCGGAGCAGGATAAGCAGCATGTGCTGGCAGTGGACGAGGATGGCCGCGAAATGTGCCGCACCCCCGCTGAGTACGACGAGGACACGCTTCTGCGCTTGGCCGCCTCGGTCGAGCAGCTTTCAACACATATCCTGGCGCGCGCCGTCGTGGAGGCAGCACAGGAACGCGCACTCCCACTCAGTTCAGCGCACGGCTTCGAGGAAATCTTTGGCAAGGGTGTGCGAGGACAATTGCCGGTGATAGCTGAAGACAAGCAGGTGGCAGTCGGCAACCGCACCTTCATGAAGCATCTGGGCATTCCTGTCCCGCTTTCACTCCGCAGTGAACGCGAGCGGCGCATTGATGCCGGGCAAATCTGCAGCTTCATCGCGGTGGACAAACAGCTTGAGGGATTGCTGGTGCTCGAGGATGTTCCGCGCGCAGACCTCTCACAGCTCTCAGAGGATTTGCGAGCGGCCGGCATCAAAGAAACCATCCTGCTGACGGGTGATAGCGAAGTGGTGGCCCGGCAGATCGGCGAGATCGCCCGGGTTGATCGCGTGGTTGCGCGCTGCCTGCCGGAAGACAAAGTACGTACGGTCAAAGAACTGGTCGAGCTGGGACACCGCGTGTTGATGGTGGGTGATGGCATGAACGACGCTCCCGCGCTGGCAACGGCTACGGTAGGAATGGCGCTTGGTTCGCAGGGACTGACCGCCGCCGCGACTGCTGCCGATACCGTCCTGCTCTCAACGGATATCCTGCGCGTGGCGCGGGCAGTCCGACTGGGTCATCGAGTCCTGCGCGTGGCTCTCCAGGGCATCTGGGTGGGGATGGGTTTGAGCGTAGTTGCCATGGTGTTTGCCGCATTCGGCTTCATTCCCCCAGCGGTGGGGGCAATTTTACAGGAAGTCATCGATGTGATTGTCATCCTGAATGCCTTGCGGGCGGGCAGGATCAAGTTCTAATCGTCCGCTTTCCACGAGTTAGTGGAGTTCTACCGCTGGCCCGTGGAATCGTCTACCAGGAAGCGGGGTTCGCTGCCAATGCCTTCGACCTCTCCCCGATAGAGAAGGGAAAGAGTATCCATCCCTTCCCTGGGGACGAACAGCGAGAACTTGATACTGGACGAGCCGACATTGAGTGCGAGAATCACGTCGGTCATGCTTTCGCCCTCCGTGTTCTCTGCGCCAGCAACAGGGCGAGCGCGCAGGAGGCCATATGCGCCAGGGAACTATCGGCGCGGCTGGTGAACATGATGGCTGCCCGCGCGCCCACCACAATGCCGCTGGACTGCGCGTCGGCCAGGTATTCCAATTGTATTGCACCTTCTTCTCCTCTGTCCGTCTATCAGGACATCTGCATCTTTTATCTCTAACGCACCAGCTTCGGGTACTCGGAAGAGTATGACCATTCCGTAGTCTCCCAATCTGTTGGCCATTGCACGCGCAAGCTGTTCTGTATTCCCAAACGTCGAATCATAAATGATCAGCGTGTTCATCATTTGTCCCTTCCTTTCTCCTGAATCGGACGAATAGGGAAACCACTCTAATGAGTGAAGTCGCTTCGCATCAATTTCTCACCCTTCGGTTCACTATTCCGAGACTCTTCAGGTCATGTACCACAGCTCTGCATCCCGTGGAGGGTGTCAGGTTCAGCCGGAAATGGGGTCGATCGCGATGTAGACGACCTCAACGTTCGCCTTCCGTTGGAGCATGCGTCGAGCATTTCTGACGAAGTGAAAGAGACTGCGCATGACCCCATATTTCTTTGCCAGGGCCGCCGAAGCTGCCGTGCGCTCCTCAGACTCCGTCAGAAGACGAGCGTTTCCCTCGCTCGTCGATCCCGTGACTTTGCCACTGTAGGTACACGGCGCGAGCGTGACGCGCGCGGTATGGCGAAGACGTTTGAGCTTGCCTGCGTCCCCGTGTGTTTCGACATAGATCGTTCCGAGACTGATCGCAAACCACACCGGTGTCGTCACTGCTTGCCCGGTCTTGCGGAACGTCGTCAGAGCGATACATTGCTCTCTCCCCAGATCAGGAAAGGTTGCTCTCTCTAAAACTGTAGACATAGTTCACCTCCATTGAGAGTGGTGTCTGCTCCGTCCTGGAGCGCGACTTCTGTGTGCCGTCACAGCAGGAGGCTCCCAGGCGAAGATGCCACCTTGAACTGCGGACCATGTTAGCTCTTCCTGGAGGTCTCTGGAGTGATGGCCTGCTCCGTCTCGACCGTGGGGTCGTCGAGACCATAGCCGCTCTCAATCAGTTCTTTCAGCCGCTCGGTGAAGCGTGCCGCCGGTGCGCCATCGATGATCTCGTGATCAAAACTGATCGTCAGACTCAGATAGTCCCGGATGGCGATGTGCCCGTCAACGACCCCCGGCTTCTCGCCAATGCCGCCCACTGCCATCATGAGTGGTGTCGGGGTGGCTGGAGGAATGCCCCAACCGGCACCGTTCCCAAACATGCCCACGGCCGTGATGCCCACCGTCCCCACGGACTTCTTCCACATCTGTGGATACCTTCTCCCTATCCAGGAGAAGACCCAGAGGAAGGGTCCGAGGAGCAAGGTCGGCAGAGACAGAACTCCCTCCTTCAAGACTTTTTCCACGTCCTGCACCTGGGCGGCTCTGATCTCGTGATGAATCTCGCGTATGGTCTTGCGGTTGGCAGCTCGAATGATGGCAGGCATGATGTGTTTCTGGCCAGCCACGTCATGCTCAATCGGGAGATACACGTCTACCTCCTCAAACACGATGAGGCGCTTGCTGCCAAAGCGTATGGCCTGCACGGCTTTGTGCTCATCGACGGCTTTTGCCAGGCAAGCCGTGAGGAACGCCGTGAACGACAGGGACTCCCCAGTATTCGCCTGATGCTCTCTCAGGCGAGCGCGCGCCCTGGTCACATCGACTTCGAGCAAGCCATGGATCATGGGCTTGTGTTGGACTGAACGAAATGCGGCCGCCATCCATCGCCGGATCTTCGGATAGGGGACCACCTGATAATCAACGTGCTGCTGTTTCATTGTCTCACTCCTTCCCGCCGATGGGACAAGACGTTTGGTCCATGGTCCCACCTCGTCGTGCCCATCAGCATCGCTGACAGACCGTTCCCGGAGAGCGTCTCCTGCATAGCCATGACGAAGACGTCTCACAAGTAAACCTCCGTCAGTGCTCTCTCGTCGTGCTTTGGAAGACACTCTCTTCTGGGCCTGGTACATGGAAGGGAGGTATCTCGCCAATTGAACGATACATGGCCGTGCGCAGCGCCAGGTCTCTTGGATCCACTAGGTGGGAACCCATTTGGTTGAGGACGTACCCATACCCGACGCTGGCTTGCGGGTCGGCAAATCCAAAGGACCCTCCCGATCCTGGCGCTCCAAACGCGCTCGGATGACCGAAGGGGTACTTCGGGCTGGGCTTCGTAAACCCAAGTGAGTACTGGACCTCCACTTTCAGACAGTCATCATAGAACCCGTGCAGCGGCGGGATCGCCGGGGCCATCAGTTGCCGGAGCGTGTCCTCACGCAGCCCAAGCACACGTCCGCCGGTCGCGAACTCGCTGTAGGCGTGCGCCATGGCGCGGGCCGTGCCGGCACCCCCGCCTGACGGCACTTCTAGATCCCGGGCATAGATGCGCTCGGGGTCGAGAGTTATCGCCGATCCCGGGTTGACCACCAGTGCCCGGTAGAGAGGTGAGTGCGGGTTCATCGCCGCGAGCGTAAGCGGGAGGGGCATGGTAAATATCACCAGAACCCGATTGGGAGGCTGGAGTACCGCCAGCCGGGAATTGGGGATCTCCTCGGGCAGGCGGATGTAGAAGTCGAGCCCGAGCGGGTCGGCAAGTTCCTCCTGGAAGAACTGCCCCAGGCTGCGGTGGCGCGGGTCGACCCGGCGCAGCAGCTCGCCTTCATAAAACCCCAGGGTGAGGGCGTGATAGCCCTGCCACGTGCCCGGCTCCCAGGCCGGTTTCTCTTGCGCCATGACGGCAGCCAGCCGGTCGAGGTCGGCGACGACGCTCTTATCCACCGGCGCATTGAAGGCATACAAACCGGCCTGGTGCGAGAGCAGTTGCCGGACGGTGATCTGTGCTTTGCCCTGCTGGGCAAACTCCGGCCAGTACGTGCAGACGCGCTCCTCGTAATCAAACAGACCCTGCGAATGAGCCAGCGCCATAGCCAGGCCGGACAGGCCCTTGGTGGCCGAGTACACTAAGACCATCGTCTCCTCTTCCCAGGGTTCTCCCGTGGCCTTGTTGCGGATGCCACCCCACAGGTCCACGACTTTTTCCCCACGGTAGTAGATGCAACAGGCGGCCCCTAGCTCGTGCCGCCGGGTGAAGTTCTCGACGAACGCTTCTCTCACGGCCTCAAATCCCGGTTTGACATAGCCTGCGATCGCATTACTTTGTAACTTGGACATGATATTGCTCCTGTTCGTTGTACCGTCCATGCCCATGGCAGGATGGTTCCTCTGTCCCTTCGAGAAAACCGTACCACACGTCCAACACATCAGCATCACAGTTGTCAGCTCTGGTCTCTCATGCTCATCACAGGATGTTTGTGGTCGCCCGCTGTGCGCGGGTCGTCTGCGCACAGCGGAGAGTGAGACGATGTGGGCACCTACACGGGTTCACCCAGGACCCGTTGGGTGATACTGCCCATAGCCCAGTGTTGCAGCCCGCTATACCCATGCGTGGCCATGGCGACTACATCGCAGCCACCGAACACGCCTGCCCCCTGTGCATCTTCCCCGTTCTCCGCCAGTCTGATGATGGCAGTCGCCACATCAGTATCCACCGCTATCGACCAGGTAATGGAGAGGTTGAGGTCTGCTACTCCGGGCGCCGTCAGGCCTTCATGCAGATGCTCGACCGTCGCACTCAGGTAGCGTTTCGCCTTGTGCAGGACTTGCTCGCTGCTTGAGCGCGCATCGCCGTCTTGTGCTCCACGCTCAGCCGTCACTGGTGGAACCACCCGT
>WNGK01004138.1_pt1 | contig 21181 bp, 16 predicted proteins | sample 5400601 | NCBI WGS metagenome assembly WNGK01 (sample SAMN13153376, study PRJNA577476) | soil metagenome | isolation source: 60 cm soil or saprolite under Garry oak tree replicate 1 | place: USA:California | collected 2016-06-15
TGGTCTCCGGCGCACGTACGCCCGAGTCGATCCAGAGAATGAAGCGCGGCAAACTCGCCAAGATCTACCGCGAGCTCGACCGCCTGGCGACCAAACTCGAGAAGCACTTCAAGGACGTGCAGGACGTGGAGTTCACGTTCGAGCACGGCCAGCTGTACATGCTGCAGACGCGGCGCGCGCAACGGACCGGAATGGCGGCGGTTCGGAGTGCTGTCGAAATGGTGGACGAGGGGCTGATTACCGAAGACGAAGCGATCCAGCGCGTGCCGCCGCAGGATCTGGATCAGCTGTTCCATCCCATGGTGGATCCACGCACCAGCGTGACCGTGCTGGCCAAAGGGCTGCCCGCCTCGCCTGGAGCGGCGACCGGCGAGGTCGTGTTCGATGCCGACGAAGCCGAGGCGCTCAAGAAAAAGGGCCACGATGTGATCCTCGTGCGCCCCGAGACGTCGCCCGAAGACTACCATGGTATCGTGGCGGCACGCGCCGTGCTTACCGCGCGGGGCGGAATGACGAGCCATGCGGCGGTCGTGGCGCGCGGCATGGGTAAGACCTGCGTCGTGGGCGCGAAAGAGCTGGATGTCGATCCCGCCGCCGGCCGATTCCGCGTCAATGGCCGTGCGGTCAAGCGAGGTCAGGTGATTACCGTCGATGGGACCACAGGTCGAGTCATCCTCGGAGCCGCGAAGCTCGTCACCCCCAAAGCGGGCAAAGAGTTCGACCGCCTGATGTCCTGGGCGGACGCGAAGCGGCGGATGCGCGTGCGCGCCAACGCCGACATTCCGGCCGATGCGCGCCGGGCGCGCGAATTCGGCGCCGAGGGGATCGGGCTCTGCCGCACCGAGCACATGTTCTTCGAGGGTGACCGCATCACGCTCATGCGGGAGATGATCGTCGCGACTGACGAGGCTGGCCGCCGCAAGGCGCTGGCGAAACTCCTGCCGATCCAGCGCCGCGACTTCGAGGGGATCTTCGAGGTGATGGACGGCTTGCCCGTCACGATCCGGCTGCTCGACCCGCCGCTGCACGAGTTCCTGCCGCATACGCGTGAGGAAATCGGAGCCCTCGCCAAGCATGCCAAGGTCCCAGCGGCGCAACTCGAGAAGCTGATCGGGTCCCTGCGTGAGGCGAACCCGATGCTGGGCCACCGGGGGTGCCGGCTGGGCATCACCTACCCCGAGATCACCGAGATGCAGGCGCAGGCGATCTTCGAAGCAGCGGGGCACGTGGCGGGCAAGGGGAAAAAAGTCACCGTCGAGATCATGGTCCCGCTGGTAGCGGACGTCCGGGAGCTCGTCAATCAGACGCAGCTCATCCGCAAAGTCGCGCAGGAGGTGTTCCATCGGGAGGGCCGAGCCGTCCCGTACCTCATCGGCACGATGATCGAGCTGCCGCGCGCCGCGGTGACGGCGGACGACATCGCCAAAGAAGCGGAGTTCTTCTCGTTCGGGACGAACGACCTCACGCAAACGACGTTCGGGCTATCGCGCGACGATGCGGGCCGATTCCTGCCGTTCTACGTCGAGCACGGGCTGCTCTCCGAGGATCCGTTCCAGGTGCTCGATCAGGAAGGCGTCGGCAAGCTCATCGAGATGGCGGTGAAGCTCGGCAGAAACACCAGGCGTGATCTCAAGGTCGGGATTTGCGGCGAGCATGGCGGGGAGCCGAGCTCGGTAAAATTCTGTCACCGTACCGGGATGAACTACGTATCGTGCTCGCCGTTCCGGGTGCCGATCGCCCGCCTCGCCGCGGCCCAGGCGGCCCTCGAGGAGGCGGGCGTCGTCAGTCGCACGCGCGCTACTGTTTAGTCATCATCGCCGCAAAGAGTGTCGGCAGCGAGACGATGAATAGCATGATCAGGAACGCCGCCGCCGCAACGGCAATCGACGCGCCTCGCGACGTCTTGTGTGTAATGGAAATCCCGGTCCCCGTCAGCCAGACACCCCACACCGAAAACGGATTGATGCCGTTCAGCACGGTGCCCGCGAACAGTCCGGCACCGGGCACGAGGAGATCGAGTCCCACCGGAGCGCGCACGTCATCGAATCCCGTAATGGCCTGGACCCCGCGCACTTTCAAGACGAGCACGGCGACGATGCTGAAGAGGACATAGGTCACGAACGAGTACGTGAGCACGCTCAGGAGCGTCTTGTAGCGCGCCTGGGTGCCCGTCAACGAAACCCCAATCCACAACAGTCCGGCGCCGGCTGCGACCCCGATAAAGGCGAACACTGGGTAGAGAACCATCCCGACCGGACCGCCCCCAGCGCCCCGATTGCCCATCCGTGCGACTTGCTCGGGTGTGAGCGTTGCCTTGAATGCCTCGAATGCCGCCGCTTGATAGGGCTGAACCAGAATCGCCAGGACGATGAGGAACACGCCGAGCACGAGCCAGGGAATCAGTACGCGCGGACGCTCGTTGATGCGATTGAAGACGGCAGTCGGCTCATGCAGCACATTGAGCAGATCGAGCGCGTCGCCGAGTGCGCTGCCGGTTCCCGATGTGCTTGGTGTCTGGATGGAAGCGGACACGGGTTCTCCCGAGGGGGTTGGGTCGGCGCCCAATATAGAGCGGGAAACGGGGCCTTCCCAGCCCCGCCACGCCGATGTAGGCTCCAGACAACGGCCCATGATTCCCTCTCTCGCGGTAACGGTCGGATTGCTCGTGCAGGCGGCTGCTCATCCAGTGCTGGCGCGCGCCGCGCGCGCACCCGACCCGGTCCGCGTCTGGCGCACCGATTCCATCGCCTACGTCGCGTTACGCGAGCCGGGGCACCTCCTGCTCCTCCTAGTCGACCCGATCGGCCGCATCGACGTGCTCTTCCCATTCGGGCCCTACGACAGCACGGGGGTCGACGCCGACGTGCCCTTCACCGTGCCCCTGCCTCCCGAGGCGCAAGGGAATCCTGCGACGCTCATCGCGGTCCGGTCGCGATGGGCATTCGACTTCGCGGCCCTCCGAGGGGGGGCGGGGGGAACGTGGAATTACCAGGATGCCTGGCTGCTACAACCGACCGCAGGCGATCCCCTCTTAGCGCTGCTCGACATCGCGGACCGCGTCACGGATGGACGTCCCTACGATTACGGCGGCGTGCGATACTCGAGGGACGGCTCGGTGGCGGCGCTCGGGCCGCCCGTCCCGCCGCAGGTGTGCCTGAGCTGCGTCCGGCGCGGGACTGCCGTCGCCGCCGGAGCGGCGGCGCCGACGAACGCGGTGGACTGCGCTAATGCCGCACTCACGAATTCCTTCTGCGGCGTGAACAGCGGCAGCGTGTCGATCACCAACGCGCCGCAGGTCGTCTATCAGGCCGCCCCGCCCGCCGCCGCGGCGCCCGCGGTGTACGTCCCGTACTACGTGCCCATGTCGTTCCGTGGCGACCACCGGCGATTCGATCGGCCCATGGCGCCTCCCCCGCCCCCGCCCCCAGCGCCTCGGGCATCCTTCGGCGCCGCGTATCCCATCGCGCCACGCCTCGTCGTGCCTTCCAGCTCCGAGCTGCGGACGTTTACCGGCCGGCGTCCCTAACGCCGGACCAGCTGGGCTCCCGCCACCTTCCGCATCTTCCTGCGGATCTTTGCGGTGTGGTCGTTGAGCGCGACGACGAGCCATTGGCCGGGTACCGGGAGTTCCTTCGCCAGCCGCGAGATCAAACGCTGCTCTTTGCTTTCCGACCGATAGCGGTACCACGGCAGTCGCATCTTCACGCCTACGATGTACAGCGGGACCTCGGGCATGTGCGTGACGGCCTTCCGAACGATGTAGGCCTCTCCTACGTCCTCGGCTGCCGCTAGCACCGCTCGAATCGGGACGAGCTCCGCTTCCGATAGCTCGTGGGGAAGGAGCGTATCCCCTCCGCTCACGTCCTGGCGCTCGGGTGCCGCTCGATCCAGCAGGTCGCCCTGCTCCCAGGCCCGACGTTGGTACGCGGCTGCCTCGGCACTTCGTCCCGCCGCCTCGTAGAACGCCCAAATGCGTTGATACCCTTGTGCCCGCGCGGCGGGATCGCGCGTCACTGCCCGCTCGATGTGCCGGACCCCGGACTCGTCGAGGGCGTCGAGGAGAATCTCGCCGAGGGCAAAGTTCGCGGCGGCATGGTCCGGCTCGAGCGCGAGCACCGCGCGCAACGGTTCGATTGCGGCCGCCTCGCCCTCGAGACGCAACACGAGATCCGCCCGTTGCGCGGCGTCGGCCAGGGTCAGCGGCCCTGCCGTCGCTTTGGCCTCGAGCTCCGTCAACCGGGCGCGGCCCCGGGCGTCGGCCTGATGCTTCGCGCGCCAACCGGGCTTGACCGCCTCGCGCCACAACGCTTCGACGCGGTCCACCAGATCAGGCAACGCGGTCCCGAGATAGCGGTCGGCGGCGGTGACGCCGGAGGGGCCCCGCAGTGCTGCGTCGCGCGACGGTGGTGCGACGCCCAACGCCTTGAGTCGATCGCCCAGACTCGGATGCGTGTCCTCATTTCCTGTCCGCCGATTGAGCGCCGCGCCCAGCCAGCGCTTCCCGTCTTCCACCGCGTACGGCGCGCGAACGGTGTCGCGAAGCGATTGAAAGACACCGGCAGGCGGGTCCGGCTGCACCGCCGCCTGCCGGAACAGCACGGGCCAATACCCGCGCGCGAGCCGAGCGCCCTGCACTTCCATGGCGACGAGCGCACGACCCATCTCCTCCTTGCCCGCCACGCGCGACGCGAATCGATCCGCCTCGTATTCCTGCTCGCGCGCGAGGACGAAGGAGTACGCGCTGAAGTACGGCGCCCAGCGCTTCAGGAACCAGTCAAACAGCCTGGAGCCCCAATGCCGGGCGGTCTGGAGCTGCTGGAGCAGTCGCATCCACGCGACCCGCACCCGATAAATCCAGGCTCCGAACCTGCCGTGCTCGCGCGACAGATGGCCGAGCTCATGCGCCAACACTGCCCGAAACTCTTCGGGGGAGAGCGCTTGCATCAACGGCAGGCCGAGGAGGAGGTAGTTCCGATACCACCCAAACGGGCCGAGGCGGGGTTGTTGCGAGACGGCGGCGTTGAAGTCGTCGGTGAGCACGATGTCGTGAAAACGCGGAGTCTGCAGCTCGCGACAGAGGTCATCCACCAGCGCGAAGACTTGTGGAGCGTTGGCGTGCACTAGCGGGACGCCCACGGGTGGCAAGAATCTGACCCAGAGTGCGCGCGCGATCACGTACACCAGCACCAGCAGCACGAGACCCAGTTTGGCGAAGGCGAAGTTCAGGGTCTCCGTATTCACGGCCACGACGACGAGGAAAACGAGTGCAGCGAGGCAGGCCAGAAGGATGAGCCAGACGTAGGCGTATCCGACCAGCGCGAGTGCGGCGACACGCGCGCGGTAGGCGCGGCGGTGCGTGCGGGCGTAGGCCTCGACATTGCGCACCAACGCGTCGAACTGCTCGTGGGTCATCATACGCGAGAACGGCGAACGGGAAACGTCCTGGACGTTTCCCGTTCTGAAATGGAGGCGCGGGGAATTGAACCCCGGTCCGAGCATGACTCCGATACCGCTACTACGTGCGTAGACAGAGCTTTGTGGTCTCGCTACCTCGGCGCTCCGTCAGCCCTGGTAGCAACAAGCCTCTGAAATCTCTTGCGGCACCCGTTGAGACCCCAAGTGCCGCCAGCCCGACTTTGCGATACGTGAGCGCCGCCTCAGGCGGGCTGCCACTCACGCAGGTGCGTGAAGCCGAAGCTTACGCAGCCAGAGCCAGTTCAGAATTGGCTTGTGTATAGTCCCAGTTGATTAGCCAGGTGACTGAGAACCTGGGCACGCAACAATATCCTCGCCAAACCCGTCGAAGCCTGTCGCCCCCGCAGGGAAGGAAGCTAATCTGGCTCGACCTCCATTTTTCAACAGATCGCCGATCGGTTGTGGATAGCACGCAAGGCCACACGACGTCGTGAGCGGATACACCGTACCAGTCCACGTCAGCGGCCTCTCGGCGACCGAGCGCCGAATCCGTTCTGCCACCTCCATCCCCTCGCGCAATGGGGTGCGCGGCAGCCACACCGCGAATTCCTCGCCGCCGATGCGCGCCACCAGGTCGCCATCACGGACGGCGCTCTCGAGCAATCGCGCGACGTGTCGCAACGCCGCGTCACCGGCCGGATGTCCCAGCGTGTCGTTGAGCCGCTTGAAGTGATCGAGATCGACGTAGACGAGCGTCGCCGGTTCGGACGCCCGCGGCCCATAGGCCGCCATCGCTCGCTCCAACTCGCGGCGATTGCGCAGGCCGGTGAGCGGATCCACGACGGCGCGCCGTTCCGCTTCGTGCACGGCTTGCGCTGCTGCAATTCGAGGACCGAGGTCCGTGAGCACCGGGCCGAGATCGTCGAGGATCGGAGCGTCCGGCTCGAGCGGCGGGCCGAGGACGACAAGCGCGCCGACAATAATCGCTCCGTCGAGCAGCGGGTAGGCAGTCCCGGCGCGCTCGTTCCGCCGACGCTCCGGCACCCCGGGGCCGGCCCCGAACACATCCTCGGCCCCCCGCGTGGCGACGGGTATTCCGAACGCGATCGCGCGGGCGACCGCTGATTGATGGGGAAGCGGGATCCCGCCGAGCCGCTTGTCCGCTGCACTGGAGATCGCAATGATGCGGGGCTCATCGCCGGCGATCACCAAAGCGACAGCGCGATGCGTGAGCTGCGCGGCGAGCTCCACGGCCGCGCGCGCCGTGCCCTCGAGCGTGACGGCGCCGGCGGCGAGCCGGGCCATGCGTCCGGCGACGATGCGCGCACGCGGAGCTGCGCTCTGCTCTTCACCGAGTCGCATGCCGGCGACAAGACGCCGTAGCGCCGCGGCGAGCCTATCGACGCTCGTGTCGTCGAGTAACGCCCCCTCGAGCGCCAGGCCGGCCGCATACGGGAAGTCTCCGACCGCGACGTACACCGCGTCCGGATCGCGCACCACGTGCAGCCTGCCGTCGACCGACGCGAGTTGGACCAGGGCGGCCCCGCGCCGGCGCTGCTCGAGCTCGGCGGCATCGTGGGTCGCCGGCGTGTCGAACGGCCCCTCGGCGGTCCCGATCGCCCAGCCCGCCGAGGCGCCGTACGCCTGACGGATCAGGTCGAGCACCTCGCGCAGCGCGAGCGGCGCGGGTCCCCGACGCCGCAACCGTCCCGGACGCCAGCGAATCGTCCACCCAAGGGTGGCGGCTATGCCACCCGCGGCAGCGAGCAACGCCCACGAGCCCCCGCGCCAGGCTGCGATGCCCAGCATCGCGATGCCGAAGAGTTGGAGTGCAAGCGCGACCCAGCGCCGCGCCGGCGCCCGGCTATGAATGATTGATGCGGCTTGCCGCCGCTGCGGCGCCAAATCCGTTGTCGATGTTGACGACGGTGACGCCCGAGGCACAGGAATTGAGCATCGCGAGGAGGGCGGCCAGTCCGCCGAATGAAGCACCGTAGCCGACGCTGGTCGGCACCGCGATGACCGGGACTTTGACGAGACCCCCGACGACGCTGGGCAGCGCGCCTTCCATCCCGGCGACGACGATGATGACACTCGCGGCGCGGAGCACGTCGGTCTGTGTCAACAGGCGGTGGATCCCGGCGACGCCCACGTCGGTGAGCCGCTCGACGCGGTTCTTCAGCGCCCGCGCACTGACCGCCGCTTCCTCGGCGACCGCCAGATCGCTGGTGCCGGCGGTGCAGATGAGTACGGTGCCGCGGCCGGTGGGCGCGGGCTCCGGGTCGGGCGGGAGATAGGCAGTCCGGCCAAGCTCGTTGATTTCGACGCGGGGAAAGCGGTCTACGAGTGCCTGGGCCTGCGCGGCGTCAGCGCGCGTCGCGAGAAAGCTCCCCCCCCCGCCAGCGGCTTCCAGCCGCTCGGCGATCGCGACAACCTGGCCGACGGTCTTGCCCGGACAAAAGATCACCTCCTGGTGCCCCTGGGTGATGGGCCGGAGGTGATCGATCGTCGCGAACGGCAGCCGCTCGAACTTCAAGCCGCAGATCTCGCAGATCCGTACAGATAGTCGCAGAAAATCGCTTCAGCTTCGGCCATCGATTCGATGGCAAAGAGCCGCTGGCGCAGGTCGGATGCGTCCCGCAACCCTTTCGTGTACCAGCCAAAATGCTTCCGGAACTCGAGTGCGGTCTTGCGCGTGTCGCCCTGCAGCCGCAACGCGAGACGCGCATGCTCGAGTGCCGTATTGAAACGCTCGGCGGGCGCGGGATCGGGCCGCTTGGCTCGGGCCTCGAGCAGGTCGCGCGCCTGCGCAAACAGCCATGGATTCCCGAACGAGCCGCGGGCGATCATAACACCGGCGCAGTTCGTTTGCGTGCGCATCGCCAGCACGTCCTCGGGTGTGCGAATATCGCCGTTCCCGATCACCGGAATCTCGAGCGCCTGAGCGACAGCGGCGATCTCGTCCCAGTTCGCCGCGCCCTGATACATCTGGGTGCGGGTCCGGGGATGAAGCGTCAACGCCTGCGCCCCTGCCTCCTGACAGCGCTGGGCGATTTCGACCGGGTCGCGCTGGGTCTCGTCCCAGCCGCTCCGGATCTTCACCGTCACTGGGAGGCTCGTGGCGTCCCGGACCGCGCGGATGATGCCGCGGACGAGGCTCATGTCCTTGAGGCAGCCCGAGCCACCGTTGTTGCGGACCACCTTCTTGACCGGACAGCCGAAGTTAATGTCCACGAAATCGGGCTCGAACAGCTCCGTGACCATGCCGGCAGCCCGGGCCATGATCGTGGCGTCAGCGCCGTAGATCTGGATGCCAATCGGCCGCTCGACGGGCTCAAACCGCATCTCGGCGAGCACGCGCTCGATCCCCAGCGAGATGCCGACGGACGAGATGAATTCGGACACCACGACATCGGCCCCATAGCCGCGGCAAATCTGCCGGAATGGGGACTCCGACACCCCCGCCATAGGGGCGAGGAAGAGGGGGACGTCGTGGGCGACCGAGTACGGGAAGTCCATGCAGTGGAACGTAATAGCGCGTTGCGCGCGGAGCAACCAAGATTTACCTTTCGCGCGCGAATGCGCCTGCGCGAATTCTTCTCCGAAGATGCCATCACGCTCGAGCTCCAGAGCACCTCGAAGGACACGGTGCTGAAGGAGCTCGTCGGGCTGCTCAAGCTCGACGAAAAGGCGCAGACGATGCTGTTCAAGATGCTGAAGCGGCGGGAGACGCTGGGCTCGACCGGCATCGGCAATCACATCGCCATCCCGCACTGTCGCTCGCTGGTCGTCAGCCGCCTGCGGTGCGGGTTTGGCCGAAGTATGAAGGGGATCGACTTCAAGGCGATCGACGACCTGCCCGTCAACTACTTCTTCCTGATCGTCGCCCCGCCGCTAGAAGTGTCCAACCAGTATTTGCCTGTCCTCGGAAAGATCGCGCAGTTTGCTAAGGAATCGGATGTACCGGCGAGGCTGGCGAAATTGACGACGCCTGCTGAGTTCTTGAGCTTGTTGGAGGAGAAGAACATATAAGGCGACGCTAGGAGAAGGCGACGCTAGGAAACTCCGACGCTAGGTGTACGTCAAAAAGCTCCCCGCGGCATGAAGACGATCCAAAGAATCCATCTAACCTACCCTATCGTCCCTGCATGGGCGATTTCCGCAATCTCAAGGCGTGGCAGCAGGCTAAGGAGCTCGCGTCACTAAGCGCCGCTGCAATCAAGAAACTGCCAGGTTACGAGCGCTATGCCCTCGGAGATCAGTGGCGGCGTGCTGCTTATAGTGTGGTTGTGAATCTTGCCGAGGGTAATAGTCGGCGAGGGCCTCGCGAGTTTCGGAGATATCTCGATATCGCCCGTTCTTCCCTCCACGAAATCGAAGGGATTCTCGAGTTGGTCGATGCGTTTGGTTACTTGGAAAAGGAGGAGCTGCGGTTGATACGAATCAAACGATCGAACTGCGCGCGGCTCGTGTATGCCTTGCTACGCAAGATCGACGAGGCGGCCAAGCGGACCTAGCGTCGCTCTTTCCTAGCGTCGCAGTAACCTAGCGTCGCCGTAACCTAGTGTCGCAGTATCAGGTTCGCAGCAGCCGTGTCGCCCGCTCCCAGGTACGCCGCTCGCAGCGCGTCCCTGGCTGGCGCCAATGCGCTGTCGACCGCCACAGCGGCGCTCAGTTGCCGGATGGCTGGCTGCCACAGCTTGGCGCTGACGTAGAACCGGCCGAGATCGAGGCGTGGGCCCGCGATGCCCGGCGCCAGCGCGATTGCCTCCAGCAGAAAACGCTCCCCGCTTCCCCACCGTCCGGCCGCGAATTCGTCCTTGCCCTCGAGCCAGAGCGTCCGATAGGAGCGCGGCGCGTCGCGCTTGAGCGCCTGGTAGTGCTGCTCGTCATCATGCCAGGCGGGAATACGCGCGACGCTACGCCCGGCGCCGAGGAGTACCACGAACGCGACCACCGCCGCGCGCCCGCGAGGCGACCAGGGCGCCGCCACAGCCGCCGACGCGAGCGCGAACGCGATCCCGAACGAAGGGAGATACAACGTGCGCTCGGCGATGAGCAGCTCCATCGGCACCACGATGTTGGCTACGGGCGATACGGTGATGACGAACCACGCCAACCCGATCGCAATTCCCGGCACGATCCGCCGCGTGCGCCACGCGACGTACCCGACTCCCGCCCAGACGAGGGCGCCGAGGAGGTGCGCCGCCGTGAAGCGGGGAGACACGATCAACTCCCCGGGGGAATAGTCCGCCGAGAGATGCGCGGGAAAGAGTAGCAGGCGCCACCACTGGACCGAGATTGGGACCATGGCGGACGCGCGCTGGGCGACGCCAAGTCCCTCCAGGCCGACCGCGATGCCGCCGGCGTAGAAGACACCGTGCGGATTGACCAGCGCATGGACGATGTAGTAGCCCACGATGGGCACGGCGGCGGCGAGGGCTGGTCGCCAGGATCGACGCCAGTCGAGCCGTTTGGCGACATAGACCAGCACGACGGCGGCCGGAAGCGTCGCCACCAGCTCTTTGGACGCCATGCCAAACGCCGCAGCCAGAGCGACACCGATCAGGTAGACCGGCCGCTGCTCGGCGCGCAGGGCGCAGAGCAGCGCCCCCGCGTACGCAGCTGCCGCCATGAGCTCGGCGCGTCCCACGACGTTGGCGACCGCTTCGACGTGGACCGGGTGAACCGCGAACAGCAGACCGGTTATCAGGCCGGTCAGCGGGCCAGCGAGGTCGCAGGCGAGTAGCGTCAGTAAGGCGGTCGCGATCGCCGCCCAGATCACGTTCTCGACGTGGAACCAGTGCGGGCTTTCAGAGATGCGATAATCGAGTGCGAACGACGTCAGGACCGCGGGGCGCCACATCGAGCCGCCGAACGTAGCCGGCCAATAGGGCTCAACCAACAGGGCGCCGACGGACGGCGGGTCGCGTAGGAACGGCCGCTGTGCGATGACCCAGTGATCGTCGGCGACGAACTCATTGCGAATCGAGGGGGCCGCGACCGCTGCGGCGGCGAGAGCTGCAATCAGAACCGCCTGGCGACTCGTTACTCCCACTCGATCGTGGCCGGCGGCTTGGAGCTCACGTCGTACGCGACGCGATTCACGCCACGGACTTCATTGATGATGCGGTTCGAGATCCTGCCCAGGACGTCAGGGGGAAACGGAAACCAATCTGCGGTCATGCCGTCGCGGCTCGTGACGGCACGCAGCGCGACGACGTGATCGTAGGTTCGGCCGTCGCCCATCACACCCACCGACTTGATCGGCAGCAGCACCGCGAACGCTTGCCAGATCTGGTCGTACAGCCCGGCCGCGCGGATCTCATCGAGGTAGATCGCGTCCACGCGGCGCAGCAGGTCGAGCCGCTCTTCGTTGACCGGACCAAGGACCCGGATGGCCAGCCCGGGTCCCGGGAACGGGTGCCGCCCCACGATCTCATCGGGCAAACCGAGCTCGCGGCCGACCTGCCGCACTTCGTCCTTGAACAGCTCTCGGAGCGGCTCGATGAGTTTCCACGGCAGGTTGGGGCGTAACCCGCCGACGTTGTGGTGCGTCTTGATCGTCGCCGATGGCCCGCCCTTGGGTGAGGACGATTCGATGACGTCGGGATACAGCGTCCCCTGAACCAAGAACCCAACCTCACCCTCGACGTGCTGGGCCGCGTCCTCGAAGACATCGATGAACGTGTGGCCGATGCGCCGCCGCTTTTCCTCGGGGTCCTCGATGCTCCTGAGCTCTTTGAGGAATCGATGCGTCGCATCCACGACGCGCAGATCCATGCCGAGGTGAGCGCGGAACGTCTGCTCGACCTGTTCGCGCTCGCCGCGGCGCAACAACCCGTGATCCACGAACACGCACGTGAGCCGGTCGCCGATCGCGCGATGCACGAGTGCGGCGGCGACGGCCGAGTCCACGCCACCCGACAGCCCGCAGATGGCTCGTCCCTGGGTGCCGACCAGTTCGCGGATACGGCCGACTTCGTGATCGATGAAATGCCCGGGTGTCCAGTCGGGGACACACCCGCAAATGTCGAACAGGAAGTTGTGGAGGATCTCGCTGCCGCGCGGCGTGTGCGCGACCTCGGGGTGAAACAACACGCCGTAGATCGGCTTCTGGTCGTGCTGCATCCCGGCGACGGGCGCGTTGGCGCTGGTCGCCGTGACGCGGAAATGTGGCGGCGGCTCGTCCACACGATCGCCGTGACTCGCCCACACGATCGCGGTGGCGCGCGGCTCGAATCCCGCGAACAATCCCTTGTTCTCGCGAATCGCGATCTCGGCGCGGCCGTACTCTCGCTCGCTCGACGGCACGACCTTCCCGCCCGCCAGGCGCGCGATGAGCTGCATCCCGTAACAAATGCCGAGCACGGGCATGCCGAGCTCGAGAATCCCGGGATCAGCCGTTGGTGCGCCCTCATCGAAGACCGAGTTCGGACCGCCCGAGAGAATGATGCCTTTGGGATCGAACGTCCGGATGAAGGCGAGATCCAACCCCTTGCTCGCGGGATGAATCTCGCAATAGACGCTCGCCTCGCGGATCCGGCGCGCGATCAGCTGCGTGAACTGCGACCCATAATCGAGGATGAGGATGCGGTTCACGCTTTGTACCAGGTGGTCGGCTCGGCGGTCTCGCCGCGGATGAGATCGTCGAGTGTCTCGCGCTGGCGCGCGACGTAGTAGCGGTCGCCATCGACCATGACTTCGGGCGCCCGCGGCCGTTGATTGTACGTCGAGCTCATCACGAAGCCGTAGGCACCGGTGCCGAGCACCGCCAGCACCTCGCCCGGCCCGACCGCGACGAGCTTGCGGTCCAGCGCGAGGAAATCGCCGGTTTCGCAGATCGGTCCCACGACATTCACGACCTCTTCCGGGCGCTTGCCGTCGCGCAGCGGCAGGATCTCATGATGCGCATTGTAGTGACTCGGCCGGACGAAATCGGACATCCCGGCGTCCACGATCACGTACTCCTTGCCGCCGGCGTGCTTGCGGTACAAGACGCGGGTGAGCAACACACCCGCGTTGGCCACCAGGTAGCGGCCCGGCTCACACAGCAGGCCCAGCCCCGCTGCCCCGACCGACGGGACGACGGCTTCAGCGAACGCTTTGGGCGTTGGCGCCTTCTCGTTGTGATACCGGACTCCCAACCCCCCACCCACGTCGAGCGCCTCCAGCGTGGTGATACCGGAGGCGCGGATCGCGCTGACCAGCTCGATCAGCTTGATCGCACCGCGATGGTAGGGCGACACATCGGTGATCTGCGAGCCGATGTGCATCGCCAACCCGCGCAGCACCAGCCGGGGCTCCGCGGCGATCCGCGTGGCGACCGTGACTACTTCGTCGAACGGGATGCCGAACTTTGCCGTCTTCTCACCGGTCTTCGTGTACGGATGGCTGTCGATGGCGACGTCGGGGTTGACGCGAATCCCCACGCGCGCCGGCAGCTTGATGTCGTTGGCGACGGACGTGAGGGTCGCGAGCTCGCTCGCGGATTCGATATTGATGAAGCCGACGCCGGCGCGAATTGCTTCTTCGATCTCCACGGTCGTCTTGCCCACGCCCGAGAAGACGATGCCGTCAGGATCGAATCCGGCGATCCGCGCGCGCCGCAGCTCGCCGACCGACACGATGTCGGCACCCGCCCCCAGCTGCTTGAGGACGCGCAGCACGCCAAGGTTGCCGTTGGCTTTGACGGAGTAACAGATGCGATGGCGGATGCCGTGGAGCGCGTCGTGGAGCGCGTTGTACTGCGCGCGAATCAGGTTGGCACTGTAGACGTAGGCTGGCGTTCCGAGGCGATCCGCGATTGCCTGAAGCAATCCCGGATCGAATCCTAGTACGCCTGCGCCCACACGGCCTCCGCGATGCTGGGCGCACCGCACCACATGCAGGTCTTCGGCACCTCCTTGCTGCGAAACTCGGGATCGGGGAGAACCCGAATCGTGGCGTTCGTCTGCTGCTTGATCTCCGTCTCGCAAGCTGGGTCGCCGCAAAAGCCGCCATAGACAAATCCACCGCTGCCCTTGATGAACTCCAGGAACTGCGCCTTGGTGGCGCCGCGAAGCGAGTTCTTCTCGCGCCGCTCGCGCGCGGCCGCGAACAGCGCCGCCTGGATCTCGTCGAGCGCCTTCGTCACCGCGGTCGCCGCGCCCTGAAGAGGCACGGGCGCCTTGCCACCAGTCCGGCGCGCGAGAACGACCTGGCCACTCGCGAGATCGCGAGGCCCGATCTCCAGACGGACGGGTACGCCGAGGCCCTCCCACTCGAAGTACTTGGCGCCGGGCTTCAGGTTTTCGCGCTCGTCGAACTCCACACGAAGCCCGGTCTGCTCGAGATCGCTCTTCAGCTCACGGCCGACGGCCGACAGCTGCGTGCGCTCCTCGTCCGTTTTCCAAATCGGCACGATCGCGACCTGTACTGGTGCCAGTTTGGGCGGCGCGACCAGGCCATTGTCGTCCGAGTGCGTCATGATCAGTCCGCCGATCAGCCGCGTCGAAACGCCCCACGACGTGTTCCACACGTGCTCGAGGCCGCCGGCGGCCGTCTGGTACTTCACGTCGAACGCCTTGGCGAAGTTCTGGCCAAGGTTGTGGGATGTGCCCCCTTGGATGGCTTTGTTGTCCTGCATCAGCGCTTCGATCGCGTACGTGCGCAGGGCGCCGGCGAACTTTTCGCTATCCGTCTTCAGGCCCGTGAGCACTGGCATCGCCATCCACTCTTCTGCGAAGCGGCGGTATATCCCCAGGATCAGTCGGGCCTCCTGCTCTGCGCCCGCCTCGTCCGCGTGTGCGGTGTGCCCTTCCTGCCACAGGAACTCGGTCGTTCGCAGGAAGAGGCGCGTGCGCATCTCCCAGCGGACCACGTTGCACCACTGGTTCAGGAGCAGCGGCAGATCGCGGTAGCTCTGGATCCACTTCGCGAACATCGCGTAGATGATCGTCTCGGACGTCGGGCGCACGACCAGCGGCTCTTCGAGCGCTGATGCGGGATCGACCGCCACGGCGCCCGCGCCTTCCTTCCCTGTGGCGCGCAGTCTGGTGTGCGTGACGATCGCGACTTCCTTCGCGAATCCCTCGACGTGCTCGGCTTCCTTGGCCAGGAAACTCATCGGAATGAACAGCGGGAAATACGCATTGCGGTGGCCGCTGGCGCGGAACATGTCATCGAGCGCGCGCTGCATCAGCTCCCAGATCCGGTAGCCGTGTGGCCGGATGACCATGCAGCCACGCACCGGCGAGTAATCCGCCATCTGCGCCTGCGTAATGACGTCCCCGTACCACTCGCTGAAGTCTTTCGCGCGTGGCGTGATGCGCTGCGCTTTAGCGTTCTGTGCTTGTGTCATCAATCGAAATATCCGTTGAGAAGCTTGTCGAGCGGAACCTTGGCTTCGGTTCCCGCATTGAGATCGCGCACCACAGCCAGGCCCGCTTGGCGCTCTTCAGGACCGATGATCACGGCGCGCGGCGCACCGCGTGCCGCTGCCAGCTCGAGCTGTTTGCGGACGCCGGTGTGGCGGAGCCCGTATTCGACCGCGATCCCACGGTCCCGCATCGCATGGGCGAGCTTCAGCACCCAGGGCATATCGTCGCCCCCCACCGCTATCAAAAAGGCGCCGAGCTCGGTCGACGCCTTGGGGGCTACGCCACGCTCCTTGAGGAGCTCGCTGAGTACAACATCGCCCATGCCGAACCCCAGTGCCGGCAGGTCGGGTCCACCAGCGGCCTTGAGGAGCCCGTCGTATCGTCCGCCGCCGGCGATAGCGCGCAGCTTGTGCTGCGTGTCGAACAGCTCGAAAACAATGCCGGTGTAGTACGCGAGACCGCGGACGATCGTCAGATCGACTTCGACGAAGTCGCCCAGTCCCATGGTTGTGAGGGTAGCAACCGTCTCGCGCAGCGGCTCGATGGCCTGGGCCCCCCCAGGAAGCGAGCTGAGCAGCTCCGAGACAGGCTCCAATCCGATCAGGGACCGTCGGGGGATTGGGCGCGACGTCTGGCCCGAACCTGTGTAGGCACCACCCAGCTGCCACGTCACCCATTCCTCGTCCTTGCCAGTCTTGTCGAGCATGGCAAAAGCCTGCTGCAGGCTATCCTCCCGGATATCGTAGCCGAGCAGCAAAGTGCGCAGCACCCGGCGATCGGACATGCGCACCTTGAAATCGCCCGGCCCGAATGCGAATGCCCTCATGATGTCGATCGCGGCCGCGATCAGCTCCGCATCGGCCAGCGCGCTCGTCTCGCCGATGATGTCCATGTTGAGCTGGAAGTGCTCTTTCAGCCGGCCCCGCTGCTGGCGCTCGTAGCGAAACAGCTGCGGAATCGAGAACCAACGGATTGGCTTTTTCAGCGCTTGCCCCCGTGCAGCGACCATACGGGCAAGCGTGGGTGTCATTTCTGGTCGTAGGGCGACATCTCGATCACCCTTATCGCGAAATGAATACAATTGCTGTTCGATCTCTTCGCCACTCTTTCTCGTGTAGAGATCCAGCGCTTCCAGCGGCGGGCCATCGTACTCCTCAAAGCCATACCGCGCGGCCACACTGCGCCACGTGGCGAAGATGTGGTTGCGGAGGCTCAGGTCTTCAGGGTAAAAGTCGCGAAAGCCGGGTAGGGCTTTTCCTTGCATCGCAACAACTTAACCGACGGGCGCGAAGCCCGGCAAGCGAGCCATCGCGTCACCGACGGTGTGAAACGATCCGGTCACCAAAATGGTCTCGGCTCCCTCCTGAATGTCGTGCAGCGCTCGCTCAAAGTCCGGCTCGAACGAAACATCGGGCCCCATGTCCTCGATCGACCAGCGCTGCAGGACCGGAATCGACGGCGGGACCGTCAGGGTGAGGCGGTCGACCAATGGTCGGAGCGAGTTCAGCATCGCCCGCCAATCCTTGTCGTTGCGAATCCCCACGAGCGCGTGCAACGGCCGCCGGATCGTCCTGCCCGATTCCGCGAGCGCCTGGGCGACGACGCGCATGCCGTCCGGATTGTGCGCCACATCGAAGATCCACTTGCCGCGAACTTCGAAGCGCCCGGGGATGTAGGCGTGGGCGAAGCTCGCGGGGAGACTCTTCCCCACCGGTCCGAACGGTTTTGGCAGCGCGTTCAGCACGGCGTGAGCCACCAACGCGTTGGCGAGCTGATGGCGTCCGCGGAGGCCGAGCTGCGTGTCCTTCCGCGGTCGCAGGGTCGTATCGACCGTGATGATCGGTTCGGCGCCGCGTCGCTTGGCTTCCTTCACGAGCTCGGCGCGGATGTCGGGATCGGCTTCGCCGGTCACGAACGGCACTTCAGGCTTGGCGATACCGGCCTTCTCTCGCGCGATCCCCTTCAAGTCGCTGCCCAGGTAATCGACGTGCTCCAGCGCGATCTTGGTCACCGCGGTGACGAGGGGCGTCAGCACGTTGGTGGCGTCGAGCCGGCCGCCCAGCCCCACTTCGATGACGGCGATATCGACGTCCCGGGCCGCCAGGTCGGCGAACGCGATCGCCGTGGTCGCCTCGAAGAAACTGGCGTCGAGACGCTCGATGTGCAGTTTGAGCTGCGTCGTCCACTCGGCGAACGCGTCTTCCCCGATCGGGACGCCGTCGACGGTGATCCGCTCAACGGGCGAAATGAGGTGAGGCGAGGAATACAATCCCACGCGCCAGCCTTGCGCCCGCAGCTCGTTGGCGACGAAGGCGCACGTGGAGCCCTTCCCATTCGTGCCGCCGATGTGAATCGTGGGAAAGTGGCGCTCCGGATGGCCGAGCACGTCGAGGAGGCCCTCGGTCGGCCCAAGGCTCCATTTGATACGACCGGCTTGTCGAGCGAAGAGATACTGGACGGCGTCTTCGAAGGTCAGTCGGCGGCCTCGGCCGGCCAGGCGCCGGTCATGTGCCGCAGCAGCTGCGCGGCCGTGTCCCGGAGCTCACCGCGGGGAACGACGGCGTCGATCATCCCATGATCGAGGAGAAACTCGGCGGTTTGGAAGCCTTCGGGGAGGTCCTGGCCGATCGTCTGCTTGATCACGCGCGGGCCCGCGAACCCGATGACGGCACCCGGCTCGGCGAGGATGACGTCGCCTTGCATCGCATAGGACGCCGAAACGCCGCCGGTCGTCGGGTTCGTGAGTACCGACATGAACGGCACCCTCGCCCCTTGCAGCTCCGCGATCACCACCGACGTCTTGGCCATCTGCATGAGCGACAGCACGCCCTCCTGCATTCGGGCTCCGCCCGAGGCGGACACCAGGATCAACGGCGTCTTCTTGTCGATCGCGTGCCGCGTCAGCCGGGCGATCTTCTCGCCCACCACAGATCCCATCGAGCCACCCATGAACCCGAAGTCCATCACGCCGAGGCTGATTGCCAGGCCGTGCAGACGCGCGTAGCCGGTGCGGATCGCGTCGAGCGGACCCGCCTTCTTGATGGCGGCCTGCACCCGGTCGGCGTAGTTCTCGAATTTGAGGGGATCTGCGGATTTCAAGGCGGCGAACAGCTCGTGCCACGACCCTTCATCGACCAGGAGGTCGATGTACTCCTGCGCGCTGATGCGCCGGTGATGGCCACAGTTGGGACACACGTTGAGCGCGCGAACGAAGCGTTCGCGGATGTCGACGTGCCCGCACTGATCACACTTTTCCCAGGCGTCTGCCGGGATCTCGAGCTTGACACGCTCGGAAGTGCGCGGCTTACGTTCCTTTTTGAACCAGGCCATTCGCGCCATATAGTGACGAAGCGCACAATTTGTGACCGGAGCTGTACCGCCGCTAGCCCCGCGTCGCTAAGCTATTGCCCCAGTTCGGCATAGCCGGACTGCCGAGACTCCCACGCAACGCGCAGCGCAATACCGACGCCAATCGAGCACGCGAGCAGGAAGGACCCACCATAGGAGAAGAACGGCAGCGGGATGCCGGTAATCGGCATGAGGTTGATCGTCATGCCGACGTTTTCGACGATATGCGTAAAAAAGAGGCCGGCGATACCGAACACGCAGAGGCTCGAGAACGGATCGGTGGCCTTCCGCGCGACGCGCAGCAAGCCGAACAGCAGCCACGCGAACAGCGACAACGCCACCAGCACGCCGACGAATCCCAGCTCCTCGCCGACGACCGAAAAGATGAAATCGGTATGCTGCGCGGGGAGGAAGGCGAGCCGTTTCTGCGTGCCCTCCGTGAATCCCTTCCCCAGCAGCCCGCCGGAGCCGACCGCGACCTTCGATTGGATCACGTGCCATCCCGCCGCACGCGGATCGACGTCGGGATTCAGAAACGCCAGCAGCCGGTTCTGCTGGTACGGCGCCAACCGATTCCAGAACGGCAGCGCCAGGACGCCGCCCAGCACGTTCAGCCCCATAATGGCGACGCCTTCCCAGACGTAGGGTCGCCACCAGAGCAACAGCGCGGCGAGCACCGCAATCCAGATGCCCCACGCCACGGTCGAGACCGCCAGGACGAGCCCGATGACGGGGGACGCGAGCAGCACCAACAGCGATGGCTTCGTGCCCGCCCAGAACAGCACCAAGAACAGAATCGCGATGAACACGATCGCGCTGCCCAGGTCGGGCTGCTTGAGGACTAGCAGGCAGGGCAATCCAGCGATGATGCCGGGGATGATCAGATCACGCAGTGTGGCCGGCGCCTCGCGCTGCGCCGCGAGCCAGCGGGCCAGCATCAAAATCGTGGCGACCTTCGCGAGCTCGGCAGGCTGTCCGAAGCGATGTCCGCCGATCGCGATCCACGACTTGCTGCCCACCGCCGTGCCCGCGCCCGTGCCGATGAAGAGCGTGAGCAGCAGGAGAAACAGCGTCATCGCGTAAGCGTATGGCGTCGCCCATTCCAGCATGCGGGGAGACGTGCGGAACGTGAACGCGGCCACGATGAGCCCAAGCACGAGCCACACGACCTGTTGCTTCCAAATCGTGGTCACAAACGACGGGACGTCCGTCTGGCCCGCGGAGTACAACGTCGCCAGCCCGTACAGTGCGAGCGCGACGACCGAGACGACCAGGCCCTTATCGAGTTGGCGGACGCGGGACAGCACTGTCGACCGGAATGACGGGAGGAAGCGTGTCGGGCAGCACGGGAATCTGGAACGGCTGCGGCGCCGAGTCTGTCGGCACGGTCACGCGCATTCTTGTGGCAGCGGTTTCCTCAAGGCCGAGGTAGTGTGCGATCGTGCGGCTGACGATCGGGATCGCCGCGGTGCCGTGCTGGGCGAACTCGATGATGGCCCCGACGACGATCTCCGGCTTCTCGGCAGGCGCGAACCCGATGAACCAGCCATGGTCGGCGCCGTGGGGGTTCTGCGCCGTCCCGGTCTTTCCGGCGATCTGCAATCCCGTGAGGCGCCCGCTGCGGGCTGTCCCCTCCTCGACGACGGCTATCATGGCGCGGCGCAGGATCGCGAGCTGATCGGGGTTCAGATCCAACGGTGCGCTCGTTCCGGGCGCTGCTCCCCGCCGCACGATGAACGGCGTCCGCACCCGGCCGTCACTCGCGAGCTGCTGGTACAGCCGCACCATCTGCACGAGCGTCTGAGCGTTCTCGCCCTGTCCGATCGCCAGGTTCAACGCGACCGCCGACGTCCAGCGGCGCGGGCCGTACAAGCGGTCGTAATACTCCGGACCGGTGGGAAACTCGGAGGAAATCTCGTCCGGCAGGTCGATCCCCGTGCGTCCGCGGAAGCCCCACTCGTTCGCGTCCTCGAGCAGTGACGTCACGCCGAGCTTGATGCCCAGCTGGTAGAAGTAGACGTCGCAGCTCTGCGCGATCGCTTCCGTGAGTGTCAGAT
>WNGK01002261.1_pt1 | contig 21175 bp, 22 predicted proteins | sample 5400601 | NCBI WGS metagenome assembly WNGK01 (sample SAMN13153376, study PRJNA577476) | soil metagenome | isolation source: 60 cm soil or saprolite under Garry oak tree replicate 1 | place: USA:California | collected 2016-06-15
GGTGAGGGCTGCGCTCGGGAAACCCTTCTCCAAGCATTGCTCCGAGCTTCATGGGGCGAACTCTGACGGGCTGTGTTCACAATTCGGTTCTCGGCTGCTGAAGCAGCTTTCAAAAAGCAATTCTCGGACGGACTCCTAGGTGCCCACCCTCGACTTGTTTTCAGTCGCCACTAGCGTTGTGAAGGGTTCCTTTAATAAGGCCTCGCGCTATTAAGAGATATGGCATTATGTCTTAATAAGCCGGGAATCTTAACTTCTCTTCCGGCGACCTGACAGTCATCTAAATGGTTCTTGGAACGCCGTTGCGGAATGGTCTGGGATGGTGCATCTGGAAGCGCGAGCTGTTGTTGTGATTGAACTGTTCCAGGTGTTTCCGGTGCCACTTGCCGTTCGTTTGCGAACCACGTGCCCAACGCGAAGCCAAGCGCCAGCGCAGCACAGTCCTTCGTAATCGCCGAAAAAGAATGTATGCCCTTTCCGGATCGGCCCACCCAGCGTGAGGCCAAATTGGTTTTGCTTCAGAGGCTCGCGCGGAAAGCCTGATGCTTTCAGCCATTGCCACGGCCGAATTCCGCGCTGTAAGAGTTGGTTTCCACCTTTGAACTCGGCAATCGCATCGACCGAAGGCTGGATCACGTAGGTTGACTCATTCAGGACGTCGCCGAGGTTTGCATTGTTGTCCACCCCGTCCAGCAAGAAGTTATTTTGCAGGGCTCGCGCCCCATTAGCGCTGAAGCCGAAGCTCTGGTGAACACGCGAGCCAGGCTCGCTCGGAGCGACACCAGCGCTCAACTGGGCAAGCTACGCATAATTGCGTCCGTTCAAAGGAAGGGTGGTCGCCGTTTGACCGCTGATAACCTGTCCCATCTCGCTGGTTTCGGTCTCCAGCTGTGGCGCGCGCCCGGTGACGGTCACGACTTCGCTCACCGCTCCCGGCACGAGTGTGACATTCATTGGAATCCTATCCTGAACGTTGACCTCAACTGGCCCCACCTCCTGCGTTTTGAAACCTGCCTTCTCGACCCGTATGCGATAACGCCCAATGTGCAGGGGGCTCGCGGCATATTCACCCGTATCGCTCGTATCTGTGGAGAACACAGTTCCGCGATCCAAATCGGTAATGGAAATCTTCGCTTTCGCTACAGACGCTCCGGAGGAGTCACGGACGACACCCACGATGGCGCCGGCATCCTTCTGCGCCCATGCGAACTGGTGAGGCTGACAAACGCGAAGGGAAGTAGGACAAAGACAATAGAACGGTGGAGGCTGCCGCTCCGCATGTTGATGCTCCTTAGCTGTGCCGCATCATTTCGGTGAGCACCGCACAATTCTTGCCGGCATTGCAACCGGAACTCGCCCGGATTGATTTTTGGGCTTACTTTAGGACAGTCTTCTCGCGTATATTTACGAACAGTTACTTTTAGTTTCGATTTGGTGCGTTTGTCAAGAGAAATTCGGAGCGAAAATGAGGGGTTTGCCGCACGGGTTTGACTAGGTTTCCCCGCCTGAGCCCGGGCACGAAAGGGTTTAAAAATGGAAAACAATCGAAAGCCGTGTTGGTTGTTTCTATTCGTTGCTCTGCTGGTGCCAGCATTACTTTTTGGCCGGCCAGCTTCCACGCCCAACCCATCCTCGGTGACTTGCGAGGAAAAGACCATCGGAGTTTCGGTCAAACCTGCGGATGGGTCTTACATCATCTTCGATCCGGTTTCTAAGAAGCCGATCCTGCATTCTCGGGTCGCGGCAGAAGTCGATCATCGTTGGCTGAAGTCGAGCGATTACCCGCAACATTCATCATCCCGCGAGAGTGCGGTGGATGAACTTGGGCCAGGAACCAAGTTGACCATGTCCAACACTGGACTTCGCGGCCAGCCTGACCTGATCTACTCCTTGCAACTCCATGCGAATCCCGACTTCGTAACTATCGCGGTCAACGTTCGCAACGGCGGCACGAGTCCGATTACGATTCAGGCGTTCCGCAGCGTCGAGGCACTTGGCCCGGTTATCGCGGACCTCGGCGGACCTGACATCTCCGACCGCATCCTGTCTGACAGCTTCAGCGAAGACCGTCCCGGCATTACTATTCGTAATTTGGCAGATGCAGCCAACGGAATGCACCGCGGCGTTGGCAGCCAATTGATTTACAACCTCCGGACCAAGCGAAGTGTTTTTCTGGGCACGCTGACGTCCGAGAAATTTCTGACCATTCTCCGCCTGCATGTGGATAAGGACCACATAGGCTCATATGAAGTCGATTCGGCGGGAACCACGGAGCTTGCCAAAGAGAATTCTCTTGAAAAATCGCCGGTGGAAGATCAGATCGAGTTGAGTCTGCCGGTCGCTCCCGGGGCAGACCTCCATTCCGAACAGCTGCTGATCAGCGCAGGCACGGACTATCATGAGCAGTTGGAGACTTACGGCAGCCTGGTCCGCCGTTTGCACCATGGCCGTGCAAGCGCTCCCGCCGCCGCGGGCTGGTGGAGTTGGACCGCCTACTACTTCGGGCTCAATCAGGGCACGGCCTTGACGAACGCGAAGTGGCTCGCGGAGAACCTGAGAGACGTGGGATATAACTTCTTCCATATTGATGAAGGGCATCAGTATGCGCGCGGCGAGTACACCACCTCGGACGCTTCACTATTTCCCGACGGCGTGAGTGCGCTCGAGACCAAAATACGCGCCCTGGGTCTGACTCCGGGAATCTGGACCGCTCCTTTTGAGGTGTCGGAGCGGTCTTCGGTGTACGAAAATCACAAAGACTGGCTGGTGCGGAATGCTGCCGGAAAGCCAATTCACGCTGGCTGGGTGATCGACGAGGAGCCACGGCTGGACCAACTCTATATCCTCGACTGCACCAATCCCGGCGCCCAAGAGTATCTTCGCAAGACGTACACGACTCTGACCAGGGATTGGGGCATCCGTTACATCAAGCTGGATTTTATGGACGATAGCGCGATTGAAGGCTTTTATTACAAGCCGAACACGACCGCCCTCGAGGCGCAACGTATCGGCTTGCATGTCATTCGCGACGCCGTGGGTAATGATGTTCTGCTCGATAAAGACGGCAGCCCCATGATGAATCCCGTCGGCATTGTGGATATGGGACGAATTTCGGTCGACACTGGCCACACTTTTGAAGCCAGCAAGGAAGCGGCCCCCGGGATTGCGGCGCGCTACTATATGAACCGCAATTTCTATATCGCTGATCCGGATGCTTTCACCGTCTCCCGACAAACGGTTGACGAGCAGGAATGGCACGGAGGCAAGAGTCCTCTTACTTTGGATGAAGCCAAAGTCTCCATTGCTTTAGCCGCCGTTGCCGGAGGAATGTATGAAATTGGGGACGATCTCCCCACGCTCGGTGCCGATTCCGACCGAATGGCTCTCGTCAAGAACGAAACTCTCCGGAATATGGTCCGATTGGGGCGCGCGGCGCGGCCTCTCGACCTGATGAGCTACACGCCAGAAGACAGCATGCCCAGCATCTTTCTCTTGCAAGAGAGCAAGCGCCAGGTGATCCTGGCCGTTTTCAATTGGACGGAAAAGCCGACCGCGCACAGGTTCGACCTCGCCGGGGACTTAGGATTACAGTCGCGCGGGCACAATCAGATCCTCGACGTCTTTAGCTCGTCTACTCCGGTCGAGAACAATTTAGACATAATCGAAGTCCAGTTGCCCCCACACTCAGTGAAAGTGCTCAAGATCATTGACACATCGATTCCAGCCGCTGCACCCTCGGTCAGCATGCATGTTCCAGAGAATGCGGGAGTAGGCAAAGCTGTTCAGTTCTCCGCAGACGCAGATCCTGCGGGGGTCCCCGTGCTCGCATATCATTGGGACTTTGGCGATGGTAGTCGTGCCGAGGGAACTACCGTAAGTCATGCCTACACGCATCCGGGCGACTTTACGGTGCGGTTGCTGGCCCACGGCCTCGACGGTGTGCCATTTGAAAAATCATTGTCCGTCAAAATAACCGGTAAAATCGGTACCCGCTTCGCCCCGTCCAGTAAACAGCGCTTTACGAACACGCAGTAAATCGTCGGAGGGCCTTTATGGCTATGAGATTACGGCTTGTGATTGCCCTGCTCCTGGCCGCCAGCGCCCCGTTGGGCGCTTCTCAGGACTCAAGTCAAAACAACGAACCATCGACTGCTCCGGCACAAGGAAAGATTGGCTACACCTCTGCAAAAGATGCCGACCAGCGAAAAACCCTTCTTTTGAGAGACTTCAAACCCGTGCCCATGCTACATGCCAGCGCGCACAAAGTAGACCGCGCCAAGTATTACGTCATTGATGTCCACAACCACGTCAATGATGCGATGGGTATCGAGGAACACATGCCGCCTCAACGCGTAATCGAGGTCATGAACAACGCGAACGTGAAGACAGTCGTGATTCTGACCGGAATGTGGGGCGACAAGCTGCAGAGAGTCATCGACGAGATGGTGAAACCATACCCCGGGCGTTTCGTGGTTTTTACCCAGATTGACTGGAGCAAGATCAACGATCCCGACTTTAGCAAAGAAATGATAGCCCAGCTCGATGACGCTGTCGGTCGCGGTGCGCGTGGCCTGAAAGTCTTGAAAGACCTTGGCCTCGGGGTCCGCGACAGGTCAGGCAAACTGGTCACAGTTGACGATCCGCGTCTCGATCCTATCTGGGAAGAGTGTGGCCGGCTTGGGGTCCCGGTTTCCATTCACGTCACCGATCCGGAAGCGTTCTTTCATCCCGTCGACGGTGCGAATGAGCGTTACGAGGAACTGACTGAGCATCCCGACTGGAGTTTCTATGGTCCGCAATTTCCCAGCAAGCAATCGATCCTCGACGCGCGCGACCGGATGTTTGCCAAGCATCCACACACAACATTCGTTGCACTGCACGTTGCCAACTGGCCAGAAAACCTTGACTACGTCTCTCACCTGCTCGATTCGTTGCCCAATGTCATGATCGAATTTGGCGCCCGCGAAGCCGAACTCGGGCGTCAGACTCGCCGCGCCCGCGAATTCTTCCTTAAGTACCAGGATCGAATCATGTTCGGCACGGATAATGGGATGGAGGAAGAGATGTACCGCAACCACTTCCGCTGGCTGGAAACGGCTGACGAATATTTCGACTACTGGGGCTATCCCGCACAGGGCCGCTGGAAGATTTACGGAATGGAGCTGTCCGACTCAGTGCTGGAGAAGATTTACCACAAAAATGCGGAGAGATTGTTCAGCCAATTTAAGGGAACAAGCGTGATGACCAAAGCCAATCAATAGCCACCAGACTGCAAGTAGTGTTCGCCCACCGCGATGTGACTTACATGCGGGACGAACTTGCCGGCATGACACTGTTCTCGCGAAAAAATTGCTCCCGATGCTGTTGGTCCCGGAATGCTTCGGTCCCTCCCCGCCGGGTAGCGGATAGCGCTCCTGCGAGGTTCCCGTAAGCTAGGCAGGTTTCAACGTCGGCGCCACGAATGTGGTGCGAAATAAATCCAGCATCAAAGCTGTCTCCTGCTCCCACGGTATCGATCGCATCCACCTTTACCGGGGAACTCTTGAAGCGCTCTGTGCCCCGCTGCGCCATCGCGCCCTCGGCACCCATCTTGACGACCACCAGCGGAACGATCTCAGCCAGACGTATGGCTGCGTTCTCCAATGTTTGCGCTCCGGTGATTCTTAAAGCCTCCCTCTGGTTCGGCAGAAACACGTCGACGTACCGCAGCACCTCCCATAATCCGCCCTGCCATCGGTCGTCCGGATCGTCGTTGGTATCCATCGATATTGTGAGCCCGGCCGCCTTCAGCCTTTGGAACAGCTCCGCAACCCGCGGCTGCAACGTTGTTTGGAGGTAAAACGACGAGAAGTGAAAATGTTTCGCCGCGGTCAGGTAATCGAAATCCAGATCCTCAAAACTTAGCCTCGAAATTGTCCCGAGGTAAGTAAGGATGTTCCGCCAGGCCCCATGCTGCAAAATGACCGTCAGCCCAGTCGCAGTTCCATCTGTGGATCGGTGCACGTGCGAGACATCCATTCCAGATGCGGCCAGCCGCTCGAGCGCGATCTGGCCTACTGGATCATCGCCTATGCGTGAAATGAATCCCACCCGGTTGCCAAGAAGTGCCAGGTTGTGAGCGACAATGGTCGAAGATCCGCCTAGCGTAATCATCATGTCGCTAGCGAGCAGTTCGCGTTCCGCCTGGAGTTCTGCCGGCAGTCCGTAAAGGACCAGGTCCAGATTCAGTTCACCAGCAATGGTGACATCAAATTGCGACATGTTCAGGTCGTTTTTCGTCTTCCTTGAGGATGACCACACGGCTCAAATTAGGCGGTCGGTCAGGATCGAGTCCCTTCCGAAGTCCAGTGTAGAGACCCATCAACTGACCGGCAAACACGTAGGGCGCCAGGCGCACATACTCCGGTAGATCACAATCCAACTCGATAGCAAAGTCGGCCGCTGCACGGGCGCGGCCTTCCATCCTGTTGGCGATCACTAAGGTCGTTCCCCCGAGCCCCTTGATTTCCTCAAGCACTTCCCGCTCTGCGTCATAACCTGTTTCGGACAGCAGGAAACTGATCAACGTCTCCTGACTGACGATCGACTTTGGCCCGTGCCGGAATTCCAGATCATGAAAACACTGCACGTAAGAACACGACATTTCCGTCAGCTTCAGGGCCGACTCGCACGCCAGCCCATAATAGGGTCCCTGTCCCAGAAATATATAATCTGAAAGACGGTGGTGATCTACAAATTCGCGCACCCGCGCCGGCAGCTTTTGCAACATCTTCTCCGCCACCGCCGGCAGCGCGCTCAGCGCACGGACAAAGTCTGTTTTTCCGCCCAGCGATGCCGCGAGATACTGCAGAGCCAGCAGCATTGAGGTAAACGAGCGCGTCATCACAGTGCTCTGTTCGTCAGCCCGCAGCAACAGAATAGACCTCGTAGCAAGCTCCTCCAGTTTCTGTCTGGGCGCGCAGCTAATAGCTATGTTCGGGATCTTTTTTTGGTTCAAGAACTGCGCGGCTTTCAAGACCTCTGACGTATTCCCGGAACGCGAAATCAGCACCGGAACGAACTCTCTGACGCCGGTTAGAACCAGGTCAGGGAACAGCAACAGTTCGGAAGCGGGAATCGCGCGGGCCCGCATACCCGTAAGCGCACTCCAGCTTGCCGCAACCGCCAAAGCAATGTAGTAGCTAGATCCACAACCGATGAAGAGCCATTCCGAACTCCTGCCAAATTGTTTCCCGATTGCGCTGATCGTTTCGTCCGATCGCAGGTCTTTCAGGCAATCCGCCCAGCACTGCGGCTGCGAAAGGATTTCGGCTAGCGAGTAGGCGCCGGGCGTTGAAGTTTGCCGTGGGCCAGCACCCTCATTGGGATTTGTGTTAGACAAGCGTCGCCTCAATGCCAACGTTCTTGAGCGCCTTCAGATCTGACTTAGGAGCGCCGTGGTCGGTGATTACGTGATGCAGTCCCGTCGGCGGCACAATCAGTGACAAGCTGCGCCGGCCAAACTTGCTCGCGTCGCATACTGCCACAACCTCCTTGGAGATCTCGACCATCACACGGTTGACTTTCGCCTCCAAGAGATTGGGAGTACTCAAGCCGTAATGCACGTCGAACCCGTCGACGCCCAAAAATAGAACATCTGCGTTCAATCGTCGCAGTGTATCTTCCGCGATCGGACCAACCAAAGAGAAGGAATTCTTACGCAAAGTGCCACCGGTAAGAATCACTTCCACATCAGCGCCCGCGAGCTCCGTGGCTATGTTCACGGCGTTGGTCACAATGGTCAGATTATGAAAATTGCGTAGCGCCCGCGCAATTGCCGTTGTGGTCGTACCCGAATCCAGGATCACTACCTGGCCTTTTTGCACCATGGCGGCTGCTGCCTCCGCGATCCGAAGTTTTTCCCGGCGATGGAGCTTTTCTTTCTCCCGCAGCGTGGGATCGGCCAGGGCACCCTCGCGGCAGGGTAACGCGCCGCCGTGGGTTCGATGAACCAATCCGTGGGCATGCAGGATTTCCAGATCTTTGCGAATCGTCACCTGCGAGGTTTCGAACTGCCGGGCTAGATCGGTAACCAAAGCCCGCCCCTCACGATTCAAAGAATCCAAAATGGCGCGCCGTCGTTCTTCATTTAACACGGTGGGTCCCGAAAACGCTGCTCACCAGACTGGCAAAAGCTCTTTTTCTTTCTATTTCTTTTTATAACGTTTACTTTCGCTTGTCTACTTGAAAGGCTGATGGGTCCCGGTGAGCGGCCAGTCGTCGATTGCAGGAAGTCCCAGTGCCAGGCAACGATGCTGCCGAGATAATCTAGAGATTAGTCGTTGGGCATCCTTTCCCGCGTGGCCTCGGTAGTGCACAGGTAGTCGCGATAGGCGCAAAGGTCCCCGAGCAGATCCCTAGATTCCGAGAGAATTGCTGCTTTCTCGGTTTCGCCGACGAACTCCCGCCCGAAACGACAAACTGACCTCGGAAAGAATATGCTGGCGCGGCTGTCCAAATCGCCGGGTTTCGAACGTCATTGTAGTAGAGGAACATGATGCCGCTTAAAATCCATGACGGAGATCCCAAATGAAATACATCCTGATGGACTATGTGAACGAAGCGGGCTGGCCTCAGTTAACCAAGGACGATAAAGAACACTGGCTGGGCGCCTATCGAGCGTACATGGAAGCAATGACCAAGGCGGGCGTGCTGAAAAGCAGCAATGGCCTGGAGTGGACATCGGCAGCGACAACGGTGCGGGTTGCGAATGGCAAGACCCAGGTGCTGGATGGGCCCTATGCCGACACCAAAGAACAGTTGGGCGGCTTTCATATCATCGAGGTGGCCGACATCGATGCGGCGATTGCGTGGGCGGCCCGCTCCCCAACCGCAATGCACGGTGTCGTCGAAGTGCGTCGTCTCCGGGAGGGCACATTGCTGACCCGGGACATCGCCGACTGCATCGAGGAGAGCTCGAGATAGGAAGCCGGAGCCGGTCACTGAGATAAAATAATAAGGAGAAAAAATATGCGGAAATTAATCGTTTTCAATCATGTGTCGCTGGATGGGTACTTTGTGGATGCAAACGGCGGCATGAGTTGGGCCAAGACGGACCAAAATGATGCGGAGTGGAATGCATTTGTCGCAGAGAATTCAAAAGGAAACGGCCCCTTATTGTTCGGCAGGATCACCTATGAGCTCATGGCGAGCTACTGGCCGACGCCGATTGCGGACCATCACGCCCCGGTTGTGGCCGAGCGCATGAACAAGCTGCCAAAGGTCGTATTTTCGAAGACGCTCGATAAGGCATCGTGGAACAATACGAAGCTCGTAAAGGGCGATTTGGCGTCGGAAATACGAAAGATGAAGCAAGAGCCCGGCGAGGGCATGGCGATTTTGGGCAGCGGCACCATTGTTTCGCAACTGGCGCAGGAGAGGTTGATCGATGAATATCAGGTCGTGGTGGACCCCATCATTCTAGGCAAGGGGCGGACCATGTTCGACGGCGTCAAAGACAAACTGAACCTGAAGCTTACTAAGTCGCGGGCCTTCGGCAATGGGAATGTCTATCTGTGTTACGAGCCGGCAGCGTAAAGGACGGCCAACCATGACAGAGCTTGCACAGTCTCAAGAGGCACTTGAAGTTCGCACCCTGTTGACCGGTCTCGGATTCGGTGAGTCGCCGCGTTGGCATGAGGGCCGCCTGTGGTTCTGCAACTGGGGCAGGCAGGAGGTCGTTGCCGTTGATCTCGGGGGCGAGAGCGAAGTCATCGTCCGCGTGTCGACTACCATTCCATTTTGCATCGACTGGTTACCCGATGGTCGTCTGCTCATCGTGTCGGGGCCAGAGCGGCTTCTCCTGCGGAGAGAGCTCGACGGCTCGCTGGTGACTCACGCCGACCTGCGCCCACTCTCCGACCATGGCTGCAACGAGATTGTTGTAGACGGCCGCGGCAATGCTTACGTCAACGGCGGCGGTTTTGACCGTCCCGGTGAGAAAGCTTCGGGGATCATCGCTGTGGTCACACCCGATGGCTCGGCTCGACAGGTGGCTGAAGGCTTCGCATTTCCGAATGGCATGGCTGTGACGCCCGATAAGTCAACATTGATCATCGCTGAGTCGCATGGCAAAAAACTCACAGCCTTCGACATCAGCGCGGACGGAAACTTGTCAAACCGGCGAGTATGGGCCGACCTCGGCGATGGCGTTCCCGACGGCATCTGCATCGACGCCGACCATGCCATCTGGTACGCCGACGTTCCCAATAAGCGTTGTGTGCGCGTCCGCGAAGGTGGTGAGGTGCTGCAAACAGTCAACGTTGACCGCGGTTGCTTCGCTTGCATGCTCGGGGGCGTCGACAAGAAGACGCTATTCATCATGGCGGCCGAGTGGCATGGCTTTGCGAAGATGATGGACGGACTAGGAACCGGACAGGTGCTTACGGTCGAGGCGCCTGCGCCGGGCGTCGGGTGGCCGTGAGAAACACCAGAAGCTATGACTTCAGGAAAAGCGCGCCCTACAAGCATCACCGAATACATCAACGCCGCCCCTAAACAGGCTCGGAAGAAACTGCGTGAAATGCGCACGTGTATTCGCGCAGCTGCACCCGGGGCCAAGGAAAGCCTGAAGTGGGGATGCCCGCTTTCTCGTATCGCAGAATACTGGTCACATTCGCCGCGTATGAACGTCACATCGGCTTCTATCCCACTCCGTCTGCGGTGAGGGCCTTCGCGAATGATCTCTCAAAATTTGCCACGGCAAGCGCGTCGATCCAATTTCCATTGGATAAGCCACTGCCGCTACCTCTGATCCGCAAGATCACAGCGTTCCGGGTCCAAGAAAGTATCGAGGCGGACAAGAAATGGAGAACCTGATGGAACCTACAACTTGGATCTCATAACTGTTCGCTCTCGACTGCCGGACGTAAGTTTGCAAACAATTTTCCTTGCATTAGGGGCTTAATCTGTGCGATAACTACGTTATGCGTAGTACGCGACACGTAGTAAAAGCCGAAAACGACGGAAGCATGGGGCACTATTCTGACCCGCCACTGCTGGTGCTTGCCAGCCTGGCCAATGAACCGAAGCACGGACATGCCATGATTGAGGACATTTCCAGCATATGCGGAACCCGTCTGGGCCCTGGAACGTTGTATGGGGCAATTGCTCGCCTGGAGCAGCAGGGTTGGATCGAGCCGCTCGCGCCTGAGGAGCGCCGCCAGCCTTATCGCATTACCGCTGAGGGCGCGCGCGTTCTTCGCGCAAAACTGACCACCCTGCAAAAGTTCGCCAAAGCCGGATTGGGGAGGCTGGAAGCTTTATGAATCCCGGACTTGCTCACCTGTTGGTACGCTTATATCCGCGGCCGTGGAGGGAACGCTACGGCGCGGAGTTCGAGGCGCTTCTTCAAACCGGCCGTGGTGGCGTACGCATGTTGGCAAATGTCGTTTGGTCGGCACTTCATGAGCGCGTCTTCCCAACTCTAGAAGGCTTTATGAATCAACCGACACACTCTTTCGGCGCCATCGTGAGGCAGCCGAGCGCATTTCTTCCACTGGCAATGTCGCTCACCGCTCTGGCCATGCTAGGCGGCGCCTATATCTTTGCCGTGGCCACGGGACACGGCGGCCTTGTACGCGAGCCAGATGAAGGGTCGATTGCACATGTCTGGCAGCTACTCATGGCTGGTCAGATGCCGATACTCGCGTTCTTCGCGATCAAGTGGCTGCCACGGGCTCCAAGACAAACGCTGTACGTACTTGGCCTGCAAGCCGGAGCTGTGCTCGCAGCAATGGCCCCCGTCTATTTTCTGAATTTGTGAATGGCGTTCCTAAACATTGCGCCTGATCAAGACCGCTGTCGTGGTGGTCCTGTTCGCTGTTCTTGGAATCACAGTCTGCCGTGACGGTGCCTACATTAGTCGCTCTCTAGACTTTTTCCAGCTTAGGAGGAAGTAGATAAAACCCTGCTCACGTCCACAGAAACACGCCTACAGCCAAGCATGGAAGCCAACAGAGCAATAACAGCCACCACGATCTAACACCAAAAGCATAGAGGACCAAAACTCCCGGAATCCAGGAAAGCCACCTTACAACCCATTGGTGTTTTTCCGAGACCTTGATGTACCCCTCACATTGCGGACACTGAAACGTAGGAGTGAACCTCACATCTTCCAAACGAACCCGAGCATCACAGTATGGACAAACCGTCCTTCGAGAGTAAGTCGCTGGAACAAGCATCGGATGAACTGTCTAGAACGATAGAATGATCACCAGCCAAAACGGCTCTTCAAACCCAACTGACTATTTTCGTCACGATAATAAAAGATCAGTAATAAAAAAAGGAACATCAGTAAACGATGCAAGTGTCTCACTTGAACGAATCAGAAGCCCTGGGTGAGCCCATGAACTCCGGCGACGGCAATGCGTACGCGCGTAACACTGCGGATGCGGTCGCGCGTCGCAGTTACGGCAAGCTCGTCGCTTTTCTTGCTGCAGGCACGCGGGATGTGGCGGCAGCCGAGGACGCCTTGTCGGAGGCATTTGCCTCGGCGCTTGCGGATTGGCCGCGGAAAGGCTGTCCTTCGAACCCGGAAGCGTGGCTGCTGACCGTTGCCCGCCGAAAGATGATCGATGCCATGCGTCGACATTCAAACGCCGAGGCCGCGAACGGGGAGCTGCAGCTCCTTGCGGAGGGATTGGAAGCTGCAACAGCGGACGCGGAAATTCCGGACCGCCGTCTCGCGCTGATGTTCGCCTGCGCGCATCCAGCCATCGACGTCGGCATCCGCGCGCCGCTGATGCTGCAAGTGGTGTTGGGGCTGGATGCGAAGACAATCGCCTCTGCGTTTCTCATGTCTCCGGCGACCATGGGCAAGCGACTCGTACGTGCCAAGGACGAGATTAGGCAGGCTGACATTCCATTCAGTATCCCGGAGCGCGAGGAGCTCTCGGGACGGCTCGACACCGTACTGGACGCCATCTATGCCGCCTTCGCAGAAGGCTGGACCGACGCCGCGGGAACAGATGTCGCCCGTCGCGATCTCACGGAGGAAGCGTTGTTTCTGGCGAGGCTTGTGGCCGAGTTGCTGCCAAACGAGCCGGAAGCACTAGGCCTGCTTGCCCTTATGCTTCACGCGGAAGCGCGGCGGCGCGCGCGACGCAACGGGGACGGCGAATACGTTCCGCTTGCTAATCAGGACCCGGCGCTGTGGGACTGGCAGATGATCGAGGAGGCCGAAGCGCTAATCCTCCGGGCCAGCGCCTTGGGCTGCATCGGTCGCTATCAGTTAGAAGGTGCGTTGCAGTCGGCGCATATCTATCGCTGCCGCACAGGTAACGCGAATTGGGCAGAGGTGATGCAGCTATACGACGCACTGCTCGCGCTTGCAGACTCACCCGTGGTCGCGATCAATCGCGCCCTTGCGATTGCGGAGTTGCAGGGCGCCAGCGCTGCTCTCGACGCCCTGCCAGACATAGCTGCCGATGGGCGGCTCGCCGAATATCAGCCCTACTGGGCAGCCCGCGCGGAGTTGCTGGTCAAGACAGGCGAGCATGGCGAAGCTCGTCGCGCATACGAAATCGCCATCGGTCTGGAACGCGACCCCGCAGTTCGGCATTTCCTGCAGCAGCGTCAGTCGACGTTGGCGCCCTGACCTCCTCGATGGGTAGTATCCTGCTTTCGACTAGAACGGCGGACAGGGCGAGATGCGAGATGAAAGATAGCGATCGAGAGACCTTGAAGCCGCCGGCCTCATCGAGTTTGTGGCGTCCGCTGCGGGCGACAGTCTTCCGAAATCTGCTGGTTGCAGATGTTGTTTCAGACATCGGCACTTTCATGCAGAGCGTCGGCGCTGCGTGGTTGATGGTGTCGCTCGGCGCCGGGCCGATGTATGTCGCTCTCACCCAAACAGCCTCGTCACTGCCATTCTTTCTTCTGGCGCTTCCTGCAGGATCGGCAGGCGACATCTTTGACCGCCGCAAGCTGATTCTCTACACAGAGGGGTGGATGGCGTGTGTCGCGCTGGCGCTCGCCGTGCTGACCATCGGTGGCCTCATCACACCCTGGCTACTGCTCGGGCTGACGTTCGCGCTTTCGGCTGGAGATGCCTTTGAGACACCGACGTGGCGGGCGGTTCTTCCTGAGTTGGTACCAAAAGAGGACCTTGCGGCAGCCTCCGCTCTCAACGGAATCGAATTCAACCTTGCTCGGGCGGTGGGGCCTGCGCTGGCTGGGTTACTGATATCGGCCGCCGGCATTGCCGCGGCATTTGTGGCGAACGTGCTGTCATTCGTAGGAGTGATACTAGTCATTGCACGATGGAAAAGGCCGATTCGAAAGCGGACTGCTCCGGCTGAGACCCTTGCAGGGGCGACCGTGGCAGCGATCCGCTACATCCGCCACTCGCCCGCGATACGCTCCCTGATGGTTCGGACGGGCACAGGCATGTTCTTCGCCAGTGCGCTGTTTGCATTGTTGCCCACGGTTGCCCGCGGCGTCAGCAATAGTGCGATATGTTATGGGCTTCTGCTTGGATGCTTTGGGGCTGGTGCGGTCCTTGGCGCGCTCGTAATGCAGCCTCTTCGTGCCCGGTGGTCGACCGAAACTGTTGTGTCAGCTGGAGTCACAATCCTGGGAATCGCGATGGTGACGACCGGCGCCTCCCACAGGCTGAGCATACTTGGTCCTGTGATCCTGATCGGAGGTGGGGCGTGGATACTCTTCATTTCTCTTGTCAATGCGCTCATCCAGAATCTTGCGCCCGACTGGGTGCGGGCCCGCGTCCTCGCAGTCTTCATCCTGATTTCTCAGGGAGCCATGGCGTTCGGGAGCGCAGCCTGGGGTGCTGTCGCCCAAAGAGCAGGCGTTCGGACCGCACTCATGTGGGCTGGTCTTGGAGCCATAGGGACAATGGTCCTCGCGCTGTTCGCGAAGCTTCCGGACGCGACCTCAGATCTAAGCCCGTGGAACCACTGGCGTATGCCTGTGGTTGTCAAAGAGGTCGAAGCCGAGCTTGAGCAAGGGCCGGTATTGGTTACGGTCGAATACGTGGTGGTTCGCGAGCGGAAAACGGACTTTGTGAAAGCGATTCATCAATATGGACGCATACGGCGCCGCGATGGTGCTTCGCAGTGGGGAATCTTTCACGACATCGAGGCCGGAGACCGCTATCTGGAAATATACCTGGTGAATTCGTGGGCGGAACATCAGCGTCAACACGAGCGGTTCACACAAGCGGATCGCAAACTAGAACAACGCTTGCGCAGCTGCGTGGTCAGTGAGCCAAACGTGCGTCACCTTATTTATGCGCCACTCAACGAATAGAGATAGCAGCGGCTTTGAGAGTAGGGATATACCGGTGGTAGACTGCGCGTATGCCCAACAAGAAAACCAAGAAGAAGCGTACAAAATTGAAGAAAGCCACCGCGAAGAAAGGGAAGCCCGTCAAGAAGACGGTCAGAAAGAAACTGGCTAAAAAGAAGGCGGCACCGAAGAAGAGTTTGTCCAAAAAGAAACCCGCATTGAAAAAGGCGGCGGTGAAAACGAAAAAGGCCCTCGCGAAGAAGGCAACCGGGGCGAAGACTGCCATCAAGCGGCGCGTTCCAGTGGGAAGTCAGACATTCGCTACGGAGACATTTGCACCGAAAGCGCTCAGATCGCGGTCGGCGGGGCAAGCGGGAGATCTGCAGGGATTGTCCAACATCGAAGGCGCGGATTCGGAGAGTGTGGACGAGTTGCTCGAAGAAGGAAACGCGTTCGAGGCTGACGTAGTAGCTGGTGTGGAAGGCGCCCGGGACGCTGACGAGAGGGAAGTTCACACTCACGAGGTGCCCGAGGATGATGTTCCGGACGAATATCTAGACAAGGAGTGATTCATAGGGAACAGCCAGGCGACTGCGCTGCTCGCTATGGCCAAGCCGACGCAAACCAGCATTATCAGCCGAAATCCAAAGACGAATGCCTGATTAATTGCGTTCCGAATTGCCGCCGAGGTACTTGCATCCAGATTGGAAGGTAGTTCGAGACCCGCCAGTCGAGTCACCTTAGATTGAATCTCGCCGCGAACATCGGGAGAGAGGCCGAGGTTGGCGAGCTCATGCTTCAAGGTAAAACCGAACGCGCTTACCATTACGACTCCCAAGACTGCGATGGCCAGCACGCCAGCGATACGAGCGACTGCATTATTGATACCAGAGGCTGTGCCGGCATGATCCTGATCGACTGAACTCATTACTACTGTGGTCAGAGGCGCCACTGTGACCGCCATGCCAAAACCAAGCACGATCATCGGTGGAAAGAACGCTTTCCAGTAGCTGGCTCCCGCCGAGGGCACGGCGAACAGAGCGAAACCAGCTGCCACAATAAGCGGCCCGATGATCAGCGGACCTCGAGCACCATAGCGCGCGACCAGTCCGCCAGACCAGCGAGAAAGCGCGAACATCAACAAAATGAGCGGAAGCACGGCCGCTCCGGTTGCGGTAGCGGAGTATCCCTGCACCTGAATCAGGTTCAACGGAAACAGGAAGAAGAAAATTCCAATGGCTGCATAGAGGAACAACGTGAGCAGGTTGGCGCCGCTGAAGCTGCCGGATCGAAACAGGATTAACGGAACCATCGGCGAAGTTACTGTTGACTCGACAAACACGAAGCCGGCGAGAGCGGCGACGCCAATAGTCAAACTTCCGAAAACCAGCGGATTGCTCCACCCCAAGTTAGTAGATTCGACGAAACCAAAGACCAACCCGCCTAACCCAACAGTTCCTACCAGCGCCCCCAGCCAGTCGATTCGACGAGCAGCGACGCTACGACTTTCGGGAATATGCCACAGCGAAAGAGCGATCACCAACGCCGAAAGCGGAAGATTGATGAAGAATACCCACCGCCACGATGCATGCTCGACTAGCCATCCGCCAACCACGGGCCCGATTGCAGTGGTGATCGCCGTGAAACCAGACCAAGTGCCGATCGCCTGACCGCGGGTCTTCTCGTCGAACGAAGCACTGATGATGGCAAGGCTGCCAGGAACTAGAAATGCGGCTCCCATGCCCTGAATACTTCGGGCAATTATCAACTGGTGAATATCCGAAGCGATGCCACAAACCGCCGAAGCTATCGCGAAAACCGCTACACCCAATACGAACATCCGCCGACGGCCAAACAAGTCACCGAACGAACCTCCGACCAGGATCAACGCCCCCAGGAATAACCCATAGGACTCGACGACCCACTGCACGTCGACGATGGTGGCATGCAAGCTGGCTTGAAGCGCAGGCAGTGCGACATTGACGACCGTGCTATCGATGAACGCCAGGCTTGAGCCGAGAATGGTTGCGGCAAGGATCCAAGGTCCTGCTTGCGCTCGGCACGGACTCTCATCTCGGCGCGACCGGATTACGGCTTCATCACATGGCGGCTTCATGCAGGCTGTGGATGCGGTTGTGTACTGAAGGGATTCTTTGGATGATGCGGTGCTCACAGAAAATCGCATTCGGTCGCGCAATTCCTGCTATTGGCCGCCTGAATCTTTATCAGTCGGCTTTTCATCCAAAGCAGAATGGCCCTGCAACTGCAATGCCAACGTGCATTCGCGAGGTGCCGGCGAAGATAAAGCTAATCTCGGTGAACACCGGGCTTCCTCGAGGAGTCACCTGGCACGGAATCCACGTCACTACCGGAATCTTCAAGCAACCGGTCGAGGGCCGCGTCGCCGTGCGCAAGCTTAATTTGGACGGTGACCGCCAGGCGGATCTTACTGTCCACGGAGGAAAGGACAAGGCCGTATACTGCTACCCGATCTCCCACTATGACTATTGGAAGAGAGAGTTGCCCGGCCGCGACTTACCGATGGGGATGTTCGGAGAAAATTTCACCACCGATGGCTTGCTCGAAGACTCGGTCCACATTGGCGATCAGTTCTCGGTCGGTTCCGCGGAAGTGGTGGTGACGCAGCCTCGCCTGCCTTGCTACAAACTTGGCGTGAGACTTCAGTCCGACGACATGGTGAAGCGATTCCTCGCCAGCGGGCGGACAGGTTTTTACTTCGCCGTCACGCAGGAGGGAGAAGTCGGCGCAGGCGACGAAATCAAAGTGATTGCTCGGGACCCCAATGCCGTGCCAGTCTCAGAGATCACTCGCCTCTACATGGCGAAGAGATACGCGGGCGACGCTGTGGCCTCGCTCGATCGCGCTTTGCAAGTTGCCGCACTGCCGGAGAGTTGGAGAGAGTACTTCCGAGAGCGGTTGCAGAAGGTTGGGTGACTGCGCGGAAAGATTTGTCCCGTTAAGGAGGACAGATATGGTTTCCTTGCCAGACAACGGGATGGTTCACGTCAGGAGTTCGTACTCAGTTTTAGAGACGCTGAAGCGCTTGGAGTCCGCGCTGCAAGCTAAAAATCTTACAGTGTTTGCTCGCATTGATCATAGCGGCGAAGCCGAGAAGATCGGCTTGCAGATGCGCCCTACGCAACTAGTGATTTTTGGCAGCCCGAAAGCCGGCACTCCTCTGATGGTAGCCTCTCCGACCCTTGCGATTGATTTGCCATTAAAGGCGTTGGCATGGGAAGACGCAGATGGCCTGGTCTGGCTTTCGTACAACAGTCCGGACTATCTCAAGCGGCGGCACGAGATTCCGGATGAGTTGGTGAAGAACATCGCCGGTGTCGGGGCTGTGCTTGAAAAAGCCGTGGAATAGCCCTTGCAGGACCCATCCATTCTATTTGCCGGCCGTACATGCCGGAGGAGTTTCACTAAAGGGCCAAACTATCTTGCGATGTCGAGGTGGAAAGGCTCAGTGTACGGCTCGACCGGATAGCCCTTCGCTTTCCAAGCTGCCAACCCACCTTTCAGGAACCTGATCCGTGAGAAGCGCAGGGCAAGGGCCCGATGCAAGATTGCTCGGCTGGTCTTATCACTGGGACAGGTGCAGTAAACGATCGAATCCTTCTCTATCGGGATGAGTGACGGGTTCTCGAGCACTTCTCTTGGGGGAATTCTCTTTGCGCCGGGGATAATCTCATAACTGGCCAACAAGTCGAGCGGCTGGCGAACATCAAAGAGAAGCACCTCTTGACTTGCGGCCAATAGTGCGTGGAGTGCCTCTGGTGTGATGCTGTGCTGCTCCATCTCCCGTTGGTCTCTTGTGCGTTTGATCGAGACTGCAATCATTGAGCACGCGATCAACACCAAAACAGCTGTCAGGGCGAGATACATCTATGTCCTCCTGCGCACTCCGTGATACCAGATTCCCCCAGGACGTGAAAAGATTCTTGGCACGGTCGGCGAAAGCAGAAAGTAAAGCTTTGCTACTGTCGAGATTCAGCGATGTTTGATGAAAGCGCCGGTCTGTAGTTCGGCCATCGCCTGGCGTAGCTGCTCTTGCGTGTTCATCACAATCGGACCGTACCATGCAACCGGCTCCTCGATCGGCTTGCCCGATACCAACAGGAATCGGATGCCCTCGTCGCCCGCTTGTACCACGATCTCGTCTCCGCGATCAAAGAGTACCAGCGAGTGATTGCCGACCTCGTACCTGGCTGGCGCGTTCGGGTCTGCGGCTTGCTCGGTCAGAACCGCGCGAGGTTCTGACGAATCGCGAAATGTGCCAGATCCAGCGAACACATAGGCGAAGGCGTTGCGCGTGGTCTCGACCTTGAGCCTCTTCCGCTGGCCCGGGCCGACGGAAATATCGAGGTAGTTCGGATCGGCGGCCACACCTTCCACCGGTCCTCTTTTACCCCAAAACTCGCCACAGATAATGCGCACGCGAGTGCCGTCATCATCAGTGACTTCGGGGATCGCGCTCGCCGGAATGTCCTGATACTTCGGGTCGGTCATCTTCAGCGATGAGGGCAGGTTCGCCCACAGCTGGAAACCATGCATGCGGCCCTGCTGATCGCCCTTCGGCATCTCCTGGTGCAGAATGCCGCTGCCGGCGGTCATCCACTGCACATCGCCCGCAGTCATTTTGCCCTTGTTGCCAAGGCTATCGCCGTGCTCAACCGAACCGGCGAGGACGTAGGTAATCGTCTCGATGCCGCGGTGTGGATGCCACGGAAATCCCGCCAGATAGTCGGTGGGATTGTCATTGCGGAAATCGTCCAGCAGCAGAAATGGATCGAAATCCTTGGTCTTGCCGAAACCGAAGGCGCGCTGCAGTTTCACGCCCGCGCCCTCGATGGTCGGCGTCGTTTGAATGATCTGTTTAATTGGGCGGAGTGACATAACTCTCGCTCCTTTCTGTGCCCCTCGGCAGTTTCGATGTGTGCCGGGCAGCGAATGATTCAGGCCTTCACGAACTCGACGTCGAGCGTGATGGTCACCTCGTCTCCAACGAGAATGCCACCGGTCTCAAGCGCCGCGTTCCAAGTCAGGCCGTAGTCTTTGCGATTGATCTTTGTTGTCGCCGATACCGCGACTCTGGTATTGCCCCAGGGGTCCTTCGTCGGCGGAGTCGGCCCATCTACAGAAAAAACCACCTTGCGGGTGACGCCGCGAATGGTCAGGTCGCCCTCGACGGCCAGTTCTCCGTCACGGACAAGGCTGATGCGCGTCGACTTGAACGTCAGTGTAGGGAACTTCTCCACGTGCAAGAAGTCCTCGCTCTTTAGGTGCGTGTCGCGTTGCGCGTCGCGAGTTTCGATCGATGCTGCTTCGATCACAGCGTCGACATGGGATCTTGTCAGATCGGATTCGTCCAGAGTCAGTACCCCGCTGACCTTGGGGAATTGCCCCTTCACGTTAGCGATCATCATGTGCTTCACCTTGAACTCGGCAACGGAGTGGGCCGGGTCGATGTTCCAGGTTGTGGTCGTGGCGGTGGTTTGCGGTGTAGCCAGTGTGCTCATAGTGGTTGTCCTTTCTGCCTGCTTTAGATGCGTTCAGACGATAATCGTTGCAACAAATATATAAGCCAAAAAAAATTAAGCTACTTGGCTGCGCGCCGCGCTCAATAGTTCAGTCAAGAGCCGCAACCGCTCTCGCCCCAGGTGGCCTAGTTGTTTGCGGTGACCCGCCTGGACAGGCTCGTCGAGCCGGGCCAGGAGCTTAAGCCCTTCCGGTGTGATCCGGGCCATCACCGTCCGCCGGTCCTTGGTTTCGCGGCATCGCGAGATCAGGCCGCGCTTCTCCAGACGGTCAAGCAGTCGAGTGACGTCTGGGTCGCGCGTAATCATGCGGCTGGCGATTTCCCCGCAAG
>WNGK01002198.1_pt1 | contig 21174 bp, 12 predicted proteins | sample 5400601 | NCBI WGS metagenome assembly WNGK01 (sample SAMN13153376, study PRJNA577476) | soil metagenome | isolation source: 60 cm soil or saprolite under Garry oak tree replicate 1 | place: USA:California | collected 2016-06-15
GGTTTGCCACGCTCGTGCCACACGGAAACAAGGTAGCTGCCTGGTGGAACGTTCGGTATAGAAAACTCACCCGCCTGATTGGAGGTCGCATAGTGGGGCGAATCGACGACCACCACTGCAGCGCTCATTTCAGGATGGATATTACAGAAGACGTAGCAAATCCCTGGAGAGTCGAAAGTCACGGAGTGGGAAGCGCCAGCTTCGTACAGGCCAAGATCAAATCGCTTTCCGTTAAACAACGAAAAGACATTGTGAAAGAAAGGATCGAGGTTAGGGAAATCGACAACCGACCCGACAGGAATTGCCAGAACATGAGGCTCAAACCGTTTATGCTGTTGCACGATCTTGAAGCGCGGACGGGAGGAACTCGGCTCGCCGGAGTGTCGATTTGCCGGACCTGCGGCCGGTTTCAGCCAGATGACGGCGTTTGAGTTGTCGAATTTGCCCGTGCCGGCGCCGCTTCCGCGCACCAGGGAAACGGTGCCAGTAACAGTAACGGTTTGGGCACGGAGTGGAATGACCGCCAGGCTAAAGAAGACGACCATCGAAACAACGAAAAGTTTGGAAGTCCGGCAAGCGGCCCATCCGGGTAATCCGCGCCATCCGCGGCTAAAGACCTCGTCGAAAAAAGAAGAAATGACGACCTTGTTATACAAGTTTGCTCTTCCTCAGAACACGATTCCGGAAGTGATACTCACATGATTTGCAATCTGTCTCGGATCATAAAAACCGGAGGTCCAGAGCCGGCGATATTCGACCGAAAACAGCAGGTTCGATCGAGCCTGATAGATCACGTTGAAAAAGCCGTTTGCATTTCGACTCAACGGTGACCCTTCAATGGCTCGTTGGGTCAAGAAACGTCCCAGACCCGAGCGGAACGGCTGATCTTCCCCGAATGCAACGTTGAGTTCCATCCTCTCTACAGGTTTGAACTTCAGTTGTGACCATCCGCCGATGCTATTCAAAGCCAGCACGGTGCTGGTGGGAACCAGGGACGAACCTTTGAAGAGCACACTAGCGCTCGCGCCCGCTCCAAGGCCTCCGATCGCGCGCCCACGATAGAACTCGCCTGAAAGCGAGAAGTCTTTACCGAAAGGTAAATCCCAGTCCGTCGTCGCGGCCCACGCGTCGACAGTTCGGCCGAAGCCCCAATTCTGGCGGGAATAATAGGCTCCGGCTCCGGCTGCCGCGACGTGGTCACGGCCCGCGCGCTGCCAGCCCAGTCTCATCGCATAAGCCGGGACACGGCTTCGCTCTCCGGCCGTCGGGATTCGATCGTATTCGGCGGGCAACTCTCCAGTGAAGGGATCGAGAATGCCCCCTTGGACCGAGAACTTATCGTTATCGGATAGAGCGAAGCGGTGCTCGACATGAACCTGCGGAGTCCAAGTCCACAGATTGCCGGCGGACGAGAGTGGCGGATACGCGGAGGACGCCAGAGAAGTGGGTGAGCGCGGCGAAAAAAAAGGAACATCCTGGCCCGCTACGACCGAAGTGTTCGCTGACTCCAAAGTCAGCTTGGCGGTGCGGAGCCGGACCAAACCGGAAGCGACTCCTTCGCTGGTCGAAGGGAAGCCGCCCCAAAAATCGAAGCTCATGTCACCGGTGGTCTTTGCACCATTCCATTCGGGCCCGAAGACTTCGAGGTTAAACCGCGACTGCCGGGCTGACGCGGCAAAACTTCCATTGGAATCTCCCGGCTTTCTGGACAACGCAACCCGCGGAAGGTCGAGGCTGTCCACCGCGCCGCGGGTGCTGAAGACGTTCATGAGCGCGAGGCCCGACAGCCGCACTCGATACTTGGAGCCGCTTTCGATTTTCGTTTGATATTGGTCTTCTACCTTGGCGTTGAGGAGTTGCTGCTCCTCGGTCAGAGCAGATAATCGATCGTTTCTCTGCGGCTCTTGATCACCTTGCGATTTGGGATTCCCGGCAGCCTGAGTGCCTGGCGTATTTCGAATCACGTCCAGTTGTTGGCGCATGATTTCAAGTTCCTGCCGCAATTGCAGCGATTCCTGGCGCGAGACGGCGAGTTGATCACGCATGTCGTTAAGCGCCAGCCCGAGTTCCTGCATCTGCGCCAGCAGGCCTTGAAGCGGATCATTCGTTCCATTCGGAGTTCCTTGGCTGGCGGCCCATGGAGCAAAAGCGAAGTACAGGGCGACTCCGAGAATTGTATTTTTCAAGGAACACCTCCAACTGTTGTTTCTTGCCTGGGCAGAAGAAACTGCATTTGGCACGCCAAACAGACTTTCTCCCGCTTACTTGTTTGCGGCGCCCCCAGCGGCAATCGTGGGAAAGAACAGCTTGAAAACCGAACCGCCAGGACCGCTGCGCTCGACGCACACCTTGCCGCCATGGTCCTGCATGATCTTTTGAACGACCGTAAGGCCCAGTCCGATGCCTTTTTCCTTTCCATAACTGACAAAAGGTTGAAAGAGGCTTTCGCGAATGGACTCTGGGATGCCGGTGCCGTTGTCCTTCACACGAATCTCGATGCCGCTTTCTGCTCTTCGGCTGCTCACTTCAATTCGGCCCGTATCCCGCGGAACAGCTTCGCCTGCATTGAACAGCAGATTCAACATCACCCGCTCTAGTTTTCCTGGATCGAACCAGCCGACGCATTCTTTATCGTGCGAATACGTCATTACGACGGATTCAAAATCCGGCAGCACCTTCACGGTTTGGATCGCCCGCTCGATTACTTCGTCCACGCTGCCATGGACCAGCCGCAGGGCCTCGCGCTGCTTTGAGAATCCTAACAGCGAACTGATCTCGTCCGTCATCCGATTGACGGCGAGACGGATCTCCTCGTAGAAGTCGTGTCGCTGGACCTTACTCAAGTTGCCTTCCGAGAGAAATTCCGCGTAGGCAAGAATCGCAGTCAGCGGATGGCGCAGATCGTGGGAAATCGTGCTCGCCATTCGGCCGATGGTTGCCAGTCTCTCCGCGTCCAGAAGCTGGCGCTGTGTTTCCTGCAATCGAAGCCGCATGCGATGGAAGGCGGCAGTCAGTGCGGAGACCTCATCGCTGCCGTCCACCTCGAGTGGATAGGTGAAGTTGCCTTCCTCCAGTGCGTGAACGCCTGCCACGAGTTGGGCGAGCGGGCGCGTGAAAGTGGTGGACACGAAAAACACGAGGGCGCTGCCGGCGAGTACCGCCGCGAAACCCACCAGCACAATCCAACGATTCAAACTTTGGAGAAACGCGGTGGCCTCGTCGAAGGATTTGAACACGGTCAGGGTTACGGGAACCGCAGTCTCAGAAGACAACCGAACGGATGTTGCGAGAAACCTCTCGGGTCCGAGTTGAATCTCCCAGGGTTTGGGATCCGTTGTAACAAATTGGTCGACGTGCTGCTCGATGCCGGCTCGTTCCGCCGAGGATACCGTACTGACAACCACGGCGTTCTTATACCGGAAAGCCACCTGGCCGGAAGCCACCCGGCTCACGTCAGCGGCCACTGCATTGTCTATTTCGTAGCCGACGGCCAGAATTCCGATGGGCGTATTGTCTTCGGGTGAACCGAAATAGATGCGCTGAAGGAAAACCTCGAAAAGGCGTCCGTTTCCAAACCACCAGTCGCGAGATTCGCCGTCCGCCAGCGAGCGCAGCATGGATTCCTGAGCCTCGTCCTTCGTGAAACCTGGCGTGGAGGTATGGATTGCGGCCAGCTTGCCGGAACGGTCTGCCAGGACAAACAGTTGGCTTCCGGCCAGCCGCCAAAACATTTCGGATGCGTCTTGGATGGTAGCCATGTCCTGCGACGTCATCACAGCCTTCAAAGGTGGAAGCGTAGCCAGCAGTACGGCGGAGCGTTCCAGCGTTGACTCGCGCTGTTGCTGAAGGCTCTGGAAGGTCACCAGGGAGTTGCGTAACCCCTGAGCAATCTCTTCCCGTACATGAATTCGTACTCGGTATTGAACCAGCAGAAGCGTGGCCCAGGTCAGTAGTGCCGAGATCAATGCCAGGGAGAGCAGAAACTTAGTTCGTAGAGTGCCCTGAAACAGCGTTCCGAAGCTGCGCACGCGAATGAGCTTTTGCTGGAGGCGGATCATGGCTTATGGCACGAATTTGTAGCCGGCATTGTGAACGGTTAAGAAGTGAGCAGGGATGGAAGGATCCTTTTCGAGCTTTTGTCTCAACGTCAGGATGTGAGAATCCACCGTGCGCGTTGACGGATAGGAATCGTAGCCCCAGACATCACTCAGGAGCTGATCGCGCGAAATGACGCGCTCTGGGTTCTGAGAAAAATACTTCAGAAGCTTGAATTCTTGGGGCGTGAGCGACACCGGACGCCCATCCCGGAATACCTCCATCTTTGTAAAATCCACAGACACATCGGCGAAATACAGCTGCTCGACACGGGAGGTTCGCCTGCTACGCTGCGGCACAGCCCTCACCCTTGCCAGCAGTTCTTTAGGGCTGAAAGGCTTGATAACGTAATCGTCCGCCCCAAGCTCCAACAGGAGAGCCGGGTCTACTTCGGCGGCTGATCCAGTGAGGATCAGAATCGGCACCTCCTCCGATTCCTTCCGTATCCGGCGGCAGACATCCTGGCCTCCCAACTGGGGCAATCTGAGATCCAGGATCACAAAGTTCGGCCGGGAAGCACGGAACCTCGCCAGCCCCTCTGCTCCGTTCTCGGCGACCTCGACGGTGTACCCTTCGACCTCGAATAATTGCTTTAGCGCTTTGCGCGTTGCCCGGTCATCCTCAATTACCAGAAGTTTTTCCAGAACCTCACCTCTTCTCGGAGTGTCACCACTGCGTCAACGCATGATCGAGAATATGCAACTGCTGGGATATTCCGCAAGAACTCCAGTCTGAATGCCGCCAGCATTGATGTTGGAGCCACGGCGCACCTGCCACTGACGGAGCAGAGTTCCACGAAGATTCCGATTACCGATTTAGATTTGGAAGCGACTCAGAAATTAGATATGGAGCGCGGCGTCCTGTTTCAACCTGGCTCTCCCACCACAGGAAAACCAGGTTGAAAACTAGTGCCTTAACTGGGCTTGGACAGGTCGCTTCATATTAGAAGATATACTTCAACCCAAACTGAATCTGCCGCTCCGGCGTACGGGTGGAGTCCACCCGGGCGGCGTTGACGTTCCGCGTTCCGTTGTTGTTGAACAGGCCGGAGATTGGAATGCGAAAGTTAGGATGATTCGTCAGGTTGAAGAACTCCGCACGGAACTGGATCCGCTGGGACTCGGTTATCTTGAAATTCTTGCTGGTGGAAAAATCGAACTGCGCCAGGCCCGGGCCAATGACGGTATTTCTCGCGACTGTGCCCACGAATCCCACCTGATAACCCAGGTCGGGCCGCGGCACGGTTGAGCCCGTCGGAAGACTTGGATTGTAATTAGGCGTGCCGGGGACATTGCCAATGCAGTACACGCCGGTGCGGCAGACCGAGGGGATGAAGTTGCTGACGTCGAACCAGGCGTCCGGGTTTCCAGTCACCGGATTATGGTTCCCGTTGGCGGCGAGATTCGCTGTGTTCGATGCCCTTCGCATCGCGTTGGTCTGCGCCGTGTTGCTATCGGTCACAGTGAACGGGGTGCCGCTGCTCGAGCTCAAAACCCCGTTGATCTGCCAGCCGTTCAGCACTACTCCAATGACTCCCATGCGGCCGATCTGAGGGAGATCATAGACGAAGCTGCTGACGAAGTTGTGCTTCACGTTCAGCTGCGAGAGCCCCTTGGTGCGGCCCCAGTCCCAATACATATTGATCCGCTGATTTTGCGGTAGATTGTCCTGCATGTTCGAGGATCCGGAGCCATAATCGATATTTTTTGAGAAGTTATAGGCGGCCTGGAATTCCAGTCCGCGGGAGACCCGCCGCTGTGCGCTCAGAGAAAGACCGTTATAGTAGCTGCTGCCCCGTGGGGCGAGCACCCAGATGTTGGCAAATGCCGGGTTGATCGCCTCTCCCAAGATATTTGCCGGCGTGGGCGCCCACTGCAACTCCCGCAGTCCCGGCGTTGGATTTTGCGGATAGCCGATCCACTTGGCCTGGTTGGCGTCGGACTGAGTATAGAGATGCCTGCCGGCCGAACCGTTATACCCAATCTGTCCAAACCAGCTGCCAAACTGCCGCTCCAGGCTCAAGCTCCAGCGGTAAACATAGGAAGGTTTGTTATTCAACTCCCACAAGCGATAACTGGGCACCTGCGCCAACAGAGCTGTCTGTGTCTGTGTGGCGTTCGGGAAGTCGACGGTAGCGGCCGGCCCCTGCAGGCGAATCGCGTCGGATTTGTTGAAGAATCCCGCGACCACAAACGGAACGTTCTCCTGAGAATGGGATCTCCAGTATTGCGCGCCCGGTAAGTCGTAATAGATGCCAAAGCCGCCTCGAATGGCGCTGTTGCTGGTCCCCCCAGGGGCCCAGGCAAAACCAAACCGGGGGCTGAAGTTCTTCTTCGTTGGATTGTTGAACATTAAATTGGGCCCGATCGTGGGTACCGGGTCGGTAATGTGCAATAAATTCGAGACATGCCCGTTGTCTTCCTTGGGTATCGTCATGAACTCATAACGCAGCCCCAGATTCAGGGTGAGCGACGGTCGGACCTTCCAGTTGTCCTGGAAATAAGCGCCGAGTTGTTTCTGGCGCCAATTGAACACCTTAATGGCCTGGTGAATCTGTCCACCCCGGAGCGGGAATCCGGCGGGCAGATCTGCTTCCACTTGTTGCGCATCGGCAGTCAGGAAAGCATGGAACGTGTTGAACTGATAGACCGCGTTGTAGCTGCCGTCAACCTGGTCCATCACCAGGCGCATCGGATTGTACTCCGCTCCGACCTTGAAAGTGTGATTGCTTCGCGTGATAGACAGGTTATCTCGATAGGTATAGAAGTCCTGGAAGAACAATGCGCGGTCCCTGGGAAATCCCATACTCGCGACGCCGTCCCCATAGTTGAGCTGTCCCATGCGCTCCCGACCCGTTATGAACACCAGGTTCGCGCCGTTGAAATTCTTCCAGTCCGGCTCATTGTTCGGAAACGACTGTGCGGGCTGGCTCCGGTTGAACCCGAACGCAAACTCATTCAACATCGTCGGGCTGAGAATGCTGGTGTGGCGCACCGAAATCACGGTCTTGTCGCTGCGTTCCCCGACAGCGCTCGACAGACCTGGAATCGGGTCAATCAGATTGTGATCTGAGCGGTCCACGTTATAAGTGACAGCGATGGACCCTTTGCGCTGGCTGGCAAATTGGTGGTCGATCTTCGCCGCTCCAAAGTTTTCATTGGCGATGTTGCGCCGGGGACCGGAAGCGCGCGCAAACCCATCCAGCAGGCCGCTGGCCGGATCGCGCAGTTCCTCTAGCAGGACGGTTCCCCCCTGTCCCGGCAGGGGAAGCAGTCCCAAATAGGGAACGACTCTAGGGTCCACCTTGATCGGGGTTATGCCGGCGTCGTATTCCGCGCGATTGAAACGCTCGGGCCGCTGCGGGTCGTAGCGATTCGGGCCCAGCAATCCGATTCGCCCGCGCGCCGTCGGCAGCGTCAGGACTAGTGTCTCGCCTTTTCTCTCCCGTGTTCCTTCATAGCTCCCGAAGAAGAAGGTCTTGTCCCGGATCACCGGCCCGCCGAGAGAGCCACCGAACTGGTTGCGCTTGAACTCCGGTTTTACGGGGTTCGCCCCGCCCCTGGCTTTGGTTGCCCAATTGTACGCATCGAAGTTGTCATTCCGCAGAAACTCGAACAAGGAACCGTGGAACGAGTTGGTCCCTGACTTGGTGACCGCGCTCACAATGGCGCCGGCCTTACTCTGATATTCCGCCGAATAGTTGTTGGTGATGACCTGGAATTCCTTCACCGTCTCGGCGCCAGTGTAACCCGTGGTGGCCGATTGCGCGTTGTTGGTAAAATCCCCGTTGTTGACCCCGTCCAGCAGGTACATGTTGTTGGTCCCGCGCATTCCCGCCACGGAGAGGTGGTCGCCTAAACCACCTGAGGCATTCCGTCCTCCTCCTCCGCCTGTCGGCGTTCTCATGACGAAAGCATCAAAATAGGCCAACTGCGTCAGATCCCGGTTGTTGAGCGGAATGTCCAGGACTTTGCGTTCATCGATTAACTGAGTAACCGTCGCCGTGGTCGTCTCGACCTGCGAGGTTTCAGCCGTAATCGTAATCGCCTGGGTCACCTCGCCAACCCGAAGAGCAATATCGACGACCGCGTTTCTTCCCACCGTCAGTCCGATGCCGCCTCTGACAAGGGTCTGAAATCCTGCAAGTGAAGCCGTCACCTCATAGGTTCCGATCGGCAGCGCAACGGCTTCGTAGCGGCCGGCTTCGTTTGTGACCAACCTTCGGACAATGCCCGTTGCTACGTTTTTGATGCCGACCGATGCTCCCGGCACGGCCGCACCGGTTTGATCGGCTACTGTGCCGGATATGGTTCCCGTGTCGAGTTGGGCAAATGCGAGCGAGACGAAAAGGAGAAGCAGAAACACACCTAAAACGACCGATTTGCTGTCCACCATACCTCCTCCAGGTTGGAAAAAAGTTATCGGCGATTGCTAAAGTTGTGTGGCTGTTTGAAGTGGGGACATACTATACGATCGTGATGTCTGCTGCGAGACTTTTTGGAGAACGGCGTGCGCTGCTGGCGTGGAGCGCCGGCGTCGCATTACGTGCACACCAGACGCAGGCATTGGTCATTCAGTGGCGAGGACGTTGGAGGACCATTTTGGCGCGGTTCGAGGGAAAAGCGCTGCCACCCGGCGTAAAGTATTTCTTCCCTGCGGAAGGGAACCGGCTATGTGGCCTGCCGGCTCTCCAGATGCGAAGGCATAAATAAAGTCCTATCAAGCACGCTGGGTTTGCACACCGTGCGGTCCCAAAATGCTACCGAAGTTCCACCTTGAATTCCTACCCTACATATCAGAAAAATCGCGGATTGTTTCCCGCAAAACTACCGGTAGTTAAAGGCAAGTCCTTGAAAAGTGGTGGCCCGAAAGTGGTGGCACGCAACCTGCAAAGTCGGGCGATCCGGGTCGCCTGAGTCCAAGTTCACATCTTTATCGAATGCAGAAACGAGGGCCGACGATGATACGCCCATTTACGTGAAGTGTTTCTCCACTGCAGTCCTGGTGATCGCACTGGCATTGTTCATTGCCTTGTCGCCAGCGGTGTTCATGCAGACTGCTCAAACATTGTACACCCCGCTTATTTCGTCTTTTGCTCCGTATGCTATGGAACCGTCAAAATCGGCGGACTCGAACATCAACCCCTTTAGAAGGAGATGATATGAAAAGAATAATGGTCTTGATGGGACTACTGCTGTTGACGCTGAGCAAGGGCACAAATGCTCAGAGTAGCTGTGCTGACATCCAACGGTTTGGGATCGATAGGCAGATGAACGCCCGTGCTCATCTCATTCTTCAAGCTTGTGGTTTGGCTCAACCGCCAATAATTCTGCAGTCCGGGAGTAGTGTGTCTTCTCCCGCTAGTTTTGGTGGTACAGACCAAGATATCGTTCTTGGTGGCGAAGGTAACTATCCCCATGTCACACAATCTGAGACGCAAGCATGGGCACACGGCAATACAGTAGTAGTTGCTTACAACGATTCGCGGACGGCTGGGTCGTGTTATTCAGGTGGTTCGTATTCGACGGACGGTGGCAATACCTGGACGGATCTCAATTCTCGTCCCTTCTGCTCCGGACACGGCACAAATTATGGTGATCCTGTATTGGTCTTCGATCAGAACCATTCCACTTGGCTTGCAGTGTTCCTCGCTACTGGTTGTGGCGGACAGGGAATGGGAGTTTGGAAGTCTACCGATGGTGCTAATTGGACCACGGGAGCCTGCGCTCATAATGGCACTGACGACGACCGGGAATCCGGTTGGGTAGACAACAATCCCATGAGCCCGTTCTATGGCCGCTTTTATCTGACCTGGAACGACTTTGCGGCTGGGCAAAACATCTACTCGATCTACTCGGATGATGGTGGATCGACATGGAGCTCACCTGTCCAGGTGCAATCGGGTGGATTTATCCGCAATGTGCAGGTGACGACCGGCCCTTCTGGTGTTGTTTTCATCGCGGCCATGAATGAAGGTGGCGGCGGACTCGGAAATCGCACCAACGTTGTTTATCGCTCGACTGATGGCGGTGCGTCCTATACGGCGATTACGCTTGGTGCTTCCTTCCCAGGTCCGGGCATTTCCACTTGTGGCTACTTTGCCGCCATGTTCCCCTCTTACTGGAGACATATGGGTTGGGGCGATATTGGAGTGACTGCGGATGGGTCTGTTCACTATGCATTCGCACAGCACGGGGCTGGCGCCGATCCAGGCGACATCTACTACACCCGTTCCACAAACAATGGCTCGAGCTGGAGCGCGGCAGTTAAGTTGAATACAGACGGCACCACCCGCGCACAGTGGCAACCGTCATTGGCGGTCACTGGCAGTCAGGTATTCGTCAGTTGGTACGATGCGCGTAATACAACTGACAATGGATATGAGCGATTTGGCATCCTGTCGACGGATTCCGGCGTCAGTTTTGGCGCGGATGGAACGGTTAGTGATGCTTCCAGTCCATTGCCGTTGCAGCCCGATCCGAACGTGCAGCCTTGCTACGTAGGAGACTACGATCGCAGCTTTGGCGACAGCGCTTCTTTCTATATCCCATGGGTAGATGGACGAACGCTGGTAAGTGGCAGTCCGCAACAAGATGTATGGTTCGACCGGGTTGATACTATTCCGCCGACTATTACTTTGACTGGTGTTGGCTCTAAGATTAAGGGCTTCGAGACGGTGAACCTGTCGTGGTCACCGACGATCCCGGGAGACAACATTCAGGTTATCCGTGATGGTATTGTCGTTGCGACAACAGCGGATAGCGGAGCGTATACCGACAATACCGGGAACAAAGGCAACAATGACACTTACGTATACAAGGTCATCCGCGTCGAGACAGGTGACTTTTCGAACCTGGTGACGGTGAAGTTCGGCACTAAGTGATAGCGACCCTCTTCAAGTCCGATGAGATGAGGCGAGTGCTCGCGGCACCGGACGGGGTGTCCTTCCGGTAAGCCTGCGTGGATCGAACTGGCCCGCATTCGGTACTCCCGTGCCCCGGCTCGGCGCAGGCGCCGAGCCGGGGAAACCCCTGTTCATAAATTTCATCTCGGTTGTATTATGGCGGGGAGGTTGTGTGTGGATGGGCTGCCCCCTACTCATGACTTCGAGTAGCAGGTGCGCCCTCGCTAGAAAGGTAGTAACTCAGTTTTCCTGCGGTCCGCTGTAGGGGCGGTCTATGACCGCCCGTTTCTCCACTCATGCACGGAAAACGCGCGGTCACAGACCGCGCCTACAGCTATGCCACCTTCTAACGGAGTCACTACCAAATTCATTTAATGGTGCGTGTGTGGAGGGAAAATACTATGTGGAAAGCTTCTCAACCTGAGCCAGGGTCCAGAATGGAGTGGTGCAGAATCGTTCTGTGCCTCGGAATATTGATAATGTCGGGCGTGACGGCGATTGGTCAGCTCACGACCGGCACCATTACGGGGACTGTCACAGATCAAAGCGGCGCGGCAGTACCGGGTGCAACAGTAACGCTGAAAAACACGGATACAGGGATCTCACGCACCGCGCAAACGCGAGAAAATGGGAAATATGAGGCATTGAGTCTTCCGACTGGGAGCTACGAGATCAGCGCCAGCCTGTCCGGCTTCCAGACAGTGGTGCACACCGGGATTGGCCTGGCGGTTGGGCAGAATGCTGTGGTCAATTTTGCACTTCAGGTCGGCGAGGTCAGCCAGTCGGTCACAGTAACGGGTGAGACCGCTCAGGTCGAAACCACAACCGCAACCGTTTCAAACCTTATTGATGAAAAGAAGGTCACGGATCTTCCCCTCAACGGGCGCGATCTGACCCAGCTTTCGTTTTTGCAGCCGGGCGTCATCAAAAGCCCCGCGGGAGCGGGAGCGTTTTCGGGACTCGGAGATAAGCTCTCTGTTGCCGGTTCCCGTGGTAACCAGAACATCTATCTGCTCGACGGCGTCAGCAACTCGGACCTTTCTGGCAATGCGCAGTCCGCATCCGGGCAATTGGCCGGCGCGGAGACGATCAAGGAATTTCAGATCATCACGAACAACTACTCCGCTGAATACCGCAGTCAGGCCGGTGCGATCGTCAGTGCTGTTACAAAGTCGGGAACGAATAACTTGCACGGTTCGGCATACGAGTTCCTTCGCAACGATAAGTTGGATGCCGCCAAGTGGGAAGAAAACAAAGGCGGCGGCAAGTCTCCGTTTCGACGGAACCAGTTCGGCGGTTCCGTTGGCGGTCCAATCATCAAGGATAAGACCTTCTTTTTTGCCAGCTACGAGGGATTACGACAATCCCAGGGCGTCAATACTCAGGCCCGCGTTCCCGATGTGAACGCGCGGGACGGAATCCTTCCTGGGGTCGCTCCGATCACCGTAAGCCCGGCCGTTAAGCCGTACCTGAGCCTGTATCCGGTGCCTGGCGTGGGAAACCGGATCGTTTCAGAGCCCGGCCGCAGACTGGACGGGACCGTTTTGTTAGCTGGAATTGCAAAGGTTCCGACGAACGACGACTTTGGATTAGGTCGCATCGATCACAACTTCTCTTCCGGGAAACTGGGAACGATCTCCGGGACGTACAACTATGACAATGGTGAGAGCAGCTCGGAAACCCCTCCTGGCGTGCTGGGCGATTTGTTGGCCCAGGGGTTCAGCAGCCGCAAGCACGTCGTCTCTGTAAACCAGACCAGCATTTTTTCTCCGTCCGTTCTGAACGAGGTGAAGGTGGGCTACAGCTTTACCAATCCAGTGCAGGACATCCCGCTGGCCAGCAGGGATTTCAGCAATCTTGCATTTCGTCCGGGCCGGAGTCTGCTGGGTGAAATCGTTGTCAGCCCGCTGACCACAATTGGTTATCGCGTGAACAAGTCGGACTATCAGCAGAAGCTTTGGAGTTTTATGGATGGTCTCTCCGTTACACGCGGTGCCCATTCATTCCGGATGGGCGTCGACTTCGGGCGTTATTGGTACCAGCAGATCAGTTGCAGCCGCGGATGCAACGGCAGCTACACCTTCAACAACCTTGCGCAATTCCTGCAAGCGCAGCCGCTGCAGCTTGACGTACAACTGCCCGGAGCGGAGAACCCCGACCGGCACATGCGGCAGATCCATTTCGGCTCGTATTTCCAGGACAACTGGAACGTCCGTCCATCCTTGACTCTCAATTTGGGAATTCGCCACGAGTTCGTGACGGTTCCGACGGAGGAAAACGGGCTGATCGCCGCGATGAAGACCCCGTTCGACGCCGGCATGTATCTGTCAAAGGAAGCGCAGAAGCTCTATCCGACTTTTCCGACCCTGGGCACGGTGGACCAGTTCTTCTCGAACGCGACGCTCAAGAGCTTCAGCCCGCGCTTCGGATTCGCTTTCGCGCCAGGAGATAAAAAATTCTCTGTGCGAGGCGGCTTCGGCATTTTCTACGAACATCCGATGCTCTATAACCTGAGGACGAATATTCAGGAGATGCCCCCGTTCGCTCAGGTCGGCTCGATTCTTGCGGCCGACGCGACGAGTGCTGGAACCGCCCTTACATTTCCCCGCGCCATCGACAATCCGGCAATCGCAAGTCTCCTCAAGGGTGGAAGCTTGACAGCCCGAGTGATCAATTACCAGCAAGACCCGGCGTACATCTACCGCTGGAGCCTGACCCTCCAGCGTGACCTGGGCGCAGGATGGGCTGTGATCGCGGGCTACACCGGTTCGCGCGCGCTCCATCTCTGGCAGCAGGCCGAGCCGAATGTGAACCGTTGGGTCGGTTTTCCAAACAATGTCCCGACCGATCAGAAGGTGTTTCCGGTGCGCACCAGCCCGCTGTTTGCCGGACGCATCAATACAACCTTCTCGGAGATTCGCTATCAATTTCCTAACGCAAACAGTTATCACAACGACCTTGCGGTGGGACTGCAGAGCCGTCTGAACCACGGCTTCCTGATGCAGGTTGCCTACACTCTATCGAAGACGGTGGACGACGGCTCCGGCGTGACGAGCACGGGTGACAACTTTGTCCAGGGGCAGCGCGGCGACTACGCCTGGGACATGACGCTCAAGCGCGGTCTGGCTTCCTTTGACGTTCGCCATTCGTTCACGAGCAACTTCTCCTACAACATTCCTGCTTTCAATTCGATGAACGGTTGGAAAGGCGTTGTGGCGAAGGGTTGGCAGTTGAACGGAATCCTCACGATGAGTTCCGGCTATCCGTTCTCAATTGAAGAAAACCGGACTGCTCAGGTGAATGCGATCGGAAACCGAGACAATCTTCGACCCAGCCTGATTCCAGGTGGTCACAATAACCCGATCCATCCAGGTAATCCGGACGCATATGTCGATGCGAGCCAGTTTGTGCTGGCGCCCGTCGGCATGTTCGGCAATCTGGGAAGAAACACCGTGATCTCTCCCGGCCTTTATGAGTTTGACGGCTCTTTGTTCAAGAATTTCACCTTGGTGGAGAACCACAAGCTCCAATTCCGGGCGGAGTTTTTCAATCTGTTTAACCATCCGAACTTCGGCGCACCAGTCGGAAACAACGGCCCCAACAATGCACTGTTGGTGAATTCCGACGGATCGCCGAATGCGAACTTCGGACAGATCTCATATACCCGTACTTCAGCGCGGCAGATTCAGCTGGCGCTGCGGTACACGTTCTAACACGGGCTCATCGCCGACATTCACCACAGAAGCACAGAGGACGCGGAGAAATGTCTCCGCGTCCTCTGTGCGCCCAGTCGTGATTTTTTTTCATCTATCCGCCTGATGACTATTTCTTTTCAACAAAATCGACTCGCAAGGGCTCACCGAGAAACTGCGCATCGGGTCCCCGTTTGTAAGTGATCCTGACCGGAGGTTCGGGCTTTTGTGACCCGCAGGCTATCGAGCCGGAAACACCGGCGACATAGCTCATGAATTCGATTTTCTCCGGGGTATCCGAGTGCAGTTCAACGATTCCGTTTCCGACGCGAAGGCGCATTGTCATCCCTAGCGAGCAATCGATGGCTGTGAGGAATCCTTCAATCTGGATTGCTGCGGGACGAGTCGGTTGAGGCCGCGCGGTCCCGACAATAGAGTCATCGGAGGCCGGCGGCGATTGGGCGCGAGAAAGTCTGGGCCGTTCGTCGGAGGTCTCGATATCTGGGGAGGTCTCGCGTACCTCCGAAGCTTCAGCTGTAGCAACCGCTTTCCGCCGCTCCTCGTACTCCAATAACGCGCGCTCGTTTTCGAGATGGGCATCCAGACTCGCAAGCAGCATTTCGGCCCGTTGGCGAACATCACCATCGGCGGAGTTCTTCAACTGTGTGGCGATCACGCGAGCCGCTGGAGTCTCGTTGTTGAACGCCATCACCTCCGCGAGGGTAAGGCGAAGTTGCTGCCGGCCGGGCGCGAGTGAAATGGCTTTCTTCAGCACCGTCTCGGTTTCCGCGAGCTCGTCCCGAAGGACGAGAGATAAATAACCCAACAGGCTATAGGCTTCGATGAAGTCCGGAGCCAGGTCGATTGTTTTCTTGATGTGAGTTCTTGCCAGTTCGAGCTGCGATCGCCGTTCTTCAACTTCCCGCGACTGCGAGCCTTCCTCAAGCATGTGGGCATAGTAATAATGCGCCATATGATTCTTCGAATCCCCCTCAACGGCCGTCGTGAGAAATTTCAGTGCGTCCTCGTGCCGGTTCTGGCGCATCCTGACCATTCCCATGGATGCATAGCTCGGTGCAAATTTGGGATCGAACGATATTGCTTTTTGGAGTAGTGTCTCGGCTGTGTCCAAACGATCCATGTGCAACATCAGATCGCCCAGATAGTACTGCGCCTGAGCTTCCGTCAACGGAGAGACTTGCATTTCGCGGTCGAAAGCGAGCCTGGTCTGAAGCGTGTATTGGATAGCAGGCCAGGAAACGCGGGCTTGGACGTACTGGCGCAACTCGCGCTCCAATTCGTCATAGCTCATTTGAAATGCTTCTCGAAAGCTGTCGTCGATCGAACGGCCGCTAGAAAGCAGGCTAAGGTATTTTGTGAACTGGGGCTGCCGTTGACCACTGTTCGCGAGGATCAGGTAATGAACCGCCGCCCAGGACTCCGCATAGAAAATCCCTTGCTTCGTTTGCTCGTTGTAGAAAGCAGAGCCGTGCTCGACCGAAACCAAAGTGCGGATTGGCAAGAACGTTCTTTGATTGAGAAGCACCACATGCTCGGCGATCGCGCGCCCCAGAAGCATTTGTTTTGTGTCCGATGAAAGCTCGAACATGCTGTACAGTTCGGCCAGTCCTTCACTCGCCCACAGCGGCAGTGACGATGCCGCGTCTTTTGTCAGGGAATGAACGAACTCGTGATAGATGACGCGCGGAGTCTCGGTGTCGCCAGTGAGGGCAATGTAGTTCGCATCCGAGCCCGCCTGAAAATATCCCGCAACGTTGGCAGGCTTACCTTCGTAAAGCGGTTTGAAGGGCCGGAATGACGCATCGTCTTTGAAAACGATCACCGTGATTGGCGGCGATGACTGCTGGCCCGTGGAAGGAAACAAGACCGCAAAGCCTGCTCTGAACTCTTCCAGGTTGCGGCCAACGCGCCGAATCTGTGATTCGCTCCCGTTGCCCACCAGAAGAAAATTCTTGGAGCGAATACTCAGCCACTTGTCAGCCGCATCAAGGGAGTTGGAGAGACCCAACGCGGCCACAATGATGAAGCAACAGAATCTTCTTCGAGTCCCTGTTCCAGAGGGAACCAGTAGTTTCTGCATATTGCACCCATTATCTTTCTTTCGCATCTCCAATCTCGGTCGGCGTCGCAGCCTTCACAAAGTCTGCGAAAAGGGTAAGCCGTCTATGCGGGCGGGTCAAGTTTATGGATGGGAGGATAGACGTTTCATTGCCTAGCAAAAGCTGGGGAAAGAGGAATTCCGAGATGCTTGTCTCCGTCAAGCCTACGCCGGTATTGTGAGGCCGGGCGCCGCATTACTGGTAAAGAATGCTATTCTTTATGAAAGTTAGAGAATGGAGATCTCTCTATGTCGAGCAAGGTAAACATTGTTCTGGATGATGATGTGAAATCAGAATTGGAGAGTCTTGTTGAAAGCGGTCTTCGAAGCCGCGTTATCAACAATGCACTCCGCAAGGAACTGCTTTTGATGCGGAGGCGGCAGTTGTCGGATCGTCTTGATGATTTGCGCAAACAGACCAAGGCTGTCTCAACGCGGGAAATCGTCGGGCTGATCAGGCGCGATCGAGGAAGGCAGTGAAGGTTCCAACAATTGTTCCTGATGCCTCGGTTTTGCTGAAATGGGTCCTCGAATCCGACGATGAGGAGGACCGTGATCGGGCGCTCGAGATCCGTGAGGCGTGGTTATCCGGCAAATGCACGATCATCCTGCCTTCTCTCTGGTTGTTCGAGGTCGGAAACGTCTTGGGATTCAAACAGCCCGCGCTCGCCGAACACCTCATCAAAATCCTGACCGATTACCGGTTCGACGAGCTGACGCCTGCGAGCTTTTATGTGAAAGCCCTCGAATTGATGAGAAAGTTCAAAGTCACTTTTTATGATGCCGCATACCATGCAATCGCGCTCAACCAGCATGGAATTTTCGTCACGGCCGACGCCGATTACTTCCGCAAAACGTCGAGAGCCAGGCACGTTCTGGCATTGCGAGACTACAATGCCGGACAGTTCATGTGAGTCAAAACGAAAAAATAAGTTACTCGACCCTGAACAGGGTTCGATTCGATACGGCTTTCGAGGCTTCATCTTCAGCCCACAACTCGAAAGTGCCGGCGTCCATCATGACTGTATCAATTTTGTGAGAAAACTCCCCGCGCTCGTCGGTACGAAGGCGCAGCGGGTTATACTCACTTGCATCGGGCCTGCGAAGGTGGGACATCACGGATCGATTTGGAGTGAAGCCGGTCCCCGTCAGGATCACAGGATCACCGGCCTTGACGCGGGCCGGGGAAACACTGATCTCTGGTCTCTTCTGCGCATGGACCACCGCGACAAGCAACAATGAAACCAATAAAGCTCGCATCAATTCGTAGATTTCGGGGCCACGGCCTTCACGAGATCGCTGTAGGGAGCGATCGTAGCGTGAAGCGGCACGATGCGATCGATCTGCAGGTTGTGCTTCTTGATATTCTCCATCAAATTGGGCGCGAACGGCGTGACGGCGGCACCGGGGTTGAACACGTCAGCCTCAACCAGGATCCGTTCCTTGGGGAAGTAGGCCATTAAGAGAGTGTCGGCGTGAGGGCTGCCGCTGATGTGGAACAGATTGACCGTCATCGTGTTGTCCTTGAGGACCATTTCGTCATCGACTGTCTCGAGCTTCAGCGGTTTGGGATTCTTAGCGAGCGCGTCCGGCGCGATGGTGTGAGCCCTCGTAACCGCCTCCTTGTAGAACGGCGCACAGGCACTCTGCGCAATGATCGTGAGGCCCTCCGACACGGCCGCGCGGATGCCGCCCGAGTGGTCGAAGTGGTGATGACTGTTGACGACTTGCGTCAGCGGCTTGTTCGGCCGCAGCTCCTTTGCTTTTGCAATAACGGCGAGCGCCCGCGTGTCGTTCTGGGGCGTTTCAATCAAGGTCAGGTGATCGCTGAACTCCACGAGCACGCTGTGATGAGACTGCCCGGCGAGGTGCCAGATGCCCTTGGCCACTTCTTGAACAGTGACGTTCGCAGGTGGCGGGCCGGCAATCGGCGCTGCCGAGGCGGCCGCGGCGGGGGCCGCCAGATCGCCAACCTGGCCATCGACGGTTTGTTTCGCCACACGAATCTCTGCGGTCTGGTACTTATCCGTCCTGGTTGTGAGGCGCGTAGGGAGCCGAAGCCCGTTAACATCCTGATAGTCAGCGAAACTCGTCTCGATGGCGACGTCCCCCAGGTTGGTATTGTCCGTCATCGACACCACAAGCGTTGGCAGCTTGGTCGTGCTGTCAATCGCCAGCGTGAATTTGAGTCCGTTGGCCGTCGTGATATCGACGACGCTCTGACCGTCGTGGGTCCGTGGATTCGACAGCTTGGCCGCCGGATCCAACGCCGCGCGAACAATGGTGAGCGGGTGGTGGTCGATTTCCACTCGCCGGTCGTTCGCCACCGCGTTCGCGACGCGCGTGGCCGTGCCGTCGGCCGCCACGTTGTAACCCACGTCTCCGTCGATGCCGAACACCTGCTTCTGCGGCTGCTGGCCTTGGAAGTACGTGAAGTTCGGTGTGCGCGTCTGCTCCACCCGGGCGCGGCCCGCGGCCACGTCAATCGCGCGTTTGTAGTCTGACACCGTGAACGTCTGGGAGGTCGCTTCGGGCCTCACGTCCTGGCCCAAGTTGCCGTTACTGCCTCCTCCCTCGATGATGAGCGTTTTGACGGCCAGAATCCTGTCCCTGCCTCCGAGCGCAGCCGCCGCATCGTTGAGTGTTTGCTGTTCTGGGGTGGATTGCGCGCAGGCGCTTAGTATGGCGGCCGCGAGCAGGGCAAGCCATGTCGTGCCTTTCATGTGCAACTCCTTTCGATTTAAAACCGATGGCGGGTGGCCTCTACGGCATAGGTAACAAAATGACGTGGATCTTGCAATCATTTTGGCGTTTTCCTTCGATGCGCAAGCGGCTGCTTGACACCAACAGCCGAGGGAGTTAAAGGTATATCGCACCGCCCACAAAAGGAGATTTCAAAATGAGTATTTGTTTTTGGGGTTTGATCCGTACCATGACTGCCGTAGCGGTCGTCTTGTTCCTGGCGCCCGCATTCGCCATTGGCCAGTCGGCAACGCCGGCGACGGACCTACCGCGGCTGCCGAACGGCAAACCGGATTTCAGTGGGGTTTGGGCCCGCCCGCGCGTCGCCGATATCACCAAGGATGGAAGCGGATGTGGTTCCGGAGCCAGGGGCTGTAGCCAGAAGGGGTCCGGAGAACTGTCATTCACGCCATTAGGAGCACAACTGATGAAAGCTCCGAAATTCGACTACACGGCTTTTTGCCTCCCCTGGGGTTACACGCGAACGATGCAAACGGAGTATCCGCTAGAGGTCATTCAGACTCCGAAGCGCCTGGCAACACTCTTTGAGTCGAACAACATATTTCATGTGGTTCCAACCGATGGGCGTCAACATCCCAAAGAAATTGAACCCTCCTGGATGGGAACGTCGATCGGCTGGTATGAAGGCGATACGCTGGTGATCGACACCAAAGGTTTCAACGGCAGATTCACTCTGGACGTGGGGGCGGAACATCCAACCAGCGATGCCTTGCATATCGTCGAGCGGATGAGCTACGTCGACGCCAACCGAGTTGGGTACGAGATCACGATCGAAGATCCAAAGATCTACACCAAGCCGATTAAAAATTCCAGAACCTGGGTGCGGATGAAGCCGGGTGACGAGCTCCTGGAATATTGGTGTATGGAGAACAACAAGGATCTACTGGACGGTCACCTGGATCACTTGAGAGACGAAACGTTCAAGAAGTATTTTGCAATCGATTAACGATACCGGCCAGGAGCCAGAAGCCCAGGTGATCGCCAAGACGCAATCGCCAAGATCGGTGCATCCGGCCGGCCGGGCTTTCCGGCGAAGGCGTCCACACTGGCGTTGGCGTTTATGTATACTCGCAACTGCACACAAGGATATTGCTGAGCTTTGTCTGGTCATTGACGTTAGTCGCATCCCTGTTCGCCCAGGCGCGATGGGAACGCATCGTCTCCACAGCTAAGGGTTCGTGGACTGGATCTTCCGAGCCTCACGAGCTCAGCTATTGGACCGCAGATCCTAGTCCGGCCACTTCTCCGCGAAGCCGACTATACGGCCATGTGATGGTTCTTTGGTCCGGTGGGCCTGTATTCTTCGGGGCTTCCGTCCTTCCTTCTGAGGACATCAGGCGAACAGAGCCTACACTATCTTTAGCGCCGGGAAAGGTGCGACGAGATGTTTCCGTCCGAAAGATGTTTCCGCAGGCATGCATGCCTTTTGCGCCGTCCGAAAAAAGTCCCCGCAGACCTGCGAAACATTTTCGCCGTCCGAAAAAACTTTCCGCAGGCGTGCATGCCTTTTAAAACATCCGCGAAAAGTTTCCGCAGCCATCCCCACCTTTTCCGCGACCGGAAAGTTTTTTGTTCAGGGGCTCCCCAGCGTGAACACAATT